>OBTM01000028.1_pt1 | contig 38203 bp, 38 predicted proteins | sample 1494911 | NCBI WGS metagenome assembly OBTM01 (sample SAMEA3360697, study PRJEB22359) | human gut metagenome | biome: ENVO:urban biome; feature: ENVO:human-associated habitat; material: ENVO:feces | place: Bangladesh | collected 2011 | reverse complement strand
AGATTCAATTACTTCAAATTTATTTGGAATCTTCCTTTCTAAATAAATGGTGTCAACTTCCTTGCATGGTTTCGGGTTTCGTAGGAAAAAGTCATAAGAATATGCTTTGCTAAGGCTGTCCCATGGCTCAATGGAAAAATACAGCATTTGGTTGATGTAAAAAACTTGTTCTTTTTCAGATAGTTCAAAATCATGATTGTCACAAGAACACATCAAAAACAAACACATTGCAAATGTTATAATATACTTCATATTGAAAACTTTAATGAAAACTACATATTGACCTTTCTGATAAGTTCACTAACAACATTTTATAGTCCTTATTGTTGCCATTGAGAGGATTAATAACATGATTCTTAGGATTATCTGCAAATGCGTTAGTCGTATTTATTTCATATTTTGTAATTCTATATGCATACAGATTTGCGAATACAAAAAGATGCATATTTTCTTTATAGCATAAGTATTGTCTAAAATAACAATCTATTGTATTGTTTTTATTAGAATAATGATTTTTATCTTTGTCGTCAAGATATTTCGCAACAAGAGTTTCTACATTATATATGCAATCTTTTGTCATTTGCATATATTCCTGTTTGTTCGTTAGAACTTTTTTCCCATTTGCAAATTGAGCATTAGACGATAAAACATGAATTTTGGAATCATTACTGCAATCTTTCGCCCATTTCTTCTCAATTATTGTTGAGTTTGTATTTTGCTCTTTTCTTTCACCTTTACAGGCATACAAACAGAACAAAATTATTACTATGAAATACTTTTGCCACATATAGTAAAATTTCTGATTGAACATTCAACTTTTCTTTTCAAGGATTCTAAGATTAGGTTTTTATAGTCAATATTTGACTGCTTTTAAAATTTTCCCATTGCGATTTGTCCAAGCCTTAATACGACATTCCACAGCACCCAAGCCCGTGGATGAAATTGTATAGGTGGAGTTCGCTTTTAGTTTTATCTTTCTTTCAGATGATGGTATTCCACCACGTAAAGGGCACAAAACGAAGCGTATATAAAGGAATAAGACGAAAAATGAGGTAAAACGATGAATAACAGAGAGTTACAGAGATAGAGAGGAAAAGAGGGTGCAAAACGAAACGTTTACATAGCTTTAATTTTGGTTTAATTTTGGAGTGCCTGGAAGTGAAAAAGATAGGGCGAAAGTTTACATTAGGTTAACATGGGGTTAACATGGGGTAAATGACCTGTTTGAGGATCTGAGGTACCGGGGCGGACTGTGTGGGGGCTGATGATGCAGGAAAGACTGTAAGGGCGTGAGGACTTAATAATGATACGGGGCGGCTGTGAGCCGCTTTTTTTGTGCCTTATGGTGTGAAAAAATGAGGGGTTTAGGAATATTTAAGACGCAAAAACATTCCAAATAATAAATATTTGGTATATTTGCAACCGATAACGAGGGCGATGCGCTTAGATGATGCGTGGCTCCCGATGTGGAACTTTAAACGATAAGAAATGGCAAAAGTAGTACACGTCCACCTGTTGGTGGGCAAGCATGAAGGACGGAAAGACTTCTATTTCAGTTCCATCTCGGCCGTATATACCGTGCTGACGGCTGAAGAGGTGGGTGCAACCAAGGGATATCTGCTCCACGCAGGGCTTGGAGGAAACGGGACGGTATGCACGAAACGCGCTATAATAAAGCAATCTACGCTCATTTCTGGTGGTCGAATGGGTGATGTATCAGCTGAGGAAGAATGAGGGCTTAGAACGCAATTTTTGGGGTATTCGGACGGTGTTCGAATGATGTTATAAACCAGGGATGATTTTGGGGGTATTTTTGGGGTTATTTTGGGTTATTCGGGGAGCTTTACGGCTCCCCTTTTTTGTGCCCGAAATGGTCATTTTTGGGTAGTGGGGTTACAACTGGGGTTACAAACTGGGGTTACATTTTCAGAAAAGTGGGGTTACAAAAGTGGGTAAAACGGCATACCGATAGCTGAGGTAGGAAAACTACCACTTTTCCCACTTTATCTGTAGGAAACATACCCTTTTCAGACCTCGACTTTTGGCATTTACACCTTATTATATATAGTATATAGGGGCTTTTTGACCTATTTTCGCGCCTTCCAGGGGGAGGGGGAACACCTGAGGGCACTTTTTGAGGGGAGGGGAACACCTGAGGGGTGCTTTTGAGGGAGAGGGGGAATACCAGAGGGATGCTTTTGTGGGTGTGTATCATCTTCCCGGAGCTGGGAAAATGATACGGGTCCTAAAGGTGGGTATAGAACGAGGTTACTCCAGACGGATGATGCCTCTGACGAGGGCGATGGCGTGGAGGTATGATTTCTCCAGTTCGAATGGTGGGTACTTGGTGTTATCGGAGACGATGCGGATATGATCATCATCCTTGCCCGGCAGTACTCGCTTGATGATGGCTCCCTGATTGGTGTCGAGGACGTAGGTCTTATTCCATTGGAAGAAGATGTCGTTCATCGGTATCTTCTGACAAGCCACGAGGTCGCCAGAGTAGTATGTAGGCTGCATGGAGTCGCCTTTTACCCTGATAAGGAAGTCGGCGCCCTTAAAGTCTGGTATGATATAGTGCTCGCATTCGTACTCCATGAAGGAGATATCGGAAGTGAATGCGCCCGCCATGGCGCTGGTAGGTATGAGCGGAATTCCCTCAATACTTCCCTCCGGTAGTTTTTGGATCCGAGAAGAACATTCGCTATTTTTCTCTGATTTCTTCGTTTTTCTCTCCTTTTCGTCAGGGCATGGTGCTTCATCAGCGCCGGAAGTACTCGTTTTGAGCATGTTTCCCTCGCCTGTCAAGAGCCAAGTAGGATTAATATCATCGTAAGTACTCACGATTTTTGCTAAAACATCGGCTTTTGGTACGACTCCCCTTATGTAGCCACGGATATTAGCCTCACTTACGCCCAGTGTTTGGGCGAATACTGTGTTCGTATTCCCTGCCTTTTTCTCTACTAAAAGCTTAATTCTGTCGTGAATAGTTGCGATTTTTGCCATAATTTTAATATCTAAACGAAAAAAGTCACGAATTTATTTGGTAGTTTCGTGAGAAATCACTATATTTGCACCGTGTTTAAGATAAACACCGCGCCAAAGATACTAAAAAAGCGCGAGCTGGACAAATTTATGAACTTAAAAAGTTATAATGATGGAAAATGTAGAGAAGGCCTTCAATGGCCTTGGCAGAACAAAGAAAGTGGAGTTTATCTCCAAGAACATCGAGCTTGCATCATCAAGCGCAGTTGCAGACTATGTGAAGGGATATCTCTTCGATGTGCTCAAAGATGTGGGTGATGATGAGTATGTAGCGACTTACCTTCGAGGTAAGGGCTATAAGGTTGAGAAGAAATAGAGTGTTTAACCAATGGAGGAGAATGATAGGTTCTCCTCCTGATAAAAAGAGATTAAGATGAAAAAAGAAGCTAAGACGAAAAGTGTAATTCTTTTAAATTCCATCTCAGAGTGCATGAAGGTAATAACTCTCTTAGAAGAGGCTGGAAAGATAGAAGAAGTCGATCTAAGATATCGAGGCGAGACTTGCCCATTTGCATCACGGCAGAATACCGGAATGCCGATAGACCAGGCACACAAAGTTCTTCTCCTGAGCAGGAGTACTTTGGTATGCCGATGTTGCGGGAAAATGTTTCCGTTACGCCGTCGAGCATTAAGTGCACAGGATAGAGCTGTCTTTTCAACTCTTCTTCCGGGAGTACCGTTTGGAACTCTGCCTGGAACTCTAATACGTAAAGTGCCATAAGTGATAAATTAATAAGTGAAACATGAAAGAAAGAATATGAAAAAGTCTATTTGTCAATTTCGTCAATCGCGCGGAAAAGCGATTCGTCGAAACCATCGTAGCTCTCAAAAACTTTATTTGCGAGTGCAGCGTCTTGAGGAGCAACTCGACGAACTATGTTCAATTCTCCAAGATTACCTTGCAGATAAGCAATATCCATCAGAACCTGTAGGTGGTAACGTCGGCGAGCAAGAAGCTCAGGCTGCTGTCCTGAATCGGTTAGCCCGAAATCGGAAGAAGCAAGAATGTCTCTCTCGTATTTGTAGTTTAAATAGCGAGAGAACCAGATAAGCTGGGTCTTGTTCTCCGCATCGGACCAGAAATGGAGAAGAAGAACGTCGGCAACACGGCGCAGGCTTGTGATCTGAGCCTGGAGGATCATTTCATTTGTAGTCATAATCTTTATATTTTTTGAGTGAAACATGTATTTCGATGCAAAGATAAGGATTTTGAGCGAAAAATACTTAATGTTTGCCATAAGTTTAGTTTTCTAAGGGTAGAAAGAATCAGGATCAACAACGAGCCGGGCAACGTTTCCCGGTAACTTGGAGGTAGCTGGAATGCAGGGCGCACGGAGTGAGCAACAGGGATTAAAGGCACGGATAAGCTCACATGATAACTGCATGGTAACATTAGGAAAGAAAGGCGGTTCGACTCCGCCTTCCTCCACCATTAGAAAAGGATTATAATATTGTTAGAATATGAAAAGAGCAATAGACGTAAGCACGGAGGTACGCGAAGGAATACGCAAGACCTTCAAGGTGTCAGACCAAGCTATCTGGCTTGCTCTCACCTTCGACCCTAAGCGGGGCATGAGCGACAAGGCAAAGCGCATCCGCCAGTATGCCAAAATCAACGGTGGCGTGGAGACGGTAGTTGCCGAAAAGGGTGATACCTTGCTTTTCGACCATGAGGGAAGCTTCAGACAATACTTCTCCAACGGAGCGGTGCTGGAGTTCGACAAGAAGACTGGCAATGCTACCATCTTCTTCAAGGGTAAGGAAATGGTATCTGCGGACAATGTCTTGGTTCGTGAGATGCCTTCGCTTCAAATCATGGCAGCAAGGTGGAAGCAGAAGGATGCCGAAATTATCGGTAATCCTGGCATGAGAGAACGGCTGGAACGTGGATTTAGAGTTGGAGGATAGAGTTATGGACATTACTTGGTATCTGATTACTGCCATCGTATGTCTCTCTGTAGGCATCTGTATGGGTAGAAACTGGGATTATTTCACCAGTGAAGAATAAAGAAAGGTTATAGTTATGGAATATTACGGCAATACACTTTGCATATCTGCGCCAGAGCTTATCGAGACGGGCATTGTAAGCCAGTCGAACTACAAGGCAATGGCAGCAAGAAACCGCATAAACGTGGTACGTCGAGGCGGTGGCGCAAGCGGCTGCACGGCTCTCATTGCCGTAGATAGCTTGCCTACCAAGTACCGCAAGGCGGTGGAGGAAGAATTCCCCGGAGGTCCCGAAGTAAGGCTGCGAGGATGGATAACTTCCAATTATGAGGTAGATCAGCACGCCATGTGCTACTTCCAGAGCAGACAGCAGACAGGCTTGGATTTGTCGGCAGAGAAGATCCAGGAGTATGTGACGAATGCCTCAGTGCTCAATACCTGCATCAAACTCTACGAACGCGCCTCCGCCTACCGCAAGCTGATGGGCGAACGCTACGACTGGGACATGATGGCCAAGACCATCAAGGTGCTGAAGGAAACCTATCATCATACCCTGCCCGAGTCGACACTGAGATTCCGGAAGAAGGTGAATGAGTATAAGATTGGCGGCTACGGCGTGCTGATCAGCGGTAAGTTCGGCAATCAGAACACCCGAAAAGTGGATGTGAAGACCGAAAAATTAGTGCTTGGTCTGCAATGCCTTCCTAACAAGCCTCTCAACTCACAGGTGAAAGACCTGTATGATGCTTTCGTATGTGGCGAGCTCGACGTATATGATATTCAGACGGGCGAGCTGTTCAACCCGGAGGACTTCTGCGACAAGGACGGAAACCCGAAGAGTTTGAGCGACAGTACCATCCGCAACATCCTGAACAAGCCTAAGAACAGGCTTATCTGGGATAAGAGCCAGCTGAGCTGGAGTACCTTCATGCACGAGAGTATGCCTCACATGCACCGCCATGCCGGAGAATACTCGCTGAGCCAGATAACCATGGATGACGTGGATCTGACCCGTAAGCTGAAGGACACGAAATTGCGAGTGAAAGCCTATTATGCCTATGACTCTGTGAGCCAGTGCGTTCTGGGCGCCAGCTATTCCAGGGACAAGGACCAGAACCTGGTGAAGGAATGCTTCAGAGAGATGTTCAGGCTGATAGCCAAGCATGGCTGGGGCATTCCGGCAGGTATTGAGGTGGAGAACCACCTGATGTCGGAATATAAGTACACCCTGCTGCAGGAAGGAACGGTGTTCAGCTATGTGCGCTACTGTGCGCCACTGAACTCACAGGAGAAACAGGCGGAAAACCTCAACGGAGCCAAGAAGCGGCGCATCATCCACCGCAACCACGTAGGTATCGGCCGATTCTACGGCAAGTGGAAATACAGAGTGGAATCCAAGAAGATAAGCGATGCGGGCAATGATACCTGGGAAGACAAGCAGTATTACTCATTCGATGAGCTTGTGGCAGACGACCGCCGCGACAACTACGAGTGGAACCATACGCTTCACCCTAATCAGAAGAAATACCCCGGTATGACAAGATGGGACGTGCTGATGGAGCATATCAATCCGAATCTGCGCCCATTTGACGCCATCACCCTTGCCCGATACATCGGCGAGAAGGTGGAGACCTCGGTAAGGCGAAACTCTACGGTAAGAGTAGCCTATGCAGACTGGTGGCTGAGCAAGCCCGAAGTATTGGAGCGTTTAGCGCCTAACAACTACAAGGTGACCGCCTACTATCTGCCGGATGAGGACGGGAAGCCGCAGGATGTGTACATCTTCCAGGGCGACAGATTCATCGACCAGGTGGAGAAGGTAGAAACCTACAACCGAGTGATGGCAGAACAGACCGAGGAAGACCGCAGGAAGTTCTATCATCAGCAGAAGAAGGTAAGGGAGTTCAATACCTACGTAGATAACAACATGGTTCCTGCTCTCGGAACGATGGAGGCTGAAAGGAACGTCGGCACGACCGGCAGTCGGGCAGACGAACCGGAAGAGATAAAAGAACTTACTGCAGATATGGCAGACAAGGAGCCAATAGACGTCTTTACGGACGACGAAACCGAGGAAGATATCCTGCAGCGTGCAATTGACATGATATAAACTTCAAAAACTTATGGCAATGATAACAACAGAACAGAAAAAGAAGATTTTGGCGGCGATGGCCCAAGACCGTGTCCGCTTCGACAGTGACAGTAAGCATGCCAAGGTGCTCGGTTTGGCCACCTCAGTCTATTCCATGGTCAAGCAGGGACAGACAGACCGAACCATCAGCGATGGCAACTGGATACGCTTGGCCAGACGCTTGGGCGTAAGTCTGCGCCACGAGATAGAATGGAAGACGGGCAAGACCGACACCTTCATTATCGTGACGAAGCAGCTGGAGACCGCACAGAGTTCCGCCCTCTCGATGATCCTCTGCGACGAGCCTAATATCGGCAAGACCTACACCGCCAAGTATTACGTGCAGAGTCATAAGAACGCCGCCTATATAGACTGCTCGCAGGTGAAGACCAAGCGCCGCCTGATACGCAAGATAGCGGCAGAGTTCGGACTTGACAGCAAGGGAACCTACGGAGATGTATATGAAGACCTCACCTACTACCTCCGCTCCATCGACTCACCGCTTATTATCCTCGACGAGGCAGGCGACCTGCAGTATGAAGCCTTCTTGGAACTCAAGGCACTCTGGAATGCCACCGAGCACTGCTGCGGCTGGTATATGATGGGAGCCGACGGACTGAAGGAGAAGATCAACCGCAGCATCGACTGCAAGAAGGTGGGATATACCGAAATGCTGAGCCGTTACGGTGGGCGATACTGCAAGGTGACACCCGACGACGGCAAGGAGCGCGAGAAGTTCCTGATGAAGCAGGCTGCCATCGTGGCCAAGGTGAATGCCCCGGAGGGATATGACATCGCCACCATCGTAAGACAGACCCGAGGCGGATTGAGACGAGTATATACCGAGATAGAGAAACTTAAATTAGCATAGATATGGAAATAAAGATTAAAATAACGCTGTCTGACGGAAGTCGTAGAGTTCTGAAAGCCCCCAACACCTTGGAAAGTATAGACGAAAATCGTGAAGCTGGTTTTGTCATGGTCAATGGACAAATATTTTATGGCTTCTGTGATGGTGATGTTGATGAAGATGGAAATTTCTGCATCATGCAAACCATCCATGGTATAGGGCTACCATTTAAAAGCCTTATTGGTTGGTTCTACAAGTCAAGCGGAAGAAAGAAGTCAATCAAGAGAAAGTAACCATGGCAAAAAGAGCATACAGTCCCAGGGAGATACTGAAGATGACTTACAAGCCGATACCCTGGGATGGAGAATGGGAGCGGTGCTTCGGGCAGCCGGATATGTATGATACCTGGTTTATCTCGGGACCTTCGGCTGGTGGTAAGAGCTCTTTCGTGATGCAGCTTGCCAAGAAACTCTGCGAATACGGCGTGGTGCTCTACTGTTCTTATGAAGAGAAAGTGAGCATGAGTTTCAAGGAGCGTATCGAGCGGTTTCACATGGAGGAAGAGCAAGGGAGATTCAGAGTCTGCATCGACTCGGATCTGGAGAACCTGAAAAAAATGCTGAAGCAGCGCAAGGGTCCGAAGTTCATCATCGTGGACTCCTTCCAGTACTCTCACTGGGAATACGCACAGGTGGAAGCCTTGGTGAATGAGTTTCCCCGAAAGAGTTTTATCTTCATCTCGCAGGAAGCGAAGAGCCAGCCATTGGGCAAGCCTGCAGTCAGGCTGAAGTATATGGCGGGCGTGAAAGTAAGAGTCGTCGGCTACGAGGCTGTCTGCCAGGGTCGATTCATCGGAGAAGCCGGAGCCACCTTCAAGGTATGGGAGGATGGACTCATTCTGGCAAGTAATAATATTTGAGAATTATGGAAGAGGTAGTAAATGAAATCATAGAATACATCAAGAGAAAGACGAAAGACTTCTCTTACCTGGACCAGTCGCAGATCTATGAGGAAGTAGCGGGCAAGGTGTCCGATATGAATGCAGATGCGATGAAAAATGAATACCTGAACAGTATGGACTATATACTCGACGGGATTTAATAAAAGTAAAAAAGTAAAAAGGTAAAAAGAGTATTCGAAGATAAAGGCAATGCAGCGCTAAAGCTGCGACAAAATTATAAACTAATAATAATACTTGTAATTATGAAGAAATTATTTATTGCCATCAAGGCATGGTGGGAGAAAATCTCAGAAGAAGCTCACCGTCAGAAGGTGCTCAAGCATGAGCGAAACATCAAACGTGAGGCGCTTAGCCGCTTGCAGGTGAGAGAATTTGAGGGCGAAATATACCTCTGTTTTGACAATGTGCCAATCCTTCAGGAGGTGGACTTGGCTGAAGGTCTGGGCTATGCAATCGAGACCGCCCGTGAACATTACCAGGAGTACCGTCTTGCGAACGACGGAATGATAACTGTTCAGCCTTAGAGGTAAACGGCTTCGTAGATGATAGAACAGTATTAAAACGGCTTTCGAATGATATACATAGTACAATTTAAAGGGAAATACGGATGGCAGGATCAGTTAAGAACTACAGGCGTTTTTATGCCGCCTTCAAGAAAGTACCGCACTATGGAGATGAGGAAGAACAGAAAGAATCCCTCGTCTCAACGTACACGAAGGGTCGCACCTCACATCTTCGCGAGATGACGACGAGAGAATATACCGACATGTGCAAGGCGCTTGAGAACATGTGCGGATATGGAGATCAGCGCAAGCGGCACCGCTCCATCTGTCTGCATCTGATGCAGGAGTTAGGGGTCAACACCGGAGACTGGCAGCGCATCAACGATTTCTGCTCTCATCCGAGAATATGCGGCAAGGTGTTTGCTCAGTTGGACATTCCTGACCTTGAAGCTCTCGAGCGCAAACTGAGAGCTATCAAGCGCAAGGGAGGACTGGGAAGTGAAGAGGGAAGAGGAAAGAGCGAAGAATCCTTTGGGAATAAAGAACAAAATATTAATCAATCACAAGTAATACTATTAGGTTATGAGCAAAAAAGAAGAAAAAGTCAGCCCAGCTGAAGGCAATACTCAGCAGGGACAGTTTGATATCTCATCATTGAGTGACGAACAGAAAGAGGCGCTCCGCCAGCAACTCAACGCGGAGGCTAAGAACGAGCGTATCGACAAGCGTGATGCCTACGAGGGTCTGCGAGCCGATTTTATGCACCGTGTGGAGGAAAATCTTATCACGGTGATGTCAGATACCAAGAGCTTCAAACAATGGCTTGAGCGCGAAGTGGAGGCATTCACGTCCATCATGAGACAGTACGGGCAGGTAAAGAACGACGACCAGCGCAATTACACCATTACGGACGGAAACTTCCGACTCCAGGTAAGCTGCAATAAGGTGAAGGGTTTTGACGAGCGTGCCGACCTTGCAGCCGAGCGTCTTGTCACCTTCCTAAAGGAGTACATGCAGAAAAGCGAGAAGGGACAGAATGATCCGATGTACCAGTTGGCAATGACACTCCTGGAGCGCAACCAGTCCGGAGATCTCGACTACAAGAGTATCAGTAAGCTCTACGAGTTGGAGGATAAATTCAACGACCAGGAATACACCGACATCATGGCGCTTTTCAAGGAGTCGAATGTGGTGCAGAAGAATGCTACCAATTACTACTTCTTCAAGCGTGATCCGAAGTTGGGCATCTGGCACAGAATGGAGCCAAGTTTCTGTCGTATCTTCATCGCACCGAAAGACGATAAGAAAGCGTCAGAGGAAGAAGAGTAGAAAAACAAAGAGACCATGTTATAACGTTTGTAAATAGTAAGTAAGGAAGGGAAAGTTGTTTTGCGGAAATTTCATCAAAGGAACGGACTTAGCTACAAGAAACGGGTAGCTGACATCAATGCGATATACGACCAATATGCCAAAATGGGCATATCCAATCGTGAAATCTGGAGGCGGTACATCTATCCGAAGTACGCCATCAGTGAGCGACAGCTATATAATGTGCTGAACGCGAGTGCCGACCCTCGTAATGAAATCCCTAAAGACGACGAACCCTTCCTGAAGTTTGAAGGATGGGACTATGAACACTGAAAACTGATAAAGATATGGCAGGAAATAATGATTTATCGGTAGTGATCAGACATATTCTGAGTGATATCAGGGTGGAGATCGGTGATGAGTTCGACAAGAACTTCGAGCGCCAGGGGTTCTTTACCAAGGCATGGGCAAGACGAAAAAGTCCGATAAGAGGCGACGGGCATATACTCGTAGCCTCGGGCGACCTGAGAAAGAGCGTTCAGAGCCGGAGCGATGCTACCTCTATCACGTTCTTTTCTTCCTCTCCCTATGCAGCCATACATAACGAAGGTGGAGAAATCAAGGTAACAGAGAAGATGAAGCGGTATTTCTGGCATAAGTACTATGAGGCTACAGGTTCCTTCGGATATCGCAAGAATGGCAGCCTGCGTCAGACGGGAAAGCAACGTCAGTTGTCTGCTAATGCCGAGTTCTGGCAGTCTATGGCGCTGATGAAGGTGGGTAAGACCATTAAGATACCGAAGCGCCAGTTCTTGGGTATGGCCCCGGAAGTTGAGAGAGAAGTGACAAAGATTATCGAGGATGAGCTTGAGGAATACTTCAATCATCTTGATCTTAAAAAGTAGAAATCAATTAATACATCATAGATATGGATCCAAGAGAAAACTTATATAAGGATATCAAGAGGGCGATAGAAGACGGGGTGCCTGCAGTGCAGCATATAGACCTGTGGAATGAGAATGTCGCCTTTGTAGATGAGGAAAGTGAATGGGGACGTCCTGCGGTGTTCGTGGAGTTCGGTACAATCAGCTGGGACGTGGTGAAGAACACTGACTTCGGGAAGTGCGTGAGAGGCAGTGGAGATCTCAGGCTCCACTTGGTGACCGACTGGAATGATGAAGCCTATCACGCCTCCTTCGAGATAGGAGAAAGTATCTGGAAAGCTCTGCAGGACATAGAGCCGAGGGCTGAGTATCAGGTGAGCTATCCTTATATGACAGACACCAATCACAGTCACATGGAACTGCTCGAGAATGTGGATGTCTTTAGGGTAAAATATTTAAAAACGTGGTAAGAGCATACGCTTATTTTTAGATATTATATTTCGATTGTTTTAAGTTATTAGGTTATTTTTTTAAATTTTTGTATTTCGTTATGTCGGATATGTGTGAAAACGAAGGGCTGCACCAAGCGTGGTGCAGCCCTTTTTCATGCCTGTATAAGGATTATAACTCATTATCCTCGCCTCCGTTGTCCTGTCCGGTGTCTCCAGTGTCGCCCTTATTTTCGGTGTTACCCTTGTCGTCTGGGTTTTCCTTGTTTCCGGGGTCAGGTGTATTACCAGGATTGCTGTCGCCGTTCTGTGCCTTGGCTTTTCGCTTAGCCTCTGCCTGTTCGTTGCGGCTTGCTACAAAACTGAAGGCTGCTTCCTTCTTCAGGTTCTCGAAGAGGCTGCCAGGAGTCCACACCACGTTTACCTTCTCCACACAGGTGGCAGGGTTGTAGTCTTTGGCGAGTTCTGTGCCCTTGCCATGCAGCGTGACATAGAATTCTCCGAGCTTGCCCAACTCCACTTTCTTGCCTGCGAGAAGCATTTCGCGCAGACACTTCACGGCTTTTCCGAGGATAGCTTCCACGTCTTCTGCATCGTATGTGCTGCCGTGGCTTGAGATATGCTCACTGAATTCGCTGAGCGTCATCTTCTCGGTGTACTGAGCCACACCGTAGGCTTTCTTTGGGTCCTGCTTCTTGGCAGGGTTGCCCAACATTGCAATACTGTAATTGATCATTTACTTTTTAAGATTAAAATGTGAATATAATGGTGATAGAACACCGTTAGAATATTGTTTTTGCATCCCTATAGGGACGAGGCTCCATCCCTAATAGGGACTGAGGCTCATCGGTAGTAGGGATAGAGGCCCAGCCTTAGTAGGGGCTGTTCAGCTGTGCTATAATTGCCTTGGATTTCTCCGTGAGGGGCAGCTTCTCTGCTGCCAACTTCTCTGCTGCCAACTTCTCTGCTGTCAACTTCTTGGCTGCCAACTTCTCTGCTGTAGCAGTATCGGATAGCAGGATAGAATTTCCGAACTCGCCAATTTTGCTTTCACACGCCTGACCGACCACACAGCCCTGTTCTCTTTTTATACAGAAGTCAACGCCCGCACGGCTCATGGTGTGCAGCGTGGTGGCCCGAAGCACGCAGTCGGGGAAGGATAACTTTCTGATGGCCTTCTTGCTTTGCTTCAAGTTGTCATCGTTGGCCTTCTTTACGGATTCGTGGAGGTCGGGAGCAGTGGTGCAGATGATATCGCCCATCATGTTGGTGACAAATGCGGTATTCACATTCGCTCCGTTCTCGTAGGTGATGGTACATGACACACCGATATAGGTGACGTTCTGTCTGATGCTGCTCATGGCTGGAGCGAAGAGAAGGAACGGTATGCCATGCTCTACGTACCAGTTGCAAATCTTCGAGAAGATGGAGAACGGAGGGTTGTCTATTACCACGCAGTTGTCGGGATAGTCGAAGTGCTCGAAATCTCCTCCAGGATAGAATGGGCGTACCACAGGGCGGTCGCCAATATCGAGGTGCTTTCGTGCCCAGTCTAATACTGCTTCATACACAGGTGGGGGGGTATAGCAGTCGTCTGTAGTCTTCCTTGGCTTGAATTTTTCTATAAATTCATCATAATTTTGATTTTTCTTGCTCATATTCTTGCGGGATTGAAAAGTTTATTGTATATTTGCAGCGGAAAGAGTAGGTTTTAGGGCGATCTCGGATTGTAGCTCCGAGTAGTTGCTTTAAAATTTACTCTTTTCTTATTCCTGTTTTTATTTTATCGCTATCAGAAATGCTATGGAGAACAAATTCACCAATTTCATATTCTCTAACGATAATCCAGGATAATTCTCCTAAGACGTTTGTTTCAAATAAATGTGACTGTTTTACGCCTGGTTTCATCTTGAAGTTATCGATAAATCCTATGTATTTAGCCTCCCGGAATACTTTGGCGATATGTTTTAGGATACTATTCTTTGCGGCATACTCTTTATGCGGCTGATTTGTCCATTCCCTAATAGAACCACCAGTAACGAGTACTTCGTGATTAAAGTCAGGGTTAGAGATTGTTGTGCCCTGTAACTTCTTAACCTCTGGTGATTTTTTAGTAGCTTTGGCACTATTATCTCTATTTCTGTCTTCGCTACACTTTCTGATCATTATGCAACCTTGACAAAGCTGATAGTCGGGCACAAACCCAAGCTTCGTGTTACCCCCCTTCGCCACATCGCAGTCATTACACCGCTTGATGGTGTAAGGGTTGTAGTCGGGCATGGTTTTGCCCTGCTTGCCACTGTTGAAGCGGAAGATGTTGTATCGTTCGCCGTTCATGGCCTCCTCGCCCCTACTCATGGCTTCAGCGTGCTCTGTGGCCGGATATTTCTGCTTGCGCACCTGTACCACGGTACAGCGGCAGTTCCATCCATTCGGCGGGTAATAGGTTTCCCAGAAAGAGTCGCTCATGGGGAGTGTCACCCCATCGAGGGCAGCGTGTTCCGGGCGCACCTTGTCATCCTTGGCCGTGCGGTACTGCAGGTAGTATCGGTCGCCGTCCTCGCTGAACTGTTCCCACTTCGCCGCCATGGTGGCAGAAGCCTGTACGAAGTTGTATTCGGCGTGCAGATAGTTGGCATTGTAGGTGTCGTTGATCTTCTGTACATCGTTCAGGAAGCGTTCGAACGGCTTTTTATTGCCATTCTCATCGAGCATGGAAGGGAAAGCCTCGTTGAGCTCGTGGAACGTCTTGATGCCCGAGAAGATGTAGTTGGAACGGGTAAGCCGTTCGCGCATCTTGTCGCTCATCTTGACTTGCTTAAAACTATTATTAAGCATCGTGGCGTGGGTGCTGATAAACTCTTGTACATCCTTATTGCCAAGGATGTCAACGGTAAAGGTGCTGCCTTCTTGGCGAAACATCGCCTTGAGTGCGTTCTTGTACTTTTTTGTGAGGTCTTCGTTAGGCAAACAAACTTTCTTTCCAGAGCCGTAGTTAAGTAGCTGCTTGGCAATAGGAGTTTTTGTTTGTTTCATGCGCGAGAGTTCAAGGATTTCCTCAGGGAAAACCTTTCCACTAAGTATTGCTGAGTTCAGTTCTGCCTCAAACTCGGCACGATTGGTAAGTGAATACTCTGACAGTTGCTTCTTGACAAATTTCCTGTCCACGTTGTCCAATTTCCATTCGTGTTCGACCGATCGAAAGAAATCGGGATCATTACAAAAGTCGATATAATGTCCTAATTCGTGTAAGATGGTGTTTCCTTGTGCATGCCATCCTCCCCGTACTGCATCGTCAGAATCCTTTTTCCATGTTTTATAAGCACGTTTATTTATCCTGATAAAACTGGTGGCTCCTTCGCATATAGCAGCGTGGAAATCTGCACGAGTTAGACCCAAATAACGTTTTTTTCCTCCTAAATCTGCCTCACGCAAATCGGGTAGTTCTGTAACAATCCCACTTCTTAACACAATTCGTGCAGCCTCTTCGGCATCTTCTCTTGCATACTTATTACTGATAACGCTTGCCCATTTCTTTGCTATTTCTTCAATATCCTCCTCTTTGGTCAAAGATATGAATGGCGGCACGTCCATGCCCTTCAGTATCTCCTTGTATCTCGAGTGTAGCCCCTCGTAAGCTTCGGGGCTCAGTCGAAAAAATTCTTCAGGTCCTTTTTGTTGTCCTTTGGGTCTTCCTTTGGATCTGCAGGTTCACTGCCGAAGAGTGAAGGCTGCTGGATGCGTTCACCCACGGGCATATTGTATTTGTCGGCGAAGTACTTGCCGTCCACCTCGTATCGGTCGGAGATCATCTTCTCATACTCCATCTGCTGCTCCGGGGTATAGCTTGGACTGTCATCCCATGCGAAGTGATAACCCTGCAGAGGGAAACCGTGGCTAATCATGCGAGGAATCAGCTGGTTGTTGATGGTGTTGGCGAGCAACTTGGCATCGCTCTCCACTAAGTTTTCAAACACCTTCAGGTGGGTCTGGCTCTGCGAGAGGCTGCTACCATCCTCGATGGTCATGGTCTGGCCGATGATGAGTTTGGAGATTTCGGAGTTGGCACGATCCACACGCTTGTCGTAAACATTGAACGCGTCGCTCTTGGCGCTTTCTACGATTTGGATTTCCGTGCCCGTAGGCAGTACGGCATAGCCAGCCTGACCCATGCGCGCCATCATGTCGCTGATACGGTCCACCTCCTTCTGATCTCTGGATCCGGTGGTAGCAGTACGTAGTGGCATACCGAAGATTTCACTGAAGACGTCCCATGCCGCTAATACGTTCTTCTTAGGTATGCAGTGGAGCGAAGCTTTGAGGTAGAGGCCGAGGTCGTCGGGTCTGCCCACCTCAATGAGGTTGCCGAACCATTCCGGCTCGTGATAATCGATGCCAGTGGTCCAGTCCTGTCCGAGGTCGGTGATGACGCGGTGGTGCTCGGGTATGACGTACTTGCGATCCACCAACGTCACATTGTTATAAGAGAGGCATCCGTCGCCATCGGTTCCGAGGTCTCCGAGTTCGATGAGCGAGTGTCCCCAGTAGGGAGTAGTAAGCACGAGGCGGCAGAACTCCACGAACCATTCCTGCTCAAGGAAGTGATTGAGGTCGTCGTTGGGTGTGCCGTTCTTGTCCTCCAACTTGAAAGAGCGAGACATGACGAAGCCCTTTCTCTGGTCGATACAGCCAGAGAGGTGGGCATCTATCTCGGTGTCGCGATAGATGTCGTAGAGCGCCTGGCGGTTGGGGCTTTCCACGCTGATGGCGAGCTGCCACGCACGTCGCCACTTCTGTATGTCGCCCTTGGTGAGTGCTTCGGTGGTACGCTGCAGTTTGGCAATGATGCTCTCCACCTGTCGGCGGTTGTTCTTGCCTACCAGTTCGATGTTACCATATTTGGTTCTCCAGAGCTGCGGCTTGCCGAGGAATGCTCTCCAGGCATCCTCTATGCGGTCTTTGGCTCTATTTATGTTCAATCTTGCCATTTTTATTTAATGAGAAATTAGAAATGAGAAATTAGAAATTTTACCAGCTGTGGCGGTCGGGTCCATTGCCGTATGCTAAGACTCCGCCTTGCGAGATGTCGCTGCCTGTTTCGTCTGTAGCGATGGGTAGGTCTGGCACTATCTTGCCCGCCTGTACACCCTCAAGCCACTTGATGGCACGCTCGTAACGTTCCTTGCGGGTCTCGTAGCCCATACGGTTGGGAAGCGATGCAATCATATTGTAGAGCGCAATATCGGCGGTGTACATGACGAGCTGACGGTTGCGATCGTTGCCTTCGGTGGCAAAGATGCGGTCGGTGTCATACTTAGGGCGCAGATAACCGGCTACCTCTTCTTGTGCCTCCGCGATGGCGTTGCTGATGTTATCCGGGTCAGCACCCGTGATGGCCTTGAGCGAAGCTTCGCTGCTCACGACCTTAAAATCTTCCTGCGTGATGAAACTCATGATTTAATGAGAAATTAGAAATGAGAAATTAGAAATGTTTTTGCTACCATGAATTCTTTGGGCGCATTCTCTTGACTATTCTCGGAACAAAGGCTGCTACTCTGCCCTGCTTCTGGAGGATATAGATGGCGCCCTCGTCGGCATCGGGCGCATCATCGTGCGCGCGGCTGCCATGTTCGAGCGAGAGTGTCTGGTCGATGCCTACCTGCATATCCTCGGAGTCTTTGAGTGCTTCGTTGTAGAATACCACGCCACGCTCCCAGAGTGGAGCTACGGACTCGATACGCTGCAGTTTGTCGGGCTTCTTGCGGTTGTCGGCCGTAATGGGTAGCTGGTAGCCACGCAGGTCGCCTTCTGCAGCAAACTCATCGAGGGCAGTATCCTGCATCAGGTTTGCCTCCATGTAGAATTGGATACTTGCGCCTTCTTCCAAGCTTCGCTCGTAGAGATTGTAGAGCCATCTCACCATGGCACCCGTGGTGTCCTGACGCACGAAGCAGTCTATCAGGTGCAGTTCCTTGCCGATGCTTCCCCAGAGTCGGCACGCCTTGTAGTCGTTCTCGGTAGTCGATTTCCAGGACGGGTCGGTGTAGCAGACTAAGGCATCGTACTTCGAGAGTTTCGGCATACGCTTATACTTGATCCATTCGTGGCGGAAGATGGTACCATCCTTGATAGGGTTGTGCATCATCTCCTTGTTCCAGTCTCGATAGCCCACGAATTCACGATAAGCATCCACCTCCTCGCGTGTCCACTTCTCCTGCCATGTAGGGTCTCCGTTCTTATCCACGGCATAGACCTTGGAGAGGAACACGCCCTTGGTGTGGGCGATATTGAAAAGTACAGAGTTCTTTGAGATAAGGTTGCCCACCATGATGAAGCGGCCACGGCCCACATCCAAGGATCCGAAGAGGGCTGACTTAACCCATGAGGTAAGTTCACGGACGCGCTTCTCGTTCTTACAGAGTTCGTCATCATCGAGGTCGTCGATGACGATATAGTCAGGACGTGCCTCACGGTCGCGCAGACCACGAGGACTCTGACCACGTCCACAGGCGAGGAACTTGACACCGCACTGCGCCTTGAACTCACCATCGGTCCAGTCGCCACCAGAGGGTTTCTGTTCTCCGAAATCCGCTTTGAGTCGGTCGTTGTATTCTAATTCAGCCTGTATATCACCTAATAGTCGGCAGGCAGCGTCCTCGCTCTTGCCCACGATGACCATGAAGTTGATGAGCCTGAGAGGCTGAAACATGAGCCACAGGGGCAGGAAAACGTCCAGGTGGGTACTCTTGGCGTGACCACGAGGCCACATGAATACCGCCTTCAGATTGGGCGTAGACTTCACCTTGCGGGCTGCCTGGTTGTGGAACGGCGCATTGTGGATGGTGCGCAGTACCTTGCCGGTGGTCTTATCCTTGAGCTGCAGGAAGTGAGGAAAATAATATTCGCAGAAGGCAGCATAGTCCCTCTGCAGGGAAGCAATACGTTTCTTTCTGTCCGCCTTGCTTTCGGGAGCCATGAGCGAGGTGTCGGTAAGCGCTGCTATCTGCTTGCAATGTTCCCGCCATGCCTCGATGGCCTGTTTTTTCTCTGATAGTGTTGCCATCCTTCTTTGCTTCTATTATTATTGTTATACCTTAGAGTTCACAACTAAAGCCATTATTCATCTTGTCGGAAATAAAGAGATCCTGGTAATAGTTGAATGTCTTGAGAAGTTCGGGTGTGATGTTCGGGTCGGTCTGAGCACGGAACTGCATCCACTTGCTGAAGGCCATGAACACCTCGATGGCATCCACTACGTTGGCTTTCTTGTCGAGTTTCTGAATAACGGACGAGAGTTTGGCCAATCGGTCGCCTAATCCGGATATCTTGTCCGGGTCGCCGGATTCGTTTACCTGACTGATAAGGGTGTCGATGGTGAGGAGGAGCTTGTTGACCAGCTCTGGTCGCGTCACGTTCTTGGCGGCTCGTTGTTCTTTCCATCCCTCCGTGTTGGCCCACTTGGATATTGTTACCCTTGATACCTCAATCTGCTCGGCTATCTCTGCCTGTTCCTTACCCGCCATATAGAGGGTTCGGGCGAGGTTCTTCTTACGTTCTAATTCTGCTTTTGTCATATTCGAATGTTATTATAATGTGAATAGAAACCCACGGAGGCGCTTGATGCCTTGCGGGTTTGGTATTGCAAAATTGCGACTTTTTGGGCAATCTGCAAAAATAGTGTGCAGCGGTTTCATAGAAGTGTGAAACCATTTCATACTTTTTTGGAGGTTATGCGAAAAGTTAGTAATATTGCATCCGAAAAAACTTTTAAAGGTAAAAAAGTAAAAAGGTAAAAAAGTAAAAAGAGCCTTCTTGCTTTTAAAGACAAAAAGGTAAAAAAGATATGAGCAAAGGTAAACGAGTAAGAATCAGTAATGAGAGCGTGAACTGCTACGGCACTCGAATTCTTACACCAGGTATAGATCTGGCGCAGTATCAGCGCAACCCGGTGCTGCTCTACATGCACGAGCGCGGCAAGGTGGTGGGTATGGTGAAGGATCTGAAGGTGGAAGGTCAGGACGTGACGGGCGAGCTGGTGTTTGACGAGGCCACGGAACTGTCTAAGCAACTGAAGAAGCAATGGGAGTTCGGCAGCGTGAAAATGGTGAGCGCGAACTTTCAGATCTTGGAGATGAGCGACGATAAGCAGCTGCTCGCCGAGGGTCAGCAGAGACCGACGGTGACGAAATCGAAACTCATCGAGGTGAGTGTGGTAGATATTGGTGGCAATGATGACGCCATCGTGCTCACTCATGAAGGTAAGACAATCTCACTTTCAGCAGGACAGGACTCCATTGATGGTGTTCTTCCTCTATTAGATAATGTAAGTAAAACCCCATTAAAAAAGAAAGAAATGGAATTAAAAGATTTAGCGATCAAGTTGGGTCTGAAGGAGACCGCAACGGAAGAAGAAGTGAATCAGAAGCTCGTGAGTCTCTGTCTCGCGGCAGGTAAGGCATCCGCCTTGGAGACTCAGGTACAGACGCTCCAGGCGCAGCAGCAGGCTGTGGAGTTGGCTGCTATCACCCGTGCAGTGGAAACTGCTATTACAGAGAAACGACTTGCTGCAGGCATGAAGGAACACTTCATAGAGTTAGGCAAGAAGTTGGGTCTGGATCAGTTGAACATCACGTTGTCTGCCATGCAGCCACAGGGCAAGATTACGGCAACCCTGCACCGAACCGACAAGGGTAATATCGTGGCAGAACCACAAGACTACTCGAAGTACGAGAAGCTGAGTGCCGTGCCAGCCAACGTGATGATGGATCTGCACGATAACCACCACGACGAATTCGTGCGCCTCTACAAGGCGGAGTATGGCTTTGAACCAGCGTAATGTTTAAAGGTAAAAAGGTAAAAAGGTAAAAAGAGCATTCTTGCCTTTTAAAGATAAAAAAATATAACTATGAATAAGAAAACATTTATCAAGATTGCATCGGCATTGCTTTTCAATGCCATTGTAGGTGGAGTTATTGCTTCATTATTGGGCTGCAGTCCTATGGGCGGTGCTGCTGTGGCTTGTCTTATTGCTATTGCTCTCCCTGGTTTTATGCCTGAGGATGCGGCATGTGATGGCGTGCTGACCGAAGTATGGACGGGTGAGCTGATCAGGGCTCTGCGTGGAAAACTGGACGCAGCATGGCTCAACGGTGTGCCCGACCAGAGTTCAATCGTCAACAACGACGTGATTCACCTCGTGGATGTGGGTGCCGATCCGCAGGTGCTCGTCAACAACACCACCTACCCACTGGACGTACAGGATTTAGAGGACGGCGATAAGACCTTCTCGCTTGACAAGTTCCAGACCAAGGTGGTGCCAGTGACCGACGACGAGTTGTATGCTCTTAGTTACCCCAAGATGGCCCGCGTGAAGGAAAGCTGCGCCAATGCCCTGAACGATGCCAAGTATGCCAAGGCAGCCCATGCGCTCTGTCCTACGAAGAACACAGACAAGACCCCTGTGCTCGTGACTACTGGTGCAGTGGATGCCGCCACCAAGCGCATCAAGCTCTGCGTTGACGACGTTGTGGCCCTGAAGCGTAAGCTCGACGCATTAGGCGTGCCTGTAACCGACCGCCGTCTGGTGCTCTGTACGGACCACGTGAACGACCTCTTGGAGACCGACCAGGCATTCAAGGAGCAGTATAACATCAACCGCACTGACGGCACTGTAGGCCGTCTCTATGGCTTCGACATCTACGAGTACGGTGCCAGTCCTACCTACAGCACTGCAGGCGTGAAGAACACCTTGGGCGCCACACCTAAGGCTGGCGAGTTCCAGTGTTCGTTCGCATTCTACGTGCCACGTGTGTTCAAGGCCACAGGCTCTACTAAGATGTACTACAGCCCTGCAGAGAGTGATCCTCAGTATCAGCGCAACCTGGTGTCCTATCGCCACTACTTCATCTGTATGCCTAAGAAGGAGGATGCCGGTGGTGTAATCCGTTCAGGTTATAACGCTGGTTAATCGTATGGCGAAAATGAAATATCTGGTAATCCACTGCACTGCCACGCCGGAAGGTCGGGAGGTGACAGCCGCCGACATCCGGCACTGGCACTGCGATCCTCCAGCCAAGGGCGGCAGAGGATGGAAGCAGGTGGGCTATACTGATCTCGTACATCTGGATGGTAGTATAGAGCGCCTGGTGGATAACAACGAGGATGCGGAGGTGGACCCATGGGAGATTACCAATGGTGCTGCTGGCTTCAATGCCGTGAGCCGGCATGTTGTCTATGCTGGAGGTGTGAGTAAGCACGACGGTAAGCCGCTCGACACTCGCACCCTGGAGCAAAAGAAGGCTCTTGCCGATTATGTGAGAAACTTCCACAACCGCTTCCCTCAAATCCGTATTGTTGGACATAACGAGTTGAATCCAAAGAAAGCCTGTCCGTCTTTTGATGTCCAGGAATGGCTCCGCTCGTTAGGTGTCAGGCAAGTGTAGATTTTTTCAGTAATAGTTGATAGTTTATTAGGTTAAGAAAGGTTTGAAAGGCGATGACAGACATCATACTAAACATACTGCAGTGGGCTATCCCATCGGGCGGCATTGGTGCTGCCATCGCCTGGATAGCTAATCGAAAGGTGAAGGAGGCCGAGCAGGCGAAGCGCATACATGACACCTTCAAGGAGATGTATGGCGACGTGAGCAAGGAACTCCTGGCAAAACAAAAAGAACTGAATGATGCAGCAGAAGATAATGCAAAGGCTATCGAGGAACTCAACAAGGAGAACGCCCGCACCCGCTATGCACTCAATAGGCTCACACGGGCTATCGAAGCTATTCAGCTTTGTCCTCATCGCGCTTCTTGTCCTGTCAGTGGTGAGCTGCAGAACCAAGAAGACGATGGTGACCCAGACGCAGCAGATGCAACAGGCAAGCAGCGTAAGTCAAGACAGCAGCGTAAGCAGAGACACGGCGCGAACGATGGGTCAGACGAAGGAAAGTCTGACGACTGACCAGCAGTGGCAGCAGACGTGGCTCATCAAGCAATTGGATAGCGGCGGGTATCGCATCGAGGGATATGGCACGGCGAAAGCTCAAGCTATACTCGAAGGTGAAAATAGCTCCTGTTCTACTTCGGTAAATTCTTCTTCTAAGATCAAGCGAACGGCGTTAGAAAGTAATTATAATAGCGTAGAAAGCGTGGAAGAGAAGAAACCTCCCGAATGTAGCAAAGGTTCGTTGATAAAATTGATTTGTGTGTGGTTAGGGGTAGCCCTTGTGGGCTATCTATTAGTAAGTTATCATAAAAAGTATTGATATGGAAAATATATTGGACGGTACTGATCTTATCCTCTCCGTGAATGATGGCGCATTGGCCTTCAGTACAGGTTGTAAGATTACCACCTCGGCTGAGACGGGTGAACGTATGACCAAGGAGGCTGCAGGTGCGAAGTGGAAAGAGAAGTACGTAAAGAGTTTCTCGGAGAGTATCTCTGCCGACGGCTTGGTATGTACGGACGCCGATTCGGGTGCTCCTACTTACGACCAACTGAAGGACCTGATGCTGAGTTGTACTCCTGTCACTGCAAGCTACAATATTCGTGAGGCTGGTAAGCGTACCGGAAAGACGGCTGGCGGATATAAGGGTAAGTACATCATTACCTCTCTCGATCTGGACGGCCAGGCGGGCGATGATGCCAAGTACACCGTGCAGCTGGAGAACTATGGCAAGGTAGAGAAACAGACTAATGGTCTGCAGTCCGGTGCGAGCAGCGCTACAGGACAATCTAAATAATTGAGCTAAAATACTGTCTCTTATTTTTATTTTGTGTGTATTAATGAAAAAAACGATGATTAATGTAGGCGGCAGGGAATTGCCTTGCCGCCTCTCAATGGGAGCAATGCTTCTGTTTAAGAGAAATCTGCAGAAGGACGTGAGCGACATGAATGGCAACGATATAGAAGAACTGCTCATGTTTATGTGGTGTTGCATCGTGAGCGCCTGTAAGGCCGACGGAGTGGAGTTTAATGTCGATTTCGAGACTTTCTGTTGTCTGATCACTCCGGACGACGTGAGTGCCTGGAATGCGGCAATGAACGAAGAGAGTGAGAAAAAAAAAGCAGAGACGAAGCCATAGACTCTGATTCGGAGAAATATGAACCTACGGATGTGGAACATCTGCTGGGTATTGCGATGGGGTGTATTGGTATGAGTATGGATGACTTTTGCCGATGCACCCCTTCGGAGTTTTACGCAGCGTATGAGGCATGGAATGAGATGCAGACAAGCAGAGAGCGAGGCAGGTGGGAACGCATAAGGATGCAGTGTCTCTGCAGTATGCAGCCTTACTCTAAGTCGAAGCTTACGCCACAGGACATCATGAGATTCCCGTGGGAGGAACGAGGGAAGAGTGAAGAGGAAGGAGTGAAGAACAAAAAGCCGATGAGTCGTGAGGAAATCATGGAGAGGTATCGGGCAGCTAAGAAGCGGGCGGGGCTATAGACCGCCATACCACCATGGCGTATAACCTGATGGTCCATCAAGTTTTTTGCAAAGTCTGTGTATAAGTCTGATAAACCAGATAGGCATTGTTATACACAGAGACAGCATCGAACAGACCGTGATGTCTCCCCATACAGAAGCGGCTGATGGATTCAGAGTGAAGTATTCGTTGCACGCAACAATACCGATGACTACATTAATAAATGTAATCCAGCCCCAAGGAATACCCCAGGATCTCTTTTTATTTTTACTCTTCTTCATAATCTTTGGGTATAATATAAACACGCTGCAAATATAGGAAAAAGAATCGAATAATCCAAATATTTTAATAAAATTATTATGGCAAAAGAGGTAACTTTTAAATTAAATCTTAGAGTTGACGGCAAGGATGTCGTTAAAAAGGTGACTATGGACATAGATGAGTTACAGAAAGCCATTGGGAATGCAAAGACAGAATCGGATAAGCTTAGGGATTCGCTCATTAAATACAACCAGATTAATGAGACGGTACGAAGTGTTTCTGATGGTTTTGCTCAGTTGTCCGGTTACCTTAATGACGTCACAGAAGAAAGCCGGAGCTTTGGGGGTGCGATGGCTGCAGCTAATACCATGGCAGGAAAGAGTGGCCAGGAATTTGCAAATTTAAAGGATCAGGTTTCGGAACTGGCAGGAAAAATACCTATTGCACGTGATGAATTAGCAAACGGTCTTTATCAGGTTATTTCAAATGGTGTACCCGAGGATAACTGGATTACATTCCTTGATAAGTCGGCCCGTGCTTCTGTGGGTGGTCTTGCTGACCTTGGCGAGGCAGTGAAGGTTACTTCTAACATTATCAAGAACTACGGATTAGACTGGGATGCTGCCGGTTCTATTCAGGATAAGATACAGCTTACCGCCAAGAATGGTGTTACCTCGTTTGGGGAATTAGCGCAAGCCCTGCCACGTGTTACCTCTCAGGCTTCCACGCTTGGTGTAAGTGTTGATGAACTGATGGCCACCTTCAGTACGCTGACGAATGTATCTGGTAATACAGCCGAGGTAAGTACTCAGTTGGCAGCTATTTTTACGGCTCTTATCAAGCCTTCGAGTGAGGCTGCAGAGATGGCGCAACAGATGGGCATTCAGTTTGATGCTGCCAGTATCAAGGCGGCTGGAGGTATGGAGCAGTTTTTGGTTTCGCTTGATAAGAGCGTGAAACAATACGCAGCATCAAGCGGTATGCTGGAACAGGAGATATATGGAAAGCTCTTCGGGAGCGCAGAAAGTCTTCGTGCTCTTACTCCACTGACAGGCAAACTGGCGGAGAAATTTAGAGAGAATGTCGCAGATATGAAAAATAGTGCCGGCACCATCGATAAGGTTTTCGGGATTATGTCGAGTACAGGAGCGGCAACGCTGCAGATGCTAAACAACAAATTAGGCAAGTTCAGGGATATGGTGCAGTCAAGTATAGGTAATACACTGCCATTTATCAATTTCATTTCACAGGCTCTGGTAACGCTATCTGCAACTACACAGCTTATCGTTTCCATGAAATCGCTTGCTATTACTACCAATCTCGTGTCGGTTGCTACAACTGCCGCCAGTAAGGCTAAAGTAGCTGCGGTGGCAGTGTCGAGAGTGTTACAGGCTGCCTTTACTGGAGAAGCGGTTGGAGCTACAACTGCGGCTGTAGCGACAAGAGCTTTAGGAGTCGCGATAAAAAGCCTGATGATCTCTACAGGTGTAGGTATCGCTATTGTGGCACTTACTGAAGCTATCAACTACCTCATGAATAGCAGTGACGATGCTGCCAAGAGTGTAGATAAGCTTTCGGAGTCAGAGCAGAAAGCCAAGATGGCTCATCAACAGACGTCACAACAGATAGCGAGCGTGCGCAGCGAGATGATGCAGAATATCGCTGCCCTGAAGAACTTCAAGGGGAGCAAGGAACAGGAGCAGGCGATGGTGCAGCAGATGAACACCAAGTATGGCGAAGCGATGGGCTACTACTCTACCGTGAGCCAATGGTATCAGGCGCTTACCGCCAACTCTAAGGCTTACTGTAATCAGATGATCAATGAGATCACTATCCGCAATCTTGCCAACCAGGCAGCCGACCTGCAGCAACAACGATACGACTATACGCATGATAAAAACGGACGTACCAAGAAGTTTAGTGCGGAAAACCAGAAAGAGAAGGTAAAGGCGCAAAAGGGTGACCTTGGTGCATTTCTTCTGGGCGGTGTGTGGTATAAGTACGTAACTAAGGCTGGTAGCAGTCAGAAAGCAGAGGCAGACAAGGTGGTGACTAATCTGTATCAACAGGAGCAGAACATCAAAAAGCGTATGGAAGCCCTTGTCAAGCAGAACCAGAATATCAGCTATAAGCATACTGCAGGGTATAGTGCTACACCTCCTCCTCTTAATACCTCAACCGGTTCGACCGGTAATGCCGGAGGCGGCGGTAATACTAATACAGGAAACACTCCTGGAGTAATTGAGGACAAGAAAGCCTTAGAAGGTAGCATCGACTGGTATGAGGAGAAAATCAACGAGAAGCAGAAGGAGCTCAACGCCACAGCCGACAAGGCGACTGCCCGTGCTCTGAATGCAGAGATAGAAGGACTCCAGCGCCAGCTATATATGCTGAAGGTGGATGTCGGTATCGAGGATGTTCCGAAACTTGACGTGAAGACGTTTGCAAGCAATCTGACTGCGCAGCTGAATGAAGAGATAGAGGCGGAGCGCCAAAAGTTATTGGATAAGCCGCTCGTCATCAACACGGAGGTGGAAGCCAAGGAACGGGACTATGATCATATCTCCTCGCTCTTTAATATTGATGTAAGTAACTTTGAAAGTGTACGCACAGGCTTGGCTGATATTAACGGTATAAGCGACTCTACCGCCAAGGGTATGGCGGTGGCTGGAGCCAGCTGTGAGATGTTGGGTTCTGCCCTGCAGCAGTTGGGCGGAGACTCAGCAGCGGCCAAGGCGGGTATGATGGCTGCAGCCATCGGCCAGTTTGTTCTTTCCTTCGCACAGGCCATGAGTACCTGTAAGACCTGGATTGACTGGCTCGCTTTCGGCATATCGGGTACGGCGCAGCTTACGAGCATTATATCCACCATCAGTCAGTTTGCCACCGGTGGTATTGTTGGCGGCAATCAGACATCGGGCGACAAGGTCTTAGTAAGGGTCAACTCTGGCGAGATGATCCTGAACGCAGCCCAGCAGGCTCGCCTCTTCGCTATTGCCAATGGCGCAGCAGTACAGGGTGTGTCGGTGAATACTGCAGGACTGCAGGGTATCGGTGGCGGCATAAGTGCAACACTTGGCATTAATGGCCGGCTTCGAGGGCGTGATATTGTGATGGCGGTAGCAAACGAGACGAGAAGCAATCGCCGACGTAGTAACATTAAAATTTAGAGACTATGCTTTTTGAAGGAGATTTTTATAATAACCAGGAAGATAAGATTACGGTATTCATCATTACGAATGGTGATGATTCTCAAATTGTGGAAATCGGTAATGAAGAGAGTGGTATTTTCTTTACCGATGATCCTGTAGATATTACTTCTCAGGTAAACGACACCTTTGATCATATACTGTGCTATCAGGCAAGTGTACGCCTGTTGTGCAGGAATTTTGTGCCGGACTTCTTCTGCAGTTCCTGTCGTGATGCTGTGGTGAATATCCTTCGGAACGATGAAAGTATTTTTGTGGGGTACATCGAGCCTCAGGCATTTAGTCAGGGTTATAATGAAGACTGTGACGAGGTGGAGCTGACCTGCATTGACTGCCTTTCTGCCCTCTCTTATTCCAACTATCGGAATGTGGGTGCTGCAGCAGTTCTTTATGATGTGCTCAAAGGAAAGGCGGCCCAGCGTACTTTCTATGATATTATTGTCGAGATACTGAATAGCGTGAGTGATGCAGCTAATTATTGGGAAGCTGGCGCGTTTAAGATAATGTATGATGGCTCGAAAGCGCTGAGTAACGGAACGGATAACGAAATATATAATATATTCCAGAATATCAGTATCAACGAATTGCTGTTCTTTGGTGATAAGGAGGATGATATGTGGACACAGGAAGACGTGCTTGGTGAAATACTGAAGTATCTCAATCTGCATATTGTGCAGGAAGGTACTACCTTCTATATATTCTCCTGGGAGTCGATACGAAAAAAATCTCATTTGAATTGGTATAGAATAGATAAAGGCTTCTGGAGGAGTATTGAAATACCTACATATCGGGTTGGTAAGGATATTGAGGTGGCTGACTGTGATACGAAAATCAGTATCGGTGAAACGTACAACGAGTTGCTGCTTACTGATAATGTGACAGAAGTGGATGATGTGATAGAAAGTCCGCTCGATGATGATTCTCTGATTGCTGCAGGAAACTTCCAGAAATACATGACCGAGTATATAGCTGAAGGTGAAGGGAAAACCGCATACAATAGCATGAAAGCTATGACGACGGGAAGGGAGAAAACAGACTGGCAGGATGCCAGTCAGGTGGACTGGTTCTGCTGGCCCAAGGCTGTGACGAACTGGAAGTTCTACGGAATAAAAAACGGCAGTCGTATAGATATGTACGAGAAATACCCCGCAGACGGAACCAAGCAGCAGGATATCCTGAATGAAGGTCTTACTGCCGGTATCGGTGCGTGCGTGTGTGCTTTCGGTAAGATAGAGCGTAAGAATGGCGGTAATACGTCTTCCCTCGTTACTTCGGTAAGTATGGATAATTATCTGATCATTTCTACCATGGGTAGAAGTGGTTCGCCAAGCGAAGAGGATATTCTTGCATCATGCCCTGTAGCAGAATATACAGGTAATAAGAGCGGAGGTACTTTTTCGCCTGTGGATAGTGATACGATTAATTATATCGTAATCAGCGGTAAAATGGTTCTTAATCCTGTAATGGACGTTACGGATATCTATGGTCGTATGGTGCTTGATGCAAGCTGGAATTATTTACCTATGCAACCTGAGTCTTATTGGGGCAAAACCGTACCGAGCCGTAATAATGGAGACGGAAGGTATTATACACGCAAGTATTGGTATTCTGAACAGTGGAACCAGGAACCGGTGTATGGTAAAGCTAACGAGATAGAAAGTTCTCGTTCCTTCTATCCTTATACGGGTACAGGTCCTCAGGAGCATGAATATGCCTATAGCGCCGTAGGTGTTGCTACTGACACAATCAAGCGAGTGGGCCTTATATCCTGTATGCTCATTATTGGCGATAAATGTGTCGTAGAATGCAAGAAGGGCGACACGAATGCGGTAGGAGGAACGAGCCAGGGTGAAGGTGATACGGATGATTTCGTATGGAAGAAATACAAGGAGCGGAGCGAATGTGCATCGGATGATGAGTATTACGCACAGAGCTTTACTATCGGTATCGATCCGAAGTTAAGGGATAAGATTATAGGCACGGAGTTTGAGATCCGCAAGAATGCCCCATATACCAAGGGTATTACTGCAGAGGGTACTGCGATACCTATCCGTATGTCTGACCACGTGAGCGGTAGTGTGCAGTTTAAGATACTCGGCCCCGTGAATGCGGAATGGAATGAAGTGACGAGAAGGCATCCATCTTTCTGGCGACATACCAAGTGGTATCAGGATAGCCATCTTCTCCTGCAGGAGATCAATAGTATCATGCTCAAGGAGTTTAAGGTAGAGGTGGTTAGCGATAACGGAAAGATAGGTGCGGTAAGTGACGAAAAGGATATCGTATATAAGAGTGATACCGGCGAAAGCTTCGTCAACCGAAAGGATGACCTGGAGTTTCGGTTTACCACCGCGCTCACCTCGAAGGAGTGCAAGGCGTTAGGGGTAAATAATGCGGTGAAACTATCATCTCCACAGAACGAGGCGACCAAGAATGCACTTGTCGACATCTATGACCGCAACCAGAACTTGGCGGATAAGCCGGAGAAGTTATATGTGGATGCGTACTGGCAGGAATGGCACGAACCGAGGGTGGTGATGACGCAGAACGTCATCGAGCCAAAGAAGGGTCTTAGCTTTGCAAGCATCTTTAGTGTTCCTGTTATCGGTAAACGGTTCTATGTGCAGGGTATAGACAGAAACCTTACTGAGGGTACTGCGGTTGTGACGATGAGAGAGTTGTTCTAAAGTGATTTTAATAGTGTTATAAAAGGATTATAATATGATAGAAATCAAAACTTATAGCAAGCCGAAGAAGACGGGAAGTTCGGGTGGTTCTTCTTCCTCAACTAAGTATATATCCGGAGTTATATCTGAAGCTGAGCACGCTGGCAGGGCTGATAAGGCTAAGCGGGCAGAAGTTGCAGACCAGGCAAATTATGCCGGTACTGCAGCATCGGCACAGAATGCAGCCTACGCCTCTGAGGCGGGCAACCTTCGTGAGGATGCGGAAATATTACAGCAGTATTTGAGTCTGAAGGCAACAAAGGATCCTCAGGTGGTGAAGGGTCAGGTTAAATTTGAGCAGCTTCTGCAGCTTCTTCAAGGCTTTTCTATAGGAAATCTTTATGGGTTCGACGGAAGAGGAAATGGTATAATAAGTTCAATCGCTTCAGACGGATTCAATTCTGCCTCACAGAAGGGTTTCTGTATCAAGCCGGACGATAATGGTAGGTACTCTCTCAGTATTACAGACCTCATTGTATGGGGAAAGGCTGTCTTTAATGAGCTGGAGATAAGGAAGCTTTCTTACGCCGGAGGTAATGTTTATCTCTCTGGTGCTGGCAGTAAGCTTGTAAAGGTTGTGCCAGTTGTCTATAATAGCGAGAAAGGCGAATATACTCTATCTACAAACAGAGAGTGTGATGGCTGGAAATGCTATATCCTTGCTGATGATGGAACAATGGCTACACAGAACTTGTGGGTAGTCGGTGACCAAGCAAGATGTCAGACCTTTAATATTAAGCCTGGAGCTTACGACAACGCATCCAACAAGGAATACTGGAGGTGCGTTGTCGCGGTTTCTTCTGAAAGCGAGTTTATCGTGAATGATGAAGGAGATAGCCTCTATGGTGACAAGAAATTCGACTGGATTATCCTTTCCAAGACTAATTGTCTGCCGGGTAGTGACATTCCAGCCGAGGGCGATGCTATTGTCCTTGACGGCCATCAGATACAAATGGGGGATGAGAGCAGCATAAGTAGAACGAATGTTCTCATGCTTGAGACGACTGGTGCGGATACCCCTCGCATTGTCGGGTATAGAGGAATTACTGACTTTACTCACGAAGACAAGGAAGTTTTCGTGCTATCTCCCAATGGAACGAAGTTTAAAAGCAGTTTCTTTAAGTGGGTATCTTCGAGTGGTGAAGCTATGCACATGGTGAACTACAGAGGCGAGTGGCAGAAGGGCGTGAGCTACAGCTATTATGACCAGGTAAGCCACGGCAACGGCGTGTGGCTGTGTACCAACCCCGAGGGCAGCACGAGTAAGCCTATGCCCGGGAGCGCTGACTGGCAGCTTGTGATGAGTGCGCAGAAGGGCGAGAAGGGCGAGGATGGTGTTGCTTATCAGATAATGATAACGAGCGATACGGGCACGGTGATGATTAACGGTTCGGGCGAAATGACGCTGAAGGCAACGCTGCTACGCAATGGCGAGGACATAAGCGACACCGTGAGCAACAGCTCATGGTCGTGGTGGCGACAATCGGCTGATGCAGAAGATGATGCTGTATGGAACACGCTGCATGAGGGGGTTGGCCGGAACTGTCTTATAACACGTGACGACGTAGATAGACAAGCACAATTCGGATGCAGTGTGTGCATATCAGATACAAAGACTATTAATAGTAACATATAATAATATTTTAAAAATCAAACGATTATGGCAAAAGTATTAGCTAATGGTCAGATTACTATCGTTGACCTCAATGACGGCAAGGCCGTGCAGTGTTTCACACAATGCTCTAAGGGCGAGACTCAGATTTACACCCCCGACACGGGTGTGTACACTCCGAACTACTCGGCGAGTGGGCCAAACGTGATAACAGCCCGTGTATATGTGACGGGCAGTGCTACAGACCAGGCTCCGACCGCAGCCTGCAGCGGATGGTCGTGGAAGGTGGACGGTGTGGCTGCCACTCCTGTGAGCGGCAAGTCATACCAGTTAAACCTCGCCAACAACATCAACAAGAACGGCAGCGTGAAGAACATCGAATGGTCGTGCAAATACACAGACCCGGAGACAAAGGCTACGACAACGTGTATCGGCTACAAGACCATTTCGCTGGCTAAGAGTGGCGGTGCGCTTCAGACGGTGCAGATTGAGACTCCCGACGGCAACACGTTCGACTCGACCAACAACAGCAATAAGCTGCGTGCTATAGCCAAGTTCTTCCGTGGCAACGTGCAGGACACCACCATGACATCAATGACTTGGGAGGTGCTGAATATCAGTGCCGGCACATGGGACGCTGTGGCTTCGGGCAACGTGAGCACTTCGGGCGGCGTGAGCACTCTGAACGTGAGCGCCAATGACGTGCTTAACTTCCAGACTTTCCGCTGTACGGTGAAAGACGGTGCAGATACGGCCTGCGCTATCATCACGTTCTTCGATGCGAGCGACCCGTACGTGGTGGAGGTGTATTCGCTGACCGGCGACAAGATAGTGAACGGTGCGCAATCGACGGAGCTTTACGCCCGACTCTGGAAAGACGGCAAGGTAGTGGAGGATGGTGCAGCGGTGAAGGCAGACAGCAACCATGCATCGAACTACATCTACAAATGGACGAAGTACAATGCCAGCGGTGTAGCCACAAACTGGAACGGTACATCAAGTGCAGTGAATGCTTCGAACAAGCCTTACGTCACGGTGGCCAACGCTGACGTGGCAGTGAGAGGCACGTTTACTTGTGAGGTGTCTAAATAAGGGCACCTCACCCTTATTTTTATTAACTAAAAAAATGAAAGTGTATGGCAGTATTATTGGCGAGGGGCCAGATAACGATTGTGGCGATAAAGGATGGTAAGGACGGTGCGCAGGGCAAGGACTACTGGCAGCAGGATGTGTGGGTAGACTTGTCGGCTGCTGAATATGACCGGAATGTTTGGTATCCAGTTGTGGGCGGGGCTTTGCCTTCTGGCGGTTTTGTCGGCATTAAGGTTTCTGTTGGTCTTAACAGCGGCACAAAACCCTCATGGTCAACTCATTCGGCAGGTTTTTCTGTAGATTTTCATATCGACACGCAACGTTCGGGCTGGGGCGAAACGCCTGGCGAGACAATCATATATACAGACAATTACGCTTGGTGCCCGGTTTCACCCGTCAGCTATAGACAGTTAAGTAATGACAGCAGACCAGTATTGTATCTTCGTGGCGGAGGTAAGTATCGTGTTATCGCTACAATTGCAATAGAGTGGAAAATATATAAAGACGGATACACTTGGCAGTCGGGACAGTACTCTCAATCTGCTATGCCTCAGAATTCTCGCCCTACCCCAGAGGGGCATACTCTTAAGGGTGATAAGGGTGACAAGGGAAACCCAGGAAAGGACAGTATCACATGGACACTTACACCAGACACTATCACGTACGACACTGACGACAGCGGAAAGGCTATCAATGTAGGCACGGGTAAGACAACAACGCTAAGAGTACTGAGAGGCAACGATGAGCTGACAAACTTCACGATAAAAGGAGTAAAAAACATGGTGAACTGCCTGGCTTCGAGGTTGAACAACACAAACAGCTTCTATATATCAACCATCACGGCTCAGAAAGTAACCCTTGGTACTGATACGATAAATGTATCTTGCACTAACGGTTCATTTGATGTAGAGTTTGACATAGATGGCATAACCTATACCGCTACGGCAAAGTTTGCTGTGAATGTGGCTGCATTTACTGGCATTGTAGCATTCGACAACAAAAGCTATAAGTCGCAGTTTAAAGAGGTGTCCGATAGACTGAATAGCACTGCGACAAAAGACGAACTGACTCAGGCAAAGTCTGAAATCAAACAAACGGCAAGAGAAATCTCCCTGTCTGTGAGCGAGAAGTCAATAGCAAGGCGCAATCTGCTTGTGGGAAGTGATTTCAGAAAACAAACCAATGACTTCATCATTTCTAATGATGCAAGAATTGAAATGAACAGTGGATATCAAGGTACAAACTGTATCAAAGTCATTGATGATACAGATGGAAAACCACACTATCTTGGTGTGTACTGGGATGGTTCACAAGGTGGTAAAAGCATCAAGATTGAAAAAGGTAAAAAATACACAATATCATGTTGGTATTTTACCAATGATACAAATGCTATTTTTTGTCTTGAAGCAATCTATACAGATAAACAAACAAATGGTAAAAGATTGGGGCAAGTAACTTATGAGGCATCAAATTATTTTTCACCAAAATATGGCCAATGGCAATTGTTCACAACAGTGATTAATACAAAAGATGCAAAATCTGATTACATTGCATTCAATTTTTGGGAATTTTGCAATATCAATGCAGGCAGGATTGTAGCCTATATATCAAGACCAATGGTTGAGGAAGGTGATACTTACAACGGTTGGACATTATCTGATAAAGATTATGATTATGTCGGTGCAAACTTGATTGATAATTCAAGAACCTTTGAACTTGGTGGTAATGTTATAAGAGTTGTTGGAACTAAGAAACTTGTTGGTGATGCTTATGAGTTATCTGCAACATTGGGTGACGATTATAATACCTTTTATGAGATAGACAATACAGCCTTCAAATTGAATACTGATTATACAATAAGTTTTGAGGTTAAGGGTGATGCAAAGTACATGGGTGTTTTTGTGTATTACAAGCCTACAAATACACCTTGGGCTTATTGTAAAGAGCAACAAGATAACCCATTATATGAAGCAAACGGTGATGGAAAGACAGATGGTTATGGAGTGTTGCTTGAAGTAAAAGACCTATCTGATAAACAACAGAAGGTATGGAGTCATTTCAAGTTCAAGGAAAGATTGCCAGAATCCATCTACTTGCAATTTCCAAAGAACAGCGAACAGACTGGTGTAACGAGCTGGAGTGTGACCATCACGAGGCCGAAAATCGAGGTGGGTGCAGTCGTTACCGAGTACACAGAGCGCAAGAGCGACCTTGTTGATAAGGCGAGTCTGAAGGCTGCGGGTGTACTTGTTGACTCTGAATCTGTCACGCTTTACGGCAATCAGGTACACATCAAAAAGAATAAGACCGACACAAACGATGCCGTGCTTATCGATACTAATACTGGCAAAGTATCGGCTGCGCTAATAGATGCCAAGAAGATTGTAGCGGATGGTATCGAGACGCAGGATCTGATTATTTCTGGTTCTTCTCGTAGTCCATTCTCGCAAGCAGAAAATGGTAAGGATATGTCGTATTCGGACAATGTATTTCTGCAAGGCAAGAATGAATGGATTAATAGTTACGCACTGAAGTGGGACGCGACGCAGAGCGGACGATTGATAAGGCTTGCTAATTACAACTGGAACGGTAACGCAACGTCTGGTTATGGTAAAATCATGACTCCAGATGCAAGTCATTTCTTCTTCGTGAACGGAGAAAAACGGTCGCAGCTATATATATCAGAGCAGGAAATGGTCGAGCTGCTTGGTATAGGAGATAAGACGAGCTTTATCGGCTGGGCAGTTGTCAATAAAATACACCTGAATAATTATCTCAACGGAATGAATGTGCCTATTCTTATAATGGGTAAAGTAGAGGTATCTGAAAACATATACGGTAATGGTTATATTATAAGTTCAGAAGTGCAATCGTTCAGAGGCTTTGGCGATTACCAGGGAAATAATCCTACCGAGGTTATAGATACTACCCGAGTAGATACTGGTGTTTATCACCTGTTATTGCAGCCGGAACTTGCTAAGTATCTCTACAATACAGATGTAGTCGTACAAGCAACTGGCATCGGTAATTCTCTCGATGGAATCAATCCTTCAATGCCTATCAAGGCTACATTCAACGGCATACATTTCGGTAGTCATCCTAAGTACGAAGGTTCGTATATCGAGATTTGTACTTCTGATGACAGTTCGAAGAATGAAGGTAGTTTCTTCATCGAGGTTAAATGTATGAATTTCTTTGGAAGAAATTCTTAAATTTTATAAGCTTATGAGAAAAATAGATAGAATTTTCATACATTGTACAGCTGGCTCGCAACGATAAAAACAATGTGATTATAATGCCGTTAAAAAGCAATTATAATCACATTGTTTTTATAATGGAGGGGAAACAGAAAAAAATACGTTTCGTTTTGAAAATACATCACTTCGTTTTACGATTGTCGAACATATCGTTTTGCGGATTATACACGGCTAACAATATATCCATTTGGAATATAGTTGTTCAAATCAATTTTTGTAGGAGGTACACATAATGAATCTTGCCATATCAAAAATAATGCGCCTTCGTATGATTTTCCATTTGGAAGAACGGAGTCATTTTCAAAACATAAGTCATAAAAATAGCCATTACTGATATGGAGAGATTGTTTATAGGTGTCGAAATCGAAATCAATCGTATTTCTACAACCACAAATAAGAAAAGCGAGAAGGCAAATCACGAATTTCTTCATTTTTTATTATTTAGTTTAACCTTACAAAGTTACACCATAAAAAACGGCAATTTCCTAGTTTTATTGCAAGGTTTACTTGGATTTTCTGCCAATCCTGTCCGATTTTAACATTTGGATGACAGTTATTACTGTATATAAAAGTATAAAAAGTACGACATCGCCATCTAAAGCCCCTAACATCCATTGTGACAGATACGAAAAAGGAGTAAGAACATTATAGCCTTACTCCTTAATAAGTATTTTATAAAATGTGAATACACATTTACAACGATTTGCAATATAAATCTTTCATCTTATCCAAATCAGGCAAAGCCTTCTGTAATTCTTCAGGCATATCCTGTTTGGTTTTATATGTTGCTACTCCCATTGGGCTGTCGTAGTTCCTCACAACAATGTCAACAAAAGCCTTGTTCATTTCTTTGCATAACACAATACCAATAGAAGGATTTTCGTGTGTTTTTTTAACAGTAAGGTCTAATGCCTGTAGATATGTACATAGTTGTCCCAAATATGAAGGCTTGAACTTACCGTATTTTAGTTCTACGGCTACCATTGCTGCAAGTTCTCGACTAAAGAACAAAAGATCTATGAACATTTCTTCTCCTTCAAGTACGACACGATACTGGTTACCCATAAAGATAAAATCCTTTCCGAATTGAAGAATGAAATCGCGCATGTTTCTTACAATTTCTTGCTCAACTACACGTTCGTCAATATCCTCTATCTCCAATCCCAAATTTTCAGTATTGATGAAATCAAGCAAATATTCATCCTTAAACATTGATATTGTTTTCATTGATTGCTTGAAGTCTGGTATCGCTTTCGGAAAATTGTTAGGCATATTGCCTTGATGGTGATATAGATCATCAGATAAGTATTTCCGTAATACGTACTTGTTCCAATGGTGCAAGTTCACTTGATGTATGTAGTAGATACGCTCATCTAAAGTGGTAGTTTTATGCAAAATTTCCATATGATGAGTGAAACTAATGCCCACAAAATCCTCTATACGTAAGTCTGCTGACTCTATAGGTCTGTTAATACAAAGGAGTGTCTTTTCTCCTATTTCAACACCTTCTTCTATCTTATTTTCAAGCTGTTGTAATTGGT
>OBTM01000025.1_pt1 | contig 39493 bp, 41 predicted proteins | sample 1494911 | NCBI WGS metagenome assembly OBTM01 (sample SAMEA3360697, study PRJEB22359) | human gut metagenome | biome: ENVO:urban biome; feature: ENVO:human-associated habitat; material: ENVO:feces | place: Bangladesh | collected 2011 | reverse complement strand
GAGGAACCCCTAAGTATTCCTAAGTAACTAAAGGAAGATTATTTAGGAGTAAGTATAGTTAGGTATTCCTAAGTATTCCTAGGGCAAAATTAATTGTCACACATACAGAGGAAAGAACACAAAATTTCAAGGAGGTAACGAGATGAAGAAAGTCTTGCGTGATTATGAAACAGTCCGTGTCGATGTGCGTAAGTTTGACGGCATTGATGATGACTATGTGTACGGAGAAATCCAGAGGCATATGGAGCTGTCAGGTGTCTTGTGCTATGAAGTTCGCTTGCGTGGTACTGACACGTATATTCTTGTCAGTGACGACAGAGTGCAGAAAGTTGAAGAACATGACAAGCATGACAAGCACTACTTAGAAGCTGTTGTCGAACCTATCAAGGTCATGGAAAAGATGTTTACCAAAGAAGAACTTAAAGGCTTCATCAAAGGTAACATTTTGAAATACCGGTTACGCATGGGACACAAGGACGACATTCAGAAAGAGGTGGACAAGATTCGTGTCTATGAGCATTGGTTAGCAAAACTTGAAAGAGGTGAAGCACTGGCAGATGAGGACTAAAAAACCTTTGTCTATCGTATTCAAACCCTTACGGGATGGCATTGAAGTACCTCAAATCAAGACACAGGGTTCAGCAGGAGCAGACCTTGTTGTCCCTGATGATGTCGTCATTGAGCCGTTCAGTATTCGGGGTAAAGGAACATTAGTCCCCTTGGGATTTTCTTTAGATATTCCTGAAGGGATGCAAGTACATATTATGTTACGGTCAAGTGTTGGCCTGAAGACTCCTCTCCGTTTGTCTAATGGCGTCGGTCTGATTGACTCAGACTACAAAGGAGAAATCTGCTTACTACTTGACAATTTGTCTAAAAACTCAATTCATATCAAAAGTGGTACTCGGATAGCACAATTAGTGCCTTTTTCTACCCTGAAGTGGGGATTTGAATTAATTGTCACACATACAGAGGAAAGAAAACACATTAACCCTATCCAAAACAAAAAACGCAGTGGTGGCTTTGGGTCTACCACAGAAACAAAGGAGACAAAAGCAAATGAAAATTAAAGGTAAAGCATATTGGGCAAAAATTAGAACACCAGAAACATACAACGGCCAGCCTGTAGGCTTCTCGATGCAGGTTTTGATGCCTGACGAAAACTTAGCAAAGATGAAGGCATACTTTGAAGCTAAATGTCAAGAAGAATTTGCAGGCAAGAAGATGTTAGGTGACATCACGATGCCGATTAAAACTACAGACGCAGGTCTGGAAATGGTCAAGGTTAAAACTAAGCATGTGTATAAAGACAAGGCAACAGGGGTAGAAAAATCGAAGGTTATCCCTGTCTACAATGAATACGGCGAACTGATTCCCGAAGACGTTCTTATTGGCAATGGTTCCGACGTAGAAGTTGTCGTCAATCCCAAACTGTACTATGAAAGCACAAAGAAGTGGGGTGTTCGCCTGTACCTTCAGTGCTTGATGGTTACAAATCTCGTTAAGTATTCTAAAGACGGTTCTGACGAACTGACATTTAAGAAGCGAGATACGGATGATGAGACAGAAACCACGCTGGACGACGAGGTAGACTTCTAAGTTGTTCACAGGTGGTTTCCATACACCTGCTAAGACAAAACGAAGTAAGTATGAAGACACACTTACTGCTAACCTTGACAAGAAGAAGAAAGAATATCACTATGAAGAGTTCTCCCTAGAGTACACGGTAAAGCACAAGTACACTCCTGATTTTGTCTTGCCAAACGGCATTATTGTTGAGGCAAAGAATGGGGAAGGCGGCTTTGTCCGTGTGGGTAAAAGAGGAGGATTCTACAGAGGCTCATTGGATAGTGAAGCACGAGGGAAGATGCTGAAGGTAAAACGACAGTACCCAGAACTCGACATCCGCTTTGTCTTCCCTAAAGACTTTAAATTTCAAAGTTTGAAGACAACAGCGAGTAAGTGGTGTGAGAAGAATGGCTTCAAGTACCACATTGGAAACACAATCCCTGAGTCTTGGTTTAAAGAAGAAGGACAAATCAGTCCCAAACTAAAAAAGAAAGGAAAGTGACATGTTTAAATTCAGAGACAGAGAAGAAACACTCTTCTACTCCTTTGTCTATAAAGACCTAGAAGGAAAAACTGTCTCCGAACTGTTGAAGGAAGCACGAAGAAAAGGAGCGTTCTCGCTACCGTTTCACGCTGTAGTTCTCAAAAATGGCGAACTCGACCTCATGCGACCCTTTGAAGCAGTCGGGGGTAGCGAACTTCCTTATAGTGCTTGTGGCGTTTATATCCTTGTGGACGCTGAATCTAAAGACACACTATCGAACTTACAGAAAAAGCGTCTGGATGATTTAGTGAAGATGCTTCACGAGGACTATGCAGACATAGTAGAGGAAGAGTTCAAAGATGAATTACAGCGAACCGATTAAAACACACCTCCCTTGCCCTGACTGCGGTTCTTCTGATGCTTTGACAGAGTATAGCGATGGTCATACCTATTGTTTTTCTTGTCAAACCATTAGAGGAGCTGTAGCACAGGGTTCACATACAACAAACTTGATTCCTCTTACCTCTTTGTCTATCACCCCCTTAAAGCGTCGTGGAATCATGTCGACTACGTGTGAAAAATACCACTATTATACAGGGTATCACAATGGAAAGCCCGTACAGGTCGCATGTTATTTTGACGATGCGGGGGAGCTGATAGGCCAGAAAGTTAGGTATCAAGACAAAACCTTTGAAACACTAGGTAAAATATCTAAGCGTTTCTTTGGTCAAGAGCTTTTTGAGAGCAGAGGAAAGTTAGTTATTACAGAGGGTGAGATTGATTGTCTCACGGTATCACAATTACAGAATAATAAGTATCCAGTTGTGTCTATCCCATGTGGGGTGGCCTCAGCAAAGAAAGTCCTGACACACAACATGGAATGGCTCTCACAGTTTGATGAGGTCATCTTGATGTTTGACATGGACGAAGCCGGTAGAAAAGCTGTTAAAGATTGCGCTGGACTTCTGAAGGGTCTAAAGGTGGCTAATTTGCCCATGAAAGACCCTAACGAGTGTCTACTAGCTAACAAGGGACAGTCAGTTGTCAATGCTATTTGGAACGCTAAGGCATACAAACCAGACGGCATTGTCAATGGTGCTGACTTATGGGAGATGATAGACAGCGAAGAAGACGAAATGAGCTATACATACCCTTGGGATATTCCGCTAAATGACATGACAAAGGGACTCCGCAAGGGGGAACTCGTTGTCGTTACCGCAGGTACAGGGGTAGGCAAGACAACGTTTGTAAGGCAAATCATGTACGACTTGGGGGTCAAGAAAAACCTCAAAGTAGGATGCATGATGCTTGAGGAAAATGTAAAGCGTACCTCTGTGGGACTTATGTCTATACACACGGGTGTACGGTTGCACCTCTCAAGACACGCTATCAGTGAAGAAGAGTATCGGAAGGCATTTGATGAGACACTGGGGACAGGAAACTACGTACTCTACAATCACTTTGGAAGTCTTGAGGGTGACAACTTACTAAACAAGATTCGATATTTAGCTATTTCTGAGGAGTGTGACTTCATTGTTCTCGACCATGTGTCTATCGCTATCTCTGGATTGGAGGGGGACAATGAGCGAAAACTGATTGACTACCTCATGACACAGATGAGAAGCATTGTAGAAGAGACAGGGGTGGGTATGATTGTCATATCACACTTGCGAAGACCTGACAACTCTCAGAAGTCTCATGAAGAAGGTGGTATTACCTCACTGGCACAACTCAGAGGTTCCCACGCTATCTCACAACTTTCAGACATCGTACTGGGGTTGGAAAGGAACCAGCAGGAGTCAAATGAAGAGCTGAGAAACACTACTCGTGTACGTGTCTTAAAAAACCGCTTCACAGGTGAGACTGGCATAGGAGGCTACCTGACATACAACAGAAAAACAGATCGCTTGGAAATAGCAGAGAAGGAAGATGATGATGAAGCAGAATTTTAAAATTCCTGTGTATTCTCATGGTGTCACGCTGAATGAAATCCCTGACAAAATCTCACTGGTCATCAACTTAGGAAAATGTGAATGTCATTGCAGGGGGTGTCACAGTGATTACCTGTGGGATACACATGAGTGCAATGAACTGACATCCGAAGAGCTTTTGTCTCTCATCAAGAGCTACAAGAGTGTTACCAATACGGTACTCTTCATGGGTGGTAATCGTAATCACATGGACTTTGAAGAATTTGCTGAGACTGTACTGAAGCCTCTCCACAACTTAGGTATCAACATTGGTATCTACTTGGGAGCTTGGGATGCTATGGATTTATTCACAGCTTGTAAGTATTGTCGCTGGGTAAAAGTGGGTGCATACAGAGAAGAGCTGGGAGGTCTGGACAATCCCGACACGAACCAGCTGTTCCTCGAAGTACAGAACTATAAATTTCACAAGGGAGACAAATGATGGAAGTAAGTATTTATGTCATTAAAGATTGTATGTATTGCGACACACTTCTTAAAGGACTTCCAAAGGTAGTCAAGAAATTTCCGAACGTAGCCTTTAAGGTAACGTGTGTGACTGAATCAAAAGAATTTGAGCTGTTTCCTACCGTAGTTGTAGGGGATAAAACTTTGTCTCCGTGCATTTATGCGGAGGACATGGAGAAAGAGGTGAGACATGCCGTTACTTAATTTAACAAAAGAACAGATTGAAGAGAAAATTAAATACATTGACCACTACATTCACAGTCAGAACAGTGCAAGTGGTTCCTTGGTGGATGCTAATGCCAATGTAGACACAAAGAATATTGGTATCTTGGAAGCTGAGATGTATAAGCCTGATACCATTCAGGTAAACCGTGCTTTAGTACAGCGGAAACTCACGGAGATGTATGGTGAGAAGTTAGCTGAGAAGTACATTGAGGACATCGAAGAACATAGAATTTATATCCATGATGAAACTTCCTTACGTCCTTACTGTGCGTCTATCACACTTTTCCCCTTCCTACTCCATGGTACGAAACCGCTGGGAGGCACAAGCGAAGCACCAAGGAACATCCATAGTTTCTGTGGTTCCTTTGTCAACCTTGTATATCAGGTGGCTTCTGGATTTGCAGGGGCTATCGCTACGGTAGAGTTCCTTTTGTATTTTGATTATTTTGCAAAGAAGACATGGGGAGATGACTACATTGACTTGCATACAGCGGATGTTAGACAGGCTTTGCAGGGTGTAGTGTATGCCTTGAATCAGCCTGCTTCTGCTCGTGGTAATCAGAGTGTCTTCTGGAATATCTCGGTATTAGACCGTTTCTACTTTGAGCAGCTGTTTGGGGGCTTTAAGTTTCCCGACGGGACACAGCCTGTATACGAAGGTACATTCCGCAAATTGCAGATGTTCTTTATGGAATGGTTTAGACAAGAGCGAGAACGTGCGTTACTCACGTATCCCGTACTGACCGCTTCCCTCTTGGTGGATGCTGAAGGGAAACCGAAAGACAAACATTTTGCATGGGCATGTGCTGAGGAAATGTCTAAGGGCCTGAGCTTCTTTGTCTATGAGAGTGATAGTGTAGACTCTTTGTCTTCCTGCTGTCGCTTGCGTAACGAGTTCACGGACAACACATTCTCCTATACATTGGGTGCAGGTGGGGTGTCTACAGGTTCCGTACAGGTCATCACGATCAATATGAATCGTTATGTACAGACAAAGGAAGAAGCGTTTTCAAAGTTACTTGGACGAGTCCATATGTACCTCTTGGCTCACAGAGCTGTCATCGAGGACTACATTGAAGGTGGCTTGCTTCCTGCTTACTCTACAGGATTTATTAGCTTAGACAAGCAGTTTTGCACCATTGGTATTAATGGGATGCTGGAAGCGTCTGAGTTTGAACGAGGTAAAGCCGACACAACCTTCTTCTCTCAGTATCTCAAGGAAATTTATGATAATAACAAAGAGTGGAAGAAGCTGACAGGTGTTAAGTTTAATACTGAATTTGTACCTGCCGAAAACCTCGGTGTCAAAAACGCAAAGTGGGACAAGGAAGATGGCTTGCAGGTTCCACGGGGATGTTACAACAGCTATTTCTTCCCTGTAGAAGATGACTCCTATAACATTATCGACAAACTGAGACTTCATGGAAAGGAAAATACGCAGTGGCTTGATGGTGGTTCTGCTTGTCATCTCAATTTGGAACAGCTTATGTCTAAGGAACAGGCGTATGAACTGATTTGTATGGCAGGGAAGCTGGGAGTAAATTATTGGACATTTAACGTTCTCATGACATTGTGTAATGACTGTGGTTTTATCAATGTCAATACGGAAAATCACTGTACAAAGTGTGGTTCCAAAGACATTGATTATGCGACACGGGTCATTGGTTATCTCAAACGTATTTCTAGTTTTTCCGAAGCAAGACAGAAGGAAGCTGGGTTGCGTATCTACAATAAGGCAGGTGATAGTGATTAAAATGTTAAAAATTCTGAAGCGAGTGGAGACGTACTGCCACAACAAGCGTGTCATTATGGCGCATAAGATGCTTGTTAAGGCAACGGAAACCTTTACAAAACTCGAACAGGAGTATGCTAAAAAGATTGCGGAGTTAAAACAGTACACAGAATAGGAGTGATTTTGTGTTAATATTCGACATTGAAACAGACGGTTTGCTGGAGGATATGACAAAAATTCACTGTATGTGTATCAAGGACACCAAAGAGAATAAAATGTACAGGTTTAGCCCTGACGAAGTAGAAGCTGGGGTGCGGATGCTTATGAGCGGTGACACAATTTGTGGGCATAACATTATAGCGTTCGACATTCCAGCTATCTCTAAGGTGTTTCCGTGGTTCCATATAGGAAAAGACAAAGTAGTAGACACGTTGGTCTATGCTCGTTTGGTATTCTCTGAGATTAACTACATCGACAACAAACTAACAAGAACAGGTGTCTTACCTTCTCGACTCTATGGCTCACACTCTCTGAAGGCGTATGGCTATCGCTTAGGAGTTCTCAAGGGGACATATGCCAGCGACTATGAAGCAGATGATGTCTGGGCGATCTTCAACGAAGAGATGCTGGACTACAATGAGCAGGACGTAGTTGTCACAGAAGCTCTATACAACAAATGTCGTAAGAAGAAGACAACGGTACAGGCTCTTGATCTGGAGCATAAGGCACAGTGGTTGATGCAGAAGATGGAGAAGAATGGCTTTACCTTTGATATGGATAAGGCTAAAAAGCTTTTGTCTACCCTTCTTGCAGAGCAGGAGAAAGTGTTGTCTAAGTTGGCGGACAAATGCCCAAAGATTCCCGACAAAGTGTTTGTCCCTAAGAGAGACAATGCGAAGATGGGTTATAAGAAGGGCGTTCCCATTCAGAGATACAAGGAGTTCAACCCCAACAGCCGCCAGCAAATCCTGTGGATTCTGAAAGACCACTATGGCTATCCATTCGACAATGACGACATGTGGAACGACAACGGGAACATACAGCTGAACGAAGAGACATTCAAGCTCATTCAGAAAGACCCGAAAGCTTCTGAAGAAGTCAAGGAGTTGGCAGAGCTGTTTTCTACTAACTTACTCCTGACTAAACGGTTAGGACAGCTCAGGGATGGTAAAAATGGTTGGATGAAACTTGTGTCTTCTGATGGTCGCTTACATGGGCGAGTGAATCCCAATGGTGCTATTACAGGTAGAGCGACACACTCACATCCCAACATTGCACAGGTTCCTCATGTTGGTTCTCCATACGGTGCAGAGTGTCGTGAGTTATTCACGGTTCCCGATGGCTGGTTTCAGGCTGGCGTGGATGCCTGTGGTCTGGAACTTAGGTGTCTCTCCCACTACTTATATCCTTTTGACAACGGGGAGTATGCACATGAATGTGTCGAAGGGGACATCCACACGAAGAATCAGATGGCCGCAGGATTGCCAGAGAGAAACATGGCAAAGACGTTTGTGTATGGGTTCCTTTATGGTGCAGGAGACGCAAAGATTGGAGAAATTGTTGGAGGTACAGCGGAGCATGGTGCAGAACTACGGAAGAAGTTCTTAAAGGCAACACCTGCTATCAAGAAGCTCCAGCAAAGTGTCAAAAACCTTTTGTCTACTTACAACGTGGAAATGAGACAAAGGGAATGGAAGACACGTTACCTGAAGGGTCTGGATGGCCGCTTACTTTATACTCGGTCAATCCACAGTGCGCTGAATCTCTTGTTACAGTCAGCAGGAGCTATCGTCTGTAAATACTGGATTGTACGTACAGAGGAACTCTTGCTGAACCTTGGGTTAGACCATGGCAAGGATTTTCAGCTTATGGCATGGGTGCATAGACTTCATTGTGCACATTAAACTAGGTGAACTCGGTGAAACCCCTAAGGGGCAATACCGAACTAAGCCACAGGAGGACATATGCGAGGTAAACCATTGATTTTGAAGAAACTGGATAATGGATGCATTGTCCCTACGTCACACAAATTAAATGCAGATGGTTATTTCAGATACCGCCCCACACGTAATGGTAAGGGTAGATCCCCATTGGTTATGTATCATCGCTATGTTTGGGAACAGACATATGGTAAGATACCAGAAGGGTATGAAATAGACCACATATGCAAAAATAGAGCATGTTGTAATATTGAACACCTTCAAATGCTCGAAGGAAGTGAACATGCTAAGAAAGATAACCACTTGCGTTATAAGAAACGTAAGGATAAAGCTAAAGAATATTGGATGAAAAATCATTGTACAGGTATAGCTTTGTCTAAAGTATTTGGTGTGTCGTTCTCTACCACATGTAAGTGGATTAGAGAGTGGAAAGCGTAGAGACTATCCGTAAGGAGTAGGGGTAGGGGTGTGATTCCCCTGTTACCCGAAGCGCCTAGTAGCATAAACCTCATATGCTAATGATATAGTCCGACACCCTTAGTAATAAGGGAATACAGTAAGGATGAGCAACAGATTGCCTGTCGTACTGAAGGCATTGCTGAAATTGTCATTAAGGAAGCTCAACAGGCTATGAGAGACACACAGCGATATTTCAACTTCAGGTGTCAATTAGATACGGAAGGTAAGATTGGTAAGAACTGGGCAGATTGCCATTAGGAACAGGAGGAAACAATATGAAATTTGAAGATGCAAAAGTAGGTATGGAAGTTGTGGTTACAGGAGAACAGGCTGACAAGTTCCCTGGAGGTGCAGTAATTGTGGAGGTAGACAAAAATGACTTCTCGGTTAGATTGAAAGGGGCATACGGGGTACATTTGTGGTTCTGGGATATTAACTCCCGTGACCCATACCCTGAAACACAAAGAAATGCTTATGATATGGCTGACATTCATTTAAAAGATGATGGATTCAGAAAACTGCCTCCTACGACACATCTTCTTGCAGAATACTTAGGTCTTGACCCTGAAAAAGTGAAGTGCTATGTAGACAAAGAAAACTCCATTATCAAGGTGAAACAGGGTGATGTAGAAGCAAAAGCTAAGAAGGCTCCACAAGACAAATGGGATTTTCGTTTAGGTATGGGGTTGGCTCTTTGTCGCCTGAAGGAAAAGCTGGCTGAACCCCGGAAACCTGCTTTTATGGAACCGTGCCACTATGTATTAAAAGATGGGTTAGTCCATTTCACGACTTTTGGGCTTAGTGAATATTTCATTCAGGATTCTGTTATGTATGCCATGGGTAACGTATTCAAAACACAGAAGGAAGCAGAAGACAATGCTGAAGAAATGCTGAAACGGGCAAATATGATTATTGAGTTTTGCAAGAAACAGGGGTGGTAGCTAGATGAATAAATATCGTGTCCACATTAATTACAATAGAGACTCTACGGTCATTGTGGAAGCTGACTCTATTGAAGAAGCTGAAACGATGGTAGACAAAGACCCCTTTGGTTTTCCGTATGAAACAGATGAAGAGACACAAGAAGTTTATGTAGAGGAGGAATTAGGAAATGCCTAACGTACAACTTCTGTCTATGACAGTTGACCCTTTAACTTTAATTCGTCGCGCCATGGGGGAATGTTACCAGCGTCCCCTTGGTGTAAAGACTGTGCAGAAAGCGATTGAGGCAGGTCATTTGTCTGTCCTCGAACATTGCTATGCGTCTTTTGAAATTACTGTGTCTACGTCGGTATTACTCCAACTTACTCGACATCGACACTTGTCCTTTACGGTACAGAGTTCGAGAGGCTGTGAGCTGAAGACATATCACAAGACGGGTATCGAATATATTGACAAACTGCTGGAGGAACACATGGCAGACTACGCTTATGTCTATCAGGAAGCTGTCAAGAAAGAAGATGCCGCTTACCTGTTGCCGAAGGGTGCTGAGTATACCTTAGTAATCACTGGTAATTTCCGTTCGTGGTATGAATATCTTCCTAAGCGTATGTGCAAGAGAGCGCAACAGGAACACCGACAGTTGGCTATGGAGATTCAGAAACAGTTGGCAAAGGCTTGTCCTGAGATTTTCGATAGAGACTTCATGAAATGTGATATGTGTACAGAAAGGAGTTGTTCGTTTAGCTAATGATGAATTTGATTTTTGATGCCGACATGCTCCTCTTTGTCTCTTTGCTGGAGTGTGAAAAGCCTGTACATTGGGGCAACGACATCTGGACACTTCACTGTGATATGAGGGAAGCCACTACGTACTTCTCTAACTTTGCAAAAGAGCTGTCGGATAAAATCCTTGACCACTATAAGTACAAAGGGGAATACCGATGGTTCATGTGTCTCACAGACAAAGATAATGTCAACTTCAGGAATGAAGAAGTATTCAGAGACTACAAGGGAAACCGAACGAGTAAGCGAAGACCTATCTGCTTCAATCCCATGCGTGAATGGATACGTGAAAACTTTGTCTGCTACATGGAACCTCATTTAGAGGCAGATGATTGTTGTGGACTTCTGACAAAAGAGCTTGAAGGAGATTATGTTCTCGTTAGCGGAGACAAAGACTTTCGGGCTATCGAAGGAAAGTTCTATGATTTTATGCGTAATGAATACTTTGAAACAACAAAGGAAGATGCCCGTCGATGGCATTTGAAGCAGACAATCATGGGTGACACCACAGATAACTATAAAGGTGCTTCTGGGTTTGGTGAGGTAAAGGCAACCCGTCTTCTAGATGAACTTGGTTATACGTGGGATACGGTCTTGAGAGCTTACAAAGGAGATGCCAAGGAAGCTCTGAAGAACGCCCGTCTTGCTTACATCTTACATGAAAAGGGTGATTACGATTGGAAAACAGGATCTATCAGGCTTTGGGAACCCGATTCATAGTACACTATGGGGAAACCGCAGAAAGAGCTTATGAAGTCACTGAGAGGCTGTGGGAACTTAGACACAATAATCCACTATGCGAAAAGTTTGCTGATAAAGATTGTGCATGGATGACAATTAGTGAGCTGAATAAGACAAAGAACATTGCCTACTTCTATACTGAAGACGGTGATTTTGTAGGTGCAGTCGCTTTTGTCTTGAATACAAATTTTGCATGGTGGGCCGATAACTTGAGGGTACTTGAGGAATTATTTGTTGTGTCTATGAATCCTAAGTATGCTGGGTTTGGCAGGATTGCGGCTCAGTTCCTCAAGGACATGGGTGATGCCAATGATTGCGCCTTTGTCTACGCGGGAGCATTTCTTGGTAAAAATAATAGTTATACGAAGGTGGGGTACTCTAAGTCGTACCCTACTTTTGTCTATATGGGAGGGGCTGAAGATGCGTAAAGATGACACATTATCAGATTTGGAACTCATGACTTCCCCTGAACTCGTGGGGTGTCTTAGAGAATATTTTGATGTAGACTACTTCTTAACTACTTCTATTACGGAAGACAAACTGCCTTCATATATGAGAGGTGTCTACGCAGTAATTAATTTATTAGAAAGGGTTGGTGATTAATTTGGGTGGTATTGGTAAAGCAATTAAGAGAGTTGTGTCTGCCCCTTTTGATATTGTGGGTAACGTCCTTGGTTTTGGTAAGACTGCCGATGTATCTGCTCCTAATGTATCGGCGGCACAGGTAGTTCCTAGTACGGCTTCCAATGTTCCAGAATCTCCTGCATTAGGCACAGAGAAGAAGAAAAAGAAGGGCAAAGCTAGTTTGCTTATCAACAGTGACAATTCTCGTTCCTCTGGTAGCTCTAGCTATAGTGGACTGAATATCTAAATGGACATCACAATTCAAGAGTTACAGGAACAGGGAGCAAAGAAGACCTATAACAGACTGAAGAATGACAGACAACCGTATATTCAGCGAGCCGTTGATTGTGCAAAGGTTACGATTCCGTCGTTATTCCCTGAGGAGAACGATGATAAGAGTAAGAATTATGACACACCATATCAGTCTGTAGGCGCACGGGGTATTAACAATCTGGCTTCTAAACTCATACTTGCCTTGATGCCTCCGAACAGTCCGTTTTTCCGATTAGGTATGTCGGACGAAGTTTTGTCGGAATACATGGCGCAGGGACAAGAAGACACAAAAGCTCAGGTAGAACAGGCTCTCATGCAGATTGAGAATAGAATCATGAAGTACATTGAGTCTAACCAGATTCGAGTTACTGTGTTAGAAGCCTTGAAGCAGTGTATTGTTGCTGGCAATGCTCTATTATTCCTTCCACCTGCTGAAGGTGGTATTAAGATGTACCGTCTTAGTAATTATGTCATTCAAAGGGATGGCCTTGGTAACGTCATTCAGATTGTTACATTAGACAAAGTGGCTTATTCGACACTGGACGTTACAGTTCAGAATTTGATTAAGACCGACAAGAAGCCTGAAGACCTCATCGAGGTATACACGCATGTATGTCGGAGTGGCGACCAGTTCTTGGCGTATCAGGAAGTAGAAGACACACCGATTCAGGGGAGCCAGCAGAGTTACCCTGTACTGAAAACTCCTTACTTACCTATTCGCATGGTCAAAATGGATGGTGAGTCTTACGGACGTTCCTTTGTTGAGGAATATCTTGGTGACTTAAAGTCCCTTGAGAACTTGTCTAAAGCAATCTTCAAGCTGTCTACGATTGCGGCTAATATCTACTTCCTTGTCAATCCTAATGGAGTAACACGGGCAAAGAAGCTGGAGAACGCTACTAGTGGCGACTTCATCCCAGGGCGTATCGAAGATATTGGTGTATTACAGCTTGAGAAATACTATGACTTCAACACAGCAAAACAGACGGCAGATGCAATCGAAGCCCGTTTGTCTTATGCATTTCTTTTGTCTTCTGTGGTACAGCGTAATGCTGAACGAGTCACCGCAGAGGAAGTACGCACGGTAGCTGGAGAACTGGAAGACACATTAGGTGGCGTATACTCCATTTTGTCGCAGGAATTACAGTTACCTCTTGTACGTAGAATCATGAACCAGCTCCAGAGCACAGGTGAGGTTCCGAACTTACCTGAAGGAACAGTGGAACCGACAATCACAACTGGTTTGGATGCTTTGGGACGGGGACACGATTTAGAGAAGTATGCTACGGTATTGAGCTTGGTATCTCAGATTCCCAATGCTCAGGCCATGATTAATTGGAATGTCATGCTCCTGAATATGTTTACGGGGGCAGGTGTCGAAACAGAAGGTCTCGTAAAGACACAGCAACAGATTGAAGAAGAGCAACAAATGGCAATGGGACAGGAAATGGCAATGCAAGCTATGTCTCAGCCAGAACAACAAGGAGGTTAATGAATGGAACAGGAAAATGTTCAGGAACAGGTACAGCAGAATAATGTACAGGTAACTGAAAACACAGGGATGGAAGTTAACATTGTCCCTGAAGACACAACAACAACTACAACTACAGAAGCTCCTGAAGAGCAGACTCCTGAGCCTACGGGACAGGATGTAGACGATAATGTACAGCAACGAGCAGATGCACAGGCACAGGCTAATGAAGACCTGAAAAACGACTTGGAATCTAAAGGTGTTGATTGGGCTGACCTTGAGAAAACCTATACAGAGAAAGGTGAACTCACGGCAGAACAGTTACAGAGCCTTGAAAAAGCAGGGTATCCTAAGTCTGTTGTCGATGCATATATCCGCGGTATGGAAGCTGAATATGATCGTCTTGCTCGACACGTAGTAGAAAGTGCAGGTGGTCAGGAAGAGTTTATTAAATTACAGACCTTTGCTTCTCAGCAGAACGCCGACTATAAAAAGATGTGGAACGACACTATGAACAGTGGTAACGTAATGGCGATTCAGACGATGCTCAGAGGTATTAAGGCAGACATGGTACAGACCATGGGTTCTAGCAATCCCACGATTATGGGTGGTAGTGGTGCTGTGTCTACTAATGTTGGTTTTAATTCTAAGCAAGAAATGGTAGCGGCTATGGCTGACCCTCGATATGGGAAAGACAAGTCGTATACCCGTGAAATTGAACAGAAAGTTATTAATTCTAAATTATTTTAAAGGAGATTGATAAATTATGGCATTAACAAACATTTCCCAGCCGGGTCTTAATCAGGGTCAGACAGACGCATTAGCAGGTTTTCTTAAAGTATTTTCGGGTGAAGTTGTTTCCGCATTTGAACGTTCTGCCTTGGCGATCAACAATCATTTGATGCGTACCATTTCCTCTGGTAAGTCCGCTTCCTTCCCTGTAATGGGTCGGGCAAAAGCCGCTTACTTGGGTGCTGGTCAGTCCTTGGATGAAATTCGTGAAGCTATTCCGCATAACGAAAAGATTATTGGCATTGACGGCTTACTGACTTCTGACCAGATGGTAACAGACATCTACGAAGCTATGTCTCACTTTGATGTCCGTAACGAATACTCTAAGCAGATGGGTGAAGCTTTGGCTGTGTCTGCTGACGGTGCTATCCTTGCTGAAATCGCTAAACTGGCTGTTGAACAGAAGGAAAATATTACGGGCCTTGGCAAAGGTGTCATCTTAGACAAAAAGCTTGGTGCTTCTGATATGGGTATCACTGAAGCAGAAGGCAAGATGATTGTTCAGATGCTTCTCGAACTGAAAGCTAAATTCTCTAACCAGTATGTACCTGCTACGGAACGTTATGTCTACATGAAGCCTGACGGTGTGGCCGCTCTGGTAGCTTCTTGGAACGCTATCAACCGCGACTTCGGTGCTGTTGGTACTTTGACTGACGGTAACATTACTAAGATTGCTGGCTTCAATATCATCGAAGTTCCTCACCTTACGGATGGTGGGGCAGATGGTACTCACGTATTGCGTTCTGGCACAGCTCACGACTTCCCGGCTCTCTATAAAGACAAATGTGTCTTTGTTGCCGCTCATCATACGGCTGTGGGTACGGTTAAGTTGAAAGACCTTGCAGTAGAAACTGGTCGTCGTATCGAATATCAGGCAACTCAGCTTGTCGCTAAATATTCCATGGGCCATGGTGGTCTCCGTCCTGAAGCTACGGCAATCGGTTGTATTTCTGCTAGTGAATGATAGGTGATTTGTTGAGGGGGTTCTTAGGAACTCCCTCTTATTTTTATTATTATGGAGGCTTACAATGATTATTACACCTTTGACTGAACTAGATGCCGTCAACGAAATTCTGACCTCTATTGGTTCCGACGGTGTTGTCACTTTGGAGGAGATTGAGCAAAACATTGACGCTTCTGTAGCAGACAAAATGTTGAAAGCTGTAAGTCAGGAAATACAGCAAGAAGGTTGGGACTTCAATACAATTCCTACACTTACATTGAGTCCTGACGTAAACACAGGGCGTATAAAATGGGACACCTCACTGTTGAGAGTACCGAATACTTATAGGAACCGTGGGGGTTTCTTTTTCAATGTGTCTGATTATACGGATAAGTTCACGGGAAATCTTGTGCTTACTAATGTAGTACAAGAACTACCCTTTGAAGAACTACCAGCTGTCTTTCGTAAATATGTAACCGTAAGGGCTTCTTTGTCTTTCGCTACTCGTTTTCTAGGAGACGCAGAGTTAGAGCAGTCCCTTAATACAGAGCTTGCTAAAGCATACGCAGATGTTATGACCTACGAGTTAGACACACAGAAACCGAATGTCTTCAATAATACGTCTGTAACTGAGGTGGGAACACGATGAGTAACGTAACACAGAGAATTGATAATTTTGTCGGTGGAGTATCCCAGCAGTCACCTCGCTTACGACACGCCGCACAGCTAGAGGAGCAGATTAACGGCTACAGTACAGAAGCAGGAGGACTTCAGAAAAGACCCCCGACTATAAACCATGGAAAATTATTTACGGCTGAAGGTGTTCCGTACTATGTACATTTAATTAATCGTGATGAGACAGAAAGATACATCATGCTTATCTCTTCAGGAAAAATTCGTGTCTTTACTCTGGATGGTGTAGAGAAACAAGTGGAGATGCAGGATGCAAATTATATAGACAATCTCACAAAGCCATACACTCAACTTAGAGTTGTCACTGTTGCTGACTATACCTTTGTCTTAAATAAAACGGTCAAAGCTAGGATGTCTGGAAATAAGACAGAAGACACAATGGCCTCACAGGGGTGTCTCCTTAATGTCAAACAGGGGCAGTATGGTAGAAAGTACCGCGTGTGGCTAAATGGGGAGGATGAAGTCGGTTACGAAACTCCTGATGGGGGAGAGGCAAGGCACGTGAAGGAGATCACAACAGACTATATTTGTGAAACACTCACCGCGCGGCTTCGCGATAAGGGGTGGACAGTAGACCTAGGTAGTTCATGGTTGAGAGTTCATGGAAACATTACGAGTGTAAGAACGCAAGACGGTCTTAACAATCTTGGTTTAGTAGGTATTACTACCTACATCGACAAATTCACTAACTTGCCTGCTTCAGCTCCAGACGGCTATACCGTAGCGGTTCGTGGGGAATCTAATGCGGATGACGACTACTATGTCAAATACTCTGCTTCTGAGAATCTCTGGAAGGAAACCGTAAAGACTGGAATTGACAACACCATAGATAACACAACAATGCCACACGCCTTGATACGTAAGGCAGATGGTACATTTGTCTTCAAGCCCCTCGAATGGGAACCCCGTAAGACAGGGGATGAGGATTCAAATGAAGTACCTTCTTTTATCAACAATACCATTAATGACTTGTTTTTCTATCGGAACCGTCTAGGATTTTTGTCTGGAGAGAATATCATTTTGTCTTCTTCCTCTGACTTATTCAATTTCTGGATGGATAGTGTAGTCGATGTGCAGGATGATGACCCCATAGACACTAATGCACCAAACAATAAAGTATCCATTTTGTATAACGCTATTCCCTTCTCAGGTTCACTGTACATATTCTCAGGGCAGACACAGTTTGCTCTGACTTCAGATGGTACTTTGTCTCCTAAGAACGCTCGATTAGACAACATTACTGAGTTCACTTCAGACACAGATGTAGTCCCTGTTGGCGCAGGTAACTCTGTGTACTTTGTCTCTAAGAGGGCAGATTTTGCGTCTGTAAATGAGTATCGAGTAGCACAATACTATACCGACACCAAAGATGCCGAAGATGTGACAGCGCATATTCCTTATTATATCCCCAATGATGTGTACAAAATGACAGGTAGCTCCAATGACAATTTGCTTTTATCACTGACTACAGCGGAACCCAATGCCATATATGTCTATAAGTATCTTTACTTGAATGGGAATCGGGTGCAAAGTGCATGGTCTAAATGGAAATTCGCAGGTGAAATCTTAGGGGCTGACTTCATAGGCTCTACCTTGTATATGGCAGTAAAGTATGCGAATAATGACGTATACTTGGAATCTATCACAATGAGCTATAATACAGAGGACTACAGAGAAACTGAGCAGTTCAGAGTAATGCTTGACAGAAAGACAGAAGTAACACTGACGACAGATAACTGTGAAGACAAACAGGATGGTTATTTGTACCTGAATGTTGATAAGGTCTTCAAGGGTTTGTCTGGTATTGTTCAGTGTGTTACAGAGGATGGTCTTCTATTTGAGTCAGACACAACGACACTAAAGTTGTTGAAAGATGATAGTGTAGACTTTGGTCATAAGGTTATCGTGGGTATTCCCTACACCTTTGAAATGACTTTGTCTACTATCTACCTGAAGGAGAAAGACCAGCAAGGCTCTACAGTATCTTCACCTGATTATCGCTTGATGCTCCGTACAGTATTCTTTGACTATGCAGAGTCAGGATACATGAAAGTAATCGTGAATGATAAATACCAGTATATTTTGACAAACAAACGTGCTTCTTTGTATAAACTGGGTACATCTGGGTTTGGAACAGGGACATTTAAGGTTCCTGTACGAAAACGCAATGTAGACACAGTTATTAAGGTAATCAATGACACTCCGCTTCCTTTGTCTCTCATTGGAGGTGGGTATGAAGCTAATTACACAGCTCGATTCAAGAATGTTTAATAGGAGGTGATTCTATGGGTTTTGCTTCAACTGCTATGGGAGCGACACAGCTAGGTTTAAATCTAGTTGGGAACTATATGTCTTGGAAAGACCAAAGAGAAAATGCAAAAGCACAAGCGAGGGCCTTGTCTCAGCGAGCACATGCAGTAGGCAAGAACTTAGCGTATACTTTCCAAAATTATGAATTACAGCGTGTGGATGCTTTTGATTCTGCTGTGAATAGTCTTATGAAGGTACAGACAAACGCTCTCGGTCTGGAATCTTCTGTACGCGCGGCTATCAATGAAGAAACGGGTGGTGATTCCCGTACTGGTAGAGCTTTGCAGAGAGCGGCTCATGCGGATACCTTGAGAACTCTGTCAGGTATCAAAGATGTCTATGAACGACAGTCAGATGAAATCAGTCTCAACAAAGAGATGGCTAAACGTTCGGCTATGGATGAGATTGCGAACATTAAGGCTCAGGCCCCGCAGATGCCAAGTTATTTGTCTTTGCTGGGTAATATTGCAGGGGGTACACTGAACGTATATAACTCCTATCAGAACGCATTGAACTCTGCTCAGTCACAGGGGATGGGATTAGATACGTGGTGGAGAGCACAGAATAGATACGACACAAATCCCTATGCATATCGTAACAACTACCAGTATCACTTTAATCTTCCTACGTATACAAATACATTCCCTATGACATGGACATATCCGAAAGGAGGGTGGTAAATGTCCACAACACAAACCAGTAATGCGATAGGGACTGCTAGGCAGTTCACACAACAGCCCCCACAGACTTATCAACGTCAGCTTATCCTCCCTCGCTTTGGGGATAACGTCGGGGCTTCTGAAACAACACAGGGTGCGGCTTTAGCCCGTTCCCTTGGTGTTCTCAGTGCGGCTGTGGAGCAGTATCAAGTAGATTATGATAAGCGACAAAGAGAGATTGCAGACAAAGTTGTCCCTATTCTTTACGGTCAGAACGATCATAATACTCGGCTTACGATGAATAGTATTGCCATGCTTCAACAGGCAGGTATTGGTGATTTGCAAGATAACCCTTATGCCCTTGCCATGGTAGACCAGTTGAGAGGGCAGGAAATCTCGTCAGAAGTCCACAAGAAGTACGAGGCATATGTGTCTCAGATGAAACTTCCCGAAAATTTAGGGAAGGAAATTCAGAACTACGATGACTTCTTCAATGAGAACGTTCAGAAATATCTGGACAATATCACGGTAAACAATAAGTATGCTCTGAACAATGGCTTGTATGAATCCCGTGTTGTGAATACGGGTAAGGTAGCCAGTAAGTTCATTGCAGAAAAGACAGAAGAAATGTCTATTAATCGTTCAGAATCTATCGCCTCTTTTGTCTCGGAGAACACACGCAATCGCTGGAACTGGACAGATGAGGATAGAGAGAACTTTGCAAATCAATTAGGAAACATGCTTACCACGACACAGGAGCGTGACCCGACAAAGAACTATCAGATTCTCCAGAATATGCTGAAGACGGTAGCTATGAACACAGGGGACTACTCACTGATTCAGAAAATTGGGGAGACACCGCTGTATGGTGGAGCAACGAAGGTCAGTGACTACATCAACGTAGAACAATTTAAAGATGTTGCCAATGAATCCAATAGGACACACTGGATGCAGAGGACACGAGATGTCTATGATAAGATGTCAACGGCGAAAGACAAAAAGTCTCTATTCGCTATTGTAGATGGCCTTGAGAATCCCGAAGACAAACAGATTGCCGCTGACTTTGTGTCTGGACGCTTGTCTGCTATTGAGGCTGAACAAAGAGCGCAGAGGAACATTGAGAGAGCCGCCGCCGCAAGCGCAACAAAAGCTCAGGTAGGCAATATGAATATGAAGGCACAGATTGAAGCTGTCATGAATGGACAGACACAGGATGCTATGGGCAACGGTATTGCCACTTCTTCTGAACAGTATAAGGCTTTAGGTTTCAATGAGACACAGATGTTACTGGCAGTAGATGAAGCAATCGGAACATTGAATTATGACAATCCGAACGATATGGCAAAGCTTATGCGTCTTGCTTATCATCCTGCCTTCCACAATGCCTTTTCTCGCTCGACTAATCTCAACGCTACGGCAGGTATAAATAGCTTGACCGTCAATGGCGAGATGTCTCCTATGCTTCAGCGTGTAGTTGACCTATACAAACGTTCTCCTGAGCTTTGTAACTCCCTTTTGTCTGAAGACACCTTAAAGGCTTCTATTGCTTGTATTGCCAATGAGGGTGTAGACAAATTCATGGGTGTTCGCAATATCTTAGGTAATTCTGAGCAGTTGAAGCAGGTAGACGCCGACTTAGCTCCTTATATAGAAGACACTTTGTCTGGTTCTTCCTTGCCTCCTCTGGCTGGCGGTGATACTTACGAAGGCTTCTCTTATGCAAATCCTAACTCAGGTGACTTACGGGAGCTGTTTAGAAGTCATGCTCGTGTCTTTCGGGCTATGGGCATGTCTGCGAATGATGCTTGCGATAATGCGAAGTATAAGATTGCTAGTGAGTATTACGTATTCAATGGTGCTCCGATTCCTAAGAGTGCTGTCAATTTAGTAAACATTGGTGGTACGGACGAAGACACATCTCGTTCTGCCTTCTATTGGGTACTGGCTACTCGTATGAAAGATTACTGTGGTGGCACAGTGAATCCCGATGACGTACAAGTCAGTTTTGTAGCAGGTAATGCAAATGGTAGTTCTATGGTGACATTTTTGTCTTCTCGTGGTTATCAACAGGTAGCTCTCAGCGATATTGTGTCTGAAGCAAAGGCGAACTTAGAGCAGTCTGGCAATCAGACATACGACCCGCCTGCGGAAGAAACGAGTAGTAAAGAAGAAGACACACCAACATATAAGTACACAGAAACTTCTCAGTACGTAGACCCAGGGGATTCCTCTTGGCAGAGTTCTGTTGGTGATTATATTCGCAGGGCGTTTGGTTAGAAAGGAGGTGTCTTAAATAGGCAGAAAAGAGACAATAGCACAGTTTATGTATAACATAGGCAACAAAGAGTCTGGCATGGACTACACGCTACCTAATTCAAGTGGTTCAGGTGCTTCAGGTGCATATCAGTTCATGCAGGGTACTTGGGATGCCTATGCCGCAAAAGTAGCTCCTGAGTATGTTGGGGTGGCTCCGATGAACGCTCCTGCTGAGGTTCAGGATGCCGTCATGTATGAAAAGACCTCTGAGATGTACGACCGCTATGGGGGTAATATTCAGTTGATGGCTCTGGAACACTATGGAGGTATGGGGGCAGCTGATGAAGCTATGAGAACGGGACACATACCAGAAAATGCTGAATGGAGCAATGGGGACGAGTACCCTTCACAGGCTTCCTATGCAAGAGAAATTGCTGAAAGTATGGGTCAGGCAGTACCTACGTTTGGAGGTATGGCTAATGCTGTAGCAAATAGTGGAGTACACACTACAGGAAATCCTGCCTTTAATGTCATTCTTGATGAAACTCCTCTGGAAATCGCTAGGATGAATAACAGACCATTCTTGGAAAAGCTGGAAGACTCATTCAAGAATATGTGGTATGAAAATGGTACGATTGCGGCTATGCGTGTCGGGCTGGCTAAGATGAACTCTAACCCCTACTACAGCACATGGAAGGCTACAGACGAAGACATAAAGCTACTTGATGAAGTCTTAGGGGACAACAAGGTAGCAAAGGATTCCGTACTGTTAAATGCTGAAAATCCTGAGCAGTTCAAGGCTCTTCTGAAGATGAAGAAAGAAGACATAGAGCGAGAGAAGAGGGCAGAACAAACTAACTTTGGTCTTCACTCGGTTATTGGTGGAGCCTTGGGGATGCTATTAGACCCTATTAATCTCATCCCGTTTGTTGGTGAAGAAGCCTTTTTAGTAAAGGTAGGTGCGCGACTGGGGTCTAAAGCTCTTGTGTCTTTAGGTGCTAAACGTATCATGAAGATTGCTGAGTCCGCCGCTGTACAAGGGGCTTTGAATATGGCCGACAGTGGACTGGCAGAACGCTATGGAATCCATGAGGCCAACTACGCAGTAGCAGGTGTCTTAGGTACAGCAGGTGGGGCGGGTGTCCGCTTCCTCCGTACCATGAGGGAACTGAAGGTTCCTATGAATGGTGAACATATGCAACGGTTCCTTTATCAATCCGAAAGGATGCAGGATCAGGCCGTGCAGGGTGCTTTGGATATTGCAGACAAAAGAGCGATGCAGACACATAGCCTCTTAAACACTACGGAGGCTTCCATAGAGAAACAGCTCGATGACTTCTTAGGTGGAACTCCTACTTTGTCTAAAAAGGAAAGTAAGGCTTTAGGTAAATCCCTTGGCAAACTGCTTCCTGAAGAAGATGTAGAGAAAGTAGTAGGGAAGAAGGCCTCGAAGCTCCTGAGAGATGCAGGGTTATCTGGAGACGCTACAGTCACCGACCTCTTGCAAAAAGCAGGAAGTATTCCTTCTTTAGGTGCTAAGGTACGCAAGGCCGTTGAAAAGTATCGAAAGACTCCAATGTCTGATAGCACATGGAACGCTTACCTCACTAGCAAGGGAGCAAACCCTGAAGCAGGTGTAAATCGTGTGAAACTGGCAGAAGAAGCCTTGCAGGATGATAAGAAGGCCAGTGCCTTGCAGGATTGGATTAAGAAGACAAAGGGTGAAGATGTTCCTATTGATGACTTACGAGTTGGACTGAAACAAATCTTGTATCGTGAGTCTGGCGTAGGGTATACGAAAAATGAAGATGCCCTTATTATCAATGGTACAGTTGTCAGAGAGAATAGCCCTGTATATGACGCCATTGTACATCCTGAAATCTATGACCCTGTAAGTGTTCCTATGTCCATGCCTCGTACAGAAGAGCGTGTTGTCTCAGAACGCTACGTAACACCTAAGAAAGACAAACAGCCTACAGTGTCTAAGGCCGAACAGGAAGCTTTTACTAGTGATGTCGAGATGGGTTCAAAGACACTGAGAGAAGTAGAAGACGAAAATCAACGAGGATTCAAGAGCCGTGTCATGAAATATATTGGCCGTAAAATGGAAGACTCTAAGTACCTTGGTGATACCTACGGTCACTTTACCAACTCTGTGTCTAACCATCTGAGAGACTTTGGCCGTAAGATGCTTGGCGACCCTAGACAAAGTGCAGAGCGTCATGCTCAAGGTATTTCTTTGGACTTCTCTACTCGCAAGAGTGTTATGCAGAGACAGCTTAAAGAATACATTGGGGGCATGAGGCAGTGCTACAGAGACTACTTTGCTCAACATGCAGGTATGCCCTCTAAAGTACGTAGACAGTTTGGCAGGGAGTTCCTTCAGGCTTATGACCAGAAAGTGAAGTATGGTAGAAGCATTGAGGGTTTCCCGAAGGAGATTCAGGAAGCTGTTAGACAAGCTGAGAATTTCCGTAAGATGGAGCAGGAGTTCTTGCGTAGAACAGGAGCTTTGACAAAGGATATTCCTGACACTGGCTTCTATCGCAGAGCTGATGTAGACAAAGTAGCTGAGTTCCTTACGAACTTTGACTCTGAACAGGATGCCATTGATTGGCTTGCTAACTATGCCAGCAAGAACGCTGATAGAGATGCCTTGGAACGGATGCGTGTTATTGAAGAGCCTGACATGGAACTCAGTGAGTACGTAGACAGAGAAGCTCGTAATTGGGCCTTTGGTATCATTGACCGTAATTTGTCTAATGCAAAGGTTACTATGCGTGACCTGAATCACATGGACAAGCTAGAGCAGTATCAAAGACGGTTCCCCATGGACACTTCTGCACTGTCTGACAAAACAATGCCCAACGGGGAATACTTCTCCTTTGATGAGTGTTTGAGAGACTACGATGTCTTCTCCACAATGGAACAAGTGGCAAATCGCAGTTCGGCTAAGGCTACCATGGCTTCCCTTGGTGTCAAGGATATGGGAGCGTTCTTTGATGGCTACAGAGACAAAATAGAACGAGAACTCCGTAAGGCTAATGAGACACGTAGGCTGATTAAACATAGCACTGTGTCTGATTCACTGGAAGAGTTCGACTATGTTGTCTCACAGCTTACTGGGTATCGCTACGGCACGAAACGCTCTCAAGACCCTATGAATGGTGTCGTTCGCTTGCTAACTAAGATGTCCTATGCAATGAATGGTTCCAATATGGGTCTGAATCAGATAGGCGAAAACTTTGGGATGATGTCGGTTACTGGTATGAGAGCTATTGGCAACATGATTCCTGGGTTAGACAAAATTCTCCATGGGATGCGTACTACTACGTTGTCTCATGATGAGCTGAAGAAACTCAGGATTGCCGCTGACTACTCACAGTATAACTTCTTGAATCCTATGGATTTGTCAACACCTAAGTATGACCGTATTGGCCTCCGTGCAAAGGTCATGGGTAAGCTGAATACGGCTGTAGATTATGCTTCTGACATTACCTCTATGCTAAACCAGTTGAGCGCATGGACAGAAAGAGCAGTTAGTATGGGTGAAGCGGATGTTATGTCTGACCTTATTGACTGGGCTGTATTGGGGCGCAGAGGACACCTGTTCAACGAAAACGCCTTTAAGAATGTAGGAGTAAGAGACACAGGGAAGTTCAAGGACACCATTAACAAATACTTTGGAAACCTTGACCATAACGATCCCAATGCCGTATTCAAGGCTATTCAGAAGATGCAGGAGGAAGACTACACCTCTTATGTCTCCATGAGGGCCTTTACAGCACAGGCGGTTCAGCGAGGTATTATTCAGCCTAACTTGTCTAATGCTAACTACTTCACGAAGACAGGGCTGTTCCCGATGCTCCTTCAGTTCAAGAACTTCTCCCGTATGGCTATTAACAGTCACCTTGCGAGAGCCTTGGAACGTCCAGACAAAGAAGCAATGACACAGCTGTTAAGTTCTGCTGTTGCTGGTGCTGGCATTTGGGCCTTGCGTACTCAGGTGTATGCGAACTGGAAATACAAAGATGAAGCTGAACGTAAGAAGTTCCTTGACGACACACTGACCCCTGACAACTTTGCTCGTGCTGGTATCACTAGGTCTTCTCTGTTGGCTGGGCTATCCTTTGGGAATGACCTGTACGAAGCTGTGTCTGGTGCGCCTACGGTACGTACTACTGTAAATCGACAAGGTGGTTCTTCGCAGGGGCTTGGAAGTTACATAGATCAGCTTCCTGCTGTGGCCGCTTTGAATACCGTGAAAGACGGTGTCGGTAGTGCATGGAGTGCCTTAAATGACCTTGTAGTAGATAATCGAGTATATCAGGATGACAGCAAGACGATTGCGAATATGTTCCCTCTGGATAAGTTTGCAGGAACTCAAGCCGTTTTGTCTGGTTTGCTTGATATGCACAAGGGACAAATTAGTCAGGATAGCTTCTCGAAACGTCCTGAGACAAAACCTTCTCGCAATCCAATTCAGATGCTTCAGAAGGTAGTGACAGGGACGAATGATGTAGAGGAGGCACAGAAGAAACAGAAAGAGACACAGAAGTCTCGTAGTAAGAGTAAGAAGCAGGAACAACGTAAGTATTTGAATATGAATGGAGGTAAATGGTGAATATTCAAAACTTGAAAGCGAGCGTTTCCTTTGTGGGAGATGGCTCTACAAATAGATTTTACTTTGGGTTCGACTATATCAATAAGCAGTTCGTGAAGGTACAAGTGGGGGCTGATACTCCTCCCCTCACTTACCTTACTGACTATACTGTGGATGACCGTAGCGTTACCCTAACGGATACTCCTGCCGTGGGAGTAGCTATCAGGGTATACCGTGAGACTCCTTCGGACAGGATTGTTGAGTGGACAGATGGGGCTTTTATTAAGGCGTCTCAGATGACACTGGAGAATTTACAGCAGTTACACCTTATTGAAGAAGCTCAGGACTACCCTATACTAAACTCTTTGTCTAGGTATCCTGATGGGGTTAATTTTAATGCTTTAGGTTCTCGTGTCATTAACGTAAAAGACCCCAAAGACCCTCAAGACGCAGTAACGAAGCACTACATGGAAAGCGTACAGAACGGTTTTGTAACGACCAATACAATCTTGGTACAGGAAGCAACGAAGCAAGCGTCCGCCGCAAAGACTTCTCAGGAAGCCGCTAAGACCTCGGAGACAAATGCTCATACTTCTGAAACCAACTCCGAAAGCTCTCATCAAAAGGCGAAGAAGTGGGCAGAAGCTACGGATTCTCCAGATGGTGAAGCGGATACGGATAGTACCACAGGGAAGACACAGAGTGCTAAAGAGTGGGCTTTGTATAGCAAAACGAAGGCGCAGGAAGCGGCAACGTCCGCAACGAACGCTAAGAGTTCTGAGACACACGCAAAGACTTCTGAAACCAATGCTAAATCCTCGGAAACAAAAGCGGCTACATCGGAAGCTAATGCAAAGACTTCTGAAACCAATGCTAAGTCCTCGGAAACAAAATCTAAGGATTCTGAAAATGCCGCTCGTGTGTCTGAGCAGAACGCCGCTGAAAGCGCAAGGGTAGCCACTGAGAACGCTATGGACTTCAATATGTTGAAGAGGAATAAAGCGTACTCCATAGGTGATATTGCATATTCCTCTTACTTACCTTCATGGGGAAGATTAGAATGTGTTAAAGCAGGCACAACAGCTACCTCTGTACCACCTGCCTTAGGTACTACACAGCTTGCAGGCCAATATATTACAGACGGAACAGCTATATTTATCATTGATGATGTAAGGGATGGCAACCGTGTGGGTGACATTGTTCTTAAGCCTACACTGAATGATGGATACATCAAGGCGAATGGAGCAACAGTAAAAGCTAGTGAATATCCTCGCTTACTTAAATTTGCTCAGGACAACAATCTTTGTGTGTCTGATAGTGAATGGAGCGCCAATAGTGCTACAAAGTACGTTTATGATGCAAGTGCAGATACTTTAAAGGTTCCTAATGCAATGGGGAGAGTCTTACAGGGAGGGGATGAACTAAGCACAAAGAGTGCAGGATTACCAAATATTACAGGTGCAGTAGTTCCTGGGGATACTGCATATGGCTGGGGCGCTGGTACTTCCGCTAGTGGTGCGTTCTCTGATTACACTACAGGGTTCTCACATCTAGGTATGGATGAGCAACATGTTAACCGTGGTAATGGGTTTACATTCGATGCTTCACGTTCTTCTAGTATCTATGGTAACTCTGATACCGTACAGCCCCCTGCATGTTGTCTGATTGCACAAATTAAATACTAAAGGAGAGTGAATACATGATGGAAGACACAAAAGTAGTATATACCTTTGACCTCTTAACAGGGGAGTATAAAGGCCCTAAGACACTTGATGTTACAGACCGTAGTCCTATCAGTGGTGCTTGGCAGATTCCTTGCAACATGGTAGAAATAACGCCCCCTGAAATTCCAGAAGACCACAAATGTATCTGGGATGGTGCGCAGTGGATTCTTAAAGAAGTTGAAAAACCGAAAGAATCTGAAATTACAGAAATATCACAGGTTCCAGAAAGCACAACACAGACACCTTCTTTATCTGAACGTATTGCAGTTCTTGAGGATGCTGTGAATACCTTAATGGAAGGGGTGACTACTACAAATGGCTAAATATTTGGCGTATCAGATTATCTTACATAAACTGATGTATAACAACATTATAGCAAGGTTCCCGAAGTACAAAGACGATATTGATAAGGTGCTTGATGGTATGGGCTGGATGATTGATGACAATGGGAACTGTGTAGGGAAGAAGACTGACTAAAAGGAAGATGAAAAATGAAACGAGGTACACTACACAAAATGATTAACACACTATGGAACTTATGGACAGCCACAGAGGTAAAGATTGGCTGTCTTTTTTCTATTGCTTGGTTGTGTTTCAATCAGCTTGTAGGTGGCGTGGATGAGCAGATTAATGCCCTGGTAGCCCTTGTAGCCTGTGATATTCTCACGGGCCTTTGGGCTTCCTTCAAACTTCATACCTTTGCAAGTTCGATTGCTACACGCGGCCTGTACAAAAAGGCCACTATGTTCCTTATCATTGGTCTGGGTGTCTTGCTTGATTCAGCAATGAACACTCACATGGTACGGACGTTATTCATTGGAGCCTTTGCAGTGGTAGAGGCCCTTAGTATTGTTGAAAACATTGATCGTGTTGGATATGGGCAGTACATCCCTAGTTTTATCAGAGGTGCGCTTGCTCAGATTGCAAAAGAGAAGAAGGTGGACAAATTAGATGACCAGTAAAGTAATTGACGTTTCCTATTATCAGCACAATATTGATTATGATGCCATAGTAGCCGCAGGGGTTCAAGGTGTTATCATCAAAATTTCCGAAGGGTGTTCCGAAGAAGACACATGGGTAAGACACGCAGAAGAATGTAAAGCTAGGGGTATCCCTTGGGGTGTCTATTGTTTCTCTCATGCACAGACACCCGAAAGAGCCAGGGAAGAAGCACAGACGGTCTTGGACTTGCTCGGTGATGATGTGCCGCCTATGGGCATTTGGTACGACTGCGAAGCTGATAAATGTTTTGCAGAAGGGGTAGACACCACAGCCCTTTGCTCCGCTTTTATTGTCACTTGTAATGAAGCAGGATACAGTGCAGGTATTTACACTTCCTCGCTGAAATGTACAGATTATATGACAAACTCTATTCGGCCTCACTTGCTGGCTGATTATGTACCATATTGGATTGCAGATTACCGTGGGTACAACGGGTTTGCTCAGACTTACCCCGATAAACGTGTAGCAGGCTGGCAGTGGAGCGATAGTGAGTATATCGGGGGCACAAATGTGGATATGAACGAATGGTATGAGGAGCTGAATTAGATATGTTTGATAATATTCGCAAAGAAATATGTAAAAAGATTAATGAGATGGATGATGACGCCTTGCTACATTATATGGCACATTTGGCTGTAGCAGATGTGGAAGTTTTAGACAAATTTATTGATTTTGATGTGCTGAAAGCATATGCGGAGGCACTTGAAGAAGACTTAAAAGATGGAGGGGAAGATGTTAAATGACCAACAGAATAAAAAAGCTCTGCTTGTGTCTTTCGCTCTTGGTGTGCTTTTGTGTCTTTCCCTCTGTGTCTACTTCTACAGTTCATGCACAGAAAGTAGAAATGTCAATCGAACAATTCAACAGCTTACGACAGATGGTGACAGAGCTACAGAAGCAGTCAACAGCGCAGAAACAGGACTCTCAGAAGCTCAAGACACAGCTAACAGAATCTCAGAAAGAGCTGACGAAAGCACAAGTGTACTTGACCGACTACAAGCAGAACTTAACAGAATTGCAGAAGCAAACGGACTCACTGAATAAGTCGGTGAAGAGGATGGAAAGACAGCGTGATTTGGCTTGGGTCGTTGCAGGTGGCTTGCTGATTTGGGGGTGTACACGATAATATGGAAGATATAAATAGAAAGGATGCTTTATGGAAAGCTATACGTGAAAAATGTCTCGATTGCTGTGCTGGTTCAATAAAAGAAGTAGATAAATGTACACTTAAAAGATGTGCCTTATATCCTTATAGATATGGCATGTCTGAGAAAAGATACTTACAGAATCGTGAAAAATTGAAAAAGTAGCAGACCGTTTCCGTGATTTTTTGTGTATGACTCCCTGTAGGTGTATTTACCTATGGGGAGTTTTATTTTTCGTAATTCGAGAAAGGATGATGGTAGTATGAGTAAAATCAATCCGAAACTGCTGGATATTCTGGCAGAAGAAGAGGTAAACGCCTTGATTGAGGGTATTCAGGATGAAGACTTGAGACACAGCCCTCAGTTCTTGGCAAAAGTCAGACAGTTCTTGAAAGACAATGAGTTAAAGACAACACCTGAAACAACAACTCCTTTGGTGACTATGGTTACGAAAGAACTTCCTGACTTCTTGGACGATGAAGATGAAGGAGGTGCTGTGAAGGGTGCAAGTTCAATGGACAGCAGAGCAAATTGAAGCGGCTAAGAAAGACTTCAGGAAGTTCCTGTTTATTCTCTGGTATGAAATCGCTCTTCCTGAACCAACAGACATACAGTATGCAATCGCAACTCTTCTTATGAAATGCCCTGAGAAGAGATACATTATTGAAGGGTTCCGTGGGGTAGCTAAGTCCTTCATCACTTGTGCTTATGTTGTGTGGTCACTTTGGAATGACCCTCAACTGAAGTGTCTCATTATCTCTGCAAGTAAAGACAGAGCAGATGCAAACGCAGTGTTTATCCGAAAGATAATCTACTTACTAGACTTTTTGTCTCATCTAAAACCTCGTGACGGACAGCGTAACACACAGAACCTTTTTGATGTTGGGGAAGCCGTAGCGGATATTTCCCCCTCTGTAAAGTCTGTTGGTATTACGGGTCAGATAACAGGGAGCCGTGCAGACATATTGATCGCCGATGACGTGGAGATACCCAACAACTCCAGCACACAGACACGGAGAGACAAGCTGTTTGAGGATGTAAAGGAATTTGACGCTATTATCAAGCCGGGGGATAGAAGTAAGGTTATATACCTCGGTACTCCACAGAACGAAATGTCGCTGTACAATGAGCTTCAGAATCGTGGGTATTCCTGCTATATTTTTCCATTGGTATACCCTGAGACACCTGAAGAACGTGAGTATTACGGGGACAAATTAGCTCCTTTTATTGCTATCCCTTACGACAAAAACCCCACGCTGTACGCAGGAAAGCCGACTGACCCTCGCAGATTCCCTGAAGAAGAAATCGAGGAACGTAGGCTCTCCTATGGTAAAGCAGGGTTTTCTTTGCAGTTCAAACTGAATACTAACTTGTCTGACTACGAAAAATACCCCCTGAAGACACAGGACTTGATAGTGTCTAATGTGGATATGGATGAAACTTCTTTGAAGTGGTCTTGGTCAAGTGGTTATGAGTATCGCCTGAACGACCTTCCCTGTGTCGCCATTAAGGGTGACTTTTTCTACCGTGAGCATAGTAGAAGCAAGGAGACAGCTAAGTATACAGGGTGTGTTATGGCTATAGACCCATCGGGTAGGGGTAAAATACGTCCTTGCTCCTACGTTAAAAAATGCGTTTAATTGCTGGGAACTCTTTCTAAGACAATCAGCAGCGAAGTCCTTTTATAGGAAACGTTCAACGACTATTAGTACACCGCAATGGTTCGGTGGAAACAGCGCACTATCTTTTGATAGAAGATATAGTCTGAACACTATAGCAATATAGTGAGGTACCCTAACGAAGTACCGTAACACTAAAAAGAAAAGAGAGTGATATTATTGTTTAGAGAAAAAACAAGATTATATAAAGTGTACCATATTCATGAAGTAGGAAACAGAAATATACAGGAAGGTTATGTGGGTATTACTCGCCGTAGTCTTTCCTATCGTCTTAGTCAGCATATGTGTAGTAAGAGACCTGTTGGCACAATTCTAAGACAACTGGGTAAGGATAATATTCAAATTGATTTAATTGCTATGTTACCAAAAGAAGAAGCATTAGCAATGGAATATAATCTACGCCCTAAAATGAATATGGGGTGGAACTCAATGGCAGGTGGAAACAGAAAAACAGTTCGTTGTCCTATTTGTGGTAAATATTTACCAAAACGCAAGTCAGGGACAGTATGTGGTGACTGTCATCCTACTACTTTTCAAAAAGGTAATGTTCCTCATAATTATGGACAGGGTGAAAAATTCAGACTCATTGCACCTGATGGTACGATATATGAGCCTTTTTCTTTTGCTGTTTTTTGCAGAGAGCATAATCTTTCACCCCAAAATTTACGTCTAGTGGCTAAAGGAAAACGACATCACTCAAAGGGTTGGAAAGCAGAACGAATAGGCTGATTGAAGGACGAAACGGCCTACGCTATCGTGAAGTACCTGAATGGGTATCTTTTTGTAGTAGAAGTGGGGGGCTTTCAGGACGGTTACTCAGATTCCGTGTTGACACAGCTGGCTAACAAGGCTAAAATCCATGGAGTTAATGAGATTGTAGTAGAAGCAAACTTTGGTGACGGTATGTTCACCCAGCTGTTCAAGCCTATCCTAACGAGTATTTATCCCTGTGCGGTTCAGGAAGTGAAGAACACAGTACAGAAGGAAGCTCGTATTATAGACACCTTAGAGCCTGTTATGATGAGACACAAGATTATCATGGCTGAAACAGTTATTCGAGATGACTACAGCGTGTACGAGGAAAAGGGACAGAAATATTCGCTGATTTACCAGATGACCCGTCTAAGTAGAGATAGGGGTTCCTTGGCACACGATGACCGCTTAGATGCCCTGACTATGGCTGTGTCTTACTGGTTAGATGTCATGGATAGAGATTACCAGACTGGACTGGATGAGCAGTTAGAAGAGTTTCTGGAGACAGCTCTGGATGAAGATAGAGGGCTGTTCTCTATGATGTATGGAGTAGAAGAAGATGTAGGTAGTAATAGGAACATTATGAAGAAGAAATGGTAATTGTCACACATATATACAAAGTCGTTAATTGTCACACATACAGAAGGAAGGCAGAGGAAAACTAAAGTATATCTAAGTATTTCCTCTGTTCCTCTAGTATTCCTTAGTATTCCTTAGTATTACAGTTGGGAGTCCTTTAGTATCCTAAAGAACACCGAACCTTAGGAACTCAAAGGGGACACAACTGGAACCCTAAGAGAACTCTAAGGGAACTCCATAGGAACTAACTAAGGAACAGCACCAACAACTACTCCTTATATAAAACAGTAAGGAATCACTCAGTATTACAGTTAGGAGTCCTTTAGTGTTCTGAAGGAATCCTTCAGTATTACAGTTAGGTGTTACAAAGTAAAAACACTTCCTTTTCTACTTTCCTCCTTATACTTATCTTTTCCCATGTGTTTACTAGGGTTATTCTCCGTGGATAGCCCTAGAAAACCCTAAAAGTAAAATCATAGAAAAATTTATGAGCACATACATGAATGAACAGCACACAGCAGTTCCCCCGTATACCCCTGTATTCTTTCGTATCCCTGAATATTCTCATTACTCAATATTTCCACTGCGAACTATTCGGTATCCTAAGGCTTCCTACTGTGAACTGTTTGTATTCCTAACTGTTCCTACTTCTAACTTCTTTAACTACTAACTGTTTGTATTCCTAACTGTTCCTACTTCTAACTTCTTTAACTACTAACTGTGTCTACCTCCAACTGTTTGTCTTACCTATATTTTTTCTATAGTATACCTAATGTGTACTGTTTGTATTCCCTAAGGTTTGTACGCCTAACTGTTTGTCTTACCTATATTTTTTAGAACATTCGTTCTATCATACTATTCCTATTGTGTACTATTGGTATTCCATACTATTCTTATGGTGTACTATTGGTATTCCATAATATTCCTCAGATGTACTATTGGTATTCCACAAGGTTATACTTTTAGAACATCTGTTCGTTTTTTCTTACCTATTGGGTACTGTTTGGGATACGAAGGGTTCTTATTGGTAACTATTGGGTATGGGGAGTATTCCCAAAGTGCATAATAGAGTAAATTATATATCTGCATGTTACACTCCGGAATACCACTCATAACTCCAATGCATAATAACCTATGGGAATACCATATATAACCGCTGGTAATTCCTATAACAAACTATTGGTATTGGTGTAAAACATATTGTTATCTATATATACTATTATAGAGAACCATTGAAAAAAGTTTGAAATACCTATTGACAAATGGAGTAATACACGGTATCATATAGTCAACGAAAGGGAAAGCACTTAAAGGAAATTCAAAAAGGTGCTTGACAAACGTTGAGGAACATGGTAACATGTAGACAAAGGAAAGGAATGAAAGCAACATGAAAAGAATAGAACTGTATAAGGCTTTAAACGGTAAGAGAGTCGCATGTATGGCAAAAACTCGGCTGTTTAAAGAAGTGGGTGTCTTTAAAAGTGGGCGCATGTGCTTCACGGTAACTCACTTTGAACCGTTAGAACGAATGGAATACACAGCAACGACTTACTATCTCCACAAAGGTGATGTTATCGAGGATAAAGGTGAATATATCCTCATCCGTGGGAATGGTGATAGGTGCATCCGTATCTATCATGACTAGTGTCGAAACAAGGGGACTAGCTCCCTTTGTCTAGGTAAGGCTGGCTACCTGCCTACTGATGAGACAAGCCTAGTGAAAAGAAGGGAGATTTTACTATGACAATGACAAGAGAACAAGCAATCCGTAACTATGTTGAACACTTAATCGGGGACGACCTTGCTTACTTGCTTCGGGACATGAACGCGTATGATGGATGTTTTGAAGACTCTATCTATTATGACATGGACGAATTTGATGAACTTCTAGACGGTTACACACCTCTGGAAATTGCACAAATGATGTGGTTCGGGGAATTTGACCCCAACGACGACTACTTCCGTTTCAATGCCTACGGCAATCTAGAATCTGGGGATTGTCGTGATGTAGTCGCAGAGGCAGAGGACTTAAAAGACGACATTATCGACCACCTCACACACTACTACAGCGGTGATACACCTTGGCCAGACTTAGACGCCCTTGTAGACGCTGGAGACGACGTACTTTTCAATGAAGATTATGAAGAAGTCGACGAAGGAGAAGAAGACCATTAGCGGGTTTAACAGAGTACCCTAGGGTTCTCTCTAGGGTATTCGATTAAGTCCACTAGTGACTTAGTTAATTAAAGAAGGGAGTGTCTAGTATGAAATTTTATGAATTAGCACAAGACGTTCAGGAAAAATTGGTCAATCGCCAAAGGGACTATGTCACCTCTTGCATGGACTGGCTAGAAGATTTGTTTCCCTTGATTAATGACAGGGTAAATGAAGAATACGGACGTATCTTTACCGAACCATTCGACGCCCTCATGAACATTCAAGAATTTGAATGGCCTAACAATCTCGTATGGTCTCCTACTTACACTGAATTAGACCTAGCAGTTTTTTCAGAAGCATTGGGGGTTTTTGTCCCTAGCGATAATGCAAGGCTAGAAGTGTCTCCCAATGGTCGTGTGTGGCTATTTTTCGGGGAATATCAAGCGGACTCAAGTTGGAGAGAGTTCGAGGACGCTTGCACGAAATTGTTAGAAGAAGTCAAAGAACTAATTCTTGACATTGTGTCTGAATACTATGGAGAGGCCACAAGCACGGCTTACATAGAATCACAGTTGTGGAATGAGGAGTTCAAGCCTAACGGGAGTTTTGCATGGGAACCTCCTGTATTAACAGATGGTGAACTAGCCAGCTGGCTCTTCTTACAAGGTACGACGGAGACCACCACGGGTAATTGGATTTTCACGCTGGAAGACCTAGACGGGCGTACACCCGCACAGGCCTTAGATATCCTGTATGACTATGGATATCAAGCGGAAATTCTGGACGCTGAATGTACAGACGATACCCTAGACATTATCTTTGCACTCGACGTATGTCCCAATGCTGAATACTAGAGATTTAACAGAGGATACTAGCTATCCTTAGTATCCTCGATTAAGTCCCTAGAGGACTAGTAGAAAAGGGAGGAATTACCATGAGAAAAACAATGTCGGAAATGCAATTAGATTTTTGTCTCGATGTCTATGCACAAGTACAAGAAGTGTTATTCTTACGTACTCAGTTCGCTGAAGACAGAGAAGTTATTTTCCAACTCAACCAGCGGACGAGGAGTCTAGGTCGGTGTTACTTGTATGATTCTGATCTTGCGCGCATTGAAATTAGCGAATACGCCTTAGACACGGACACGGGTATGCCTTTCATGGAAACATTAGTACACGAATGTATTCATGCTTGCCTTCCCATGTATGAACATCATGGGAGTAAGTTCAAACAGGCTTGTGTCGTATGTGGGGAACACTTTGGGCTTACTTTGTCTCGCTTAGCTTCCCCTAGTGTCACTAAGGAATTTGTCGCAAACCAGCCTAAGGGCAAGTATGAAGTAGTGTGGGAAGATGGCCAATATAACTGCTACAAGACAAAAAGAGCATGGGTAGTCAAGGACTTGTTAGCGCATGGCGGTTCTCGTGTCTACAAACTAACGACAGGGGAAACCATGAGAGCCAACTTGATTGTAAGGGACTAGGAGGTGACACACGCAATGAGTTACTACGCATACGTAGGAAGACCATGCCAGTTAGAGGCAGAAATAGAAAATCTTCAGAGTCAAGGCTATTGTCTTTTCAGCCGCTTCACAGGCTCAGAAGGTGGCCGCAAGGTAAAGCAGGAGTTAGCTAAGGTTCAGCAGGCCTTCCCCAACAGACACTATGTCATTATCAAGGGAGGCAAGACCCATAAGAATACGTACAAACAAGCCTTGCTATTCAAGTAGGAGGAGTAGCAGGTAGCTGAACATAGAAAAAGTTACCTGCTACCAAACAGATGTTCTGTTAATTGTCACACATAGGAGAGAGGAGAGATTAAAATGATGACATTAGAACAACAGTTAGAACTTGAAAAGATGTACAAAGGTTTAGCAGAAAACCGTGCTTTGCAAATGCTGAATAAGGCAAAAGCTGACGGAGCCTATGAACGGACTCGTGTCGGTCAGGGTATCATGAACCACCTAGCAGAAACGTACTCCGCAAATGTACAAGCGTTCGTAGAAGATTGCGTAAAACCGAAACGTGGGGTACAACCTGCCTACGCTAAAATCGTCAAGGACTATGTACTCGCATTACAAGGTGACACGGAAAAATTGGCTAGGCTTTGCGCTACGTTGTCTTTGAAAATTACTATTAGTGCTATGGTGAGGCGTTCCCTCACTGCCAATAATATCGGTGGTGCAATCGGCCTTGAATTAGAGCCAGAAGTAGAAGCAATGGCATTTTTTGAAGACAAAGAAAACAAGCGTTTTGACCGGAGCCTCAAAGAGCGTGTCAATTTCTCGTACCGTCGGAATTTCATGGAGCATGTCTATAAGGGTGTAGGCTTTACGTTCACCAAACATACCGCAAAGGAACGAACCACACTGGGTATGCAATTACTTGCGGTACTCGTGGAAACAACGGACTTCTTTGTCTTTCAAGAAGTGTCTGAGGAAGGCAAGACACAGCCCTTACAAGTTCTCCCCACGGACATCTTTTTACAGGCTATCGCTAAGGCAGAGGACAAGAGTGTGGGTCAGGCTATCACGTATGTACCGACTATTATTCCTCCGAAACCATGGACTAGCATGTGGGACGGGGGTTACTATGGGGCTTTGTCTCAGAATAAAACCTTAATGCGTTACATCCCCTACGCAAGGTCTTCACAGACACGCAAGTTATATACTAGTAGACTCAATGAACTTGATTTGTCTAGTTTGTACTCAGCTGTCAATGCGATTCAAGCAACGGCCTATAGAATCAACAAACCTGTCTTAGAAGTAATCAAGCACTACTTGAGTGTTGGTGGTGGGGTAGCAGGACTAGCAGAGACAAAACCTCTCGAACAACTCCCACGCTTCCCTCATGCTTACGATGAAATTAAGGAAAATGAAGAGCTACTCAAGCAGTTCAAAGCGCACAAAAAGAAAATGGTAGAAGTCATTCATAAGGAAAACCAGCGCAAAGGGAAGGCCCTGAGAGCCGTAATGATTCTCAGAGTAGCTGAGGACTTTGCAAAGTATGACAAAATCTGGTTCCCTATGAACATAGACTTTCGGGGCCGTGTCTATCCGATTCCGACTGGCCTCAACCCTCAAGGGGACGACATGACAAAGGCATTGCTACAGTATGCTGACCCTGTACCCGTGTCTGCTGAAGACGCTCACGACGCCCTCAAGTGGCTGTCAATTCATGGGGCAGGGCTGGCAGGTCATGACAAAATTCCTCTGGAAGACCGTGTGACATGGGTAGAGGAAAACAAGCAGAACATTTTGTCTAGTGCTGAAAATCCATTGGACTTTACTTGGTGGCAAGAACAAGACAAGCCGTGGCAGTTTTTAGCATGGACGATGGAATACAAGAGAGCTTTAGAATACTTAGACACACATAAGACCCTAGCAGGTTTTGACTGCCGTTGTACAATCGCATATGACGGTACATGCTCAGGTCTTCAGCACTACAGCTGTCTTCTCCGTGACCCTGTTGGTGGCTCCTCTGTCAACTTGATTGATCATGACAAGCCAGCAGATATTTATAGAGAAGTTTCCGATAAGGTCTTGACAATGGTTAAGAAAGATGCTATAGAAGGAACCTTAAAAGGAAAACAGCGTAAGGATGGTACATTTGGGCCGGGAACGAAGCAGTTGGCGGAAGCGTGGCTCGCTCATGGTATCAATCGCAAAGTATGCAAGCGTCCTGTCATGACCCTAGCTTACGGAAGTGGGCAGTATGGTTTTGCTGACCAGGTTTATGAAGACACTGTGGCGGACAATCCTTGCTTTGCTGGTGTCGGTGAAAGACAAGCGGCTCAGTACCTCGCAAAGTTAATTTGGAAGGCAGTACAGACGACAGTCGTTGCCGCCATTGAAGGTATGGAATGTCTAAAGAAGATTGCCGCGGCTCTTGCAAAAGCGGATATGCCTGTCGAATGGGTGACGCCTATGGGTCTGCCAATTCAGCAGATGTACCTAGCACGGAAAACGGAGTCGTTCCAATTACGCCTTGGTAACTCCTCCACACGCTATCGTATCTATGTAACGACAGTAAGTGAGAACGAAGACGTAGACAGACACAAGCAAGCTACAGGTGTCGCTCCGAACTTCATCCACTCCCTAGATGCTACACACCTCATGATGAGTATTAATGAAGCAAGTAGACAAGGGTGTGTGAACTTCAGTACCGTACATGACTCGTTTGGGACTTCCCTCGGTGAAGCGGCTCGATTGCGGCGTATTATTAGACAAGAGTTAGTCAAGCTGTACACTGAGCATGACCCCTTAGCTGAGTTCTTGAGACACGCTGAAGAGCTGTTAGGGGAACCATTAGACATTGAACTCCCTGAAAAGGGTTCGTTAGACATCAACTGTATCTTAGATAGTAAGTTCGTTTTTCACTAATGCGGCTAGAGAAGGAAGTAAGTAGAGACAAAGGTCTTTCCTACTTCCTTCTTCTTTTGTCTACTATAAAGAACACTTGTTTGGTTAATTGTCACACATACAGAGGAACCCCTAAGTATTCCTAAGTAACTAAAGGAAG
>OBTM01000023.1_pt1 | contig 41608 bp, 65 predicted proteins | sample 1494911 | NCBI WGS metagenome assembly OBTM01 (sample SAMEA3360697, study PRJEB22359) | human gut metagenome | biome: ENVO:urban biome; feature: ENVO:human-associated habitat; material: ENVO:feces | place: Bangladesh | collected 2011 | reverse complement strand
ATCCAACCTTTAGGACAAGAAACATAATTGCGGATAAAATTGTTAAAACTATTCTGTAATTTTATCTTACCAAAAACCGAAAGGACGTGACCACATGAACCTCCTAAACTTCCTCTCCCGCCTCTTTTCCGCCCTTGCCCACGCAAAGGAAGCGGCAGACGTCTCCGGCGCACCGGATGGCGAGTATCGCATTTACAACGACAAGAAAAGCATTTATGACGTGTCCACCGTGGACACCCAGAGCGCTGCTCCTCCCGGCTGGGAGGGCGCACCACCCTACCGATACATTGACGTGAGCCGGTATCAGGGCAAAATTACCCTCGACGGCTGGCGCAAGGTCAAAGCGGCTGGTTACAAGGGCGTCATGCTTAAGACGGTATCCACCAACAAAAAGCTCTCCAAGCGGGCAGACGGCCTTTACATCGACCCGACCTTTGAGACCAACTACCGCAACGCCCGGGCTGCCGGGCTGGACGTGGGGGTCTACTACTACACCTACGCCACCAGCGAGGCGATGGCCGATGCAGAGCTTGCCCTTGTGCGGCAGGCGGTCTACGGCAAGGAGCTGACTATGCCCCTCGCGGTGGACGTGGAGGAAAACAAGCTCAAGCCCATGAGCACCCTCGACCTCACCAACCTCACCGCCTATGCGCTGGAACAGGTGGAGAAAATGGGCTTTTACGCCCAGCTGTACACCTACACGGGTTACAGCTATGAGCTGGACATGAAGCGCCTGGCAGGACGCTGGGACGTCTGGTTGGCCGACTACACGGGCAAGACGCCCAAGGTGGATTACATCTACCACGCCCATCAGCACACCAGCAAGGGCTCTGTGCCGGGCATCTCTGGCAACGTAGATCTCAACGTGACCACCCGCAACTACCCGAAAATCATCGCAAAGAAGGGTCTGACCCGTCTCCGGGAGGGCGCATGAGCGAAGCAATCATCGTAGCCATTATCACCGGCGGTCTGAGCCTGATCGCCACGATCGTCTCCAACAACCGTACCGCCCAGAGTATGGACGCCAAGCTGGACAAGCAGCAGGCCGTCACCGAAACCAAGCTGGAAGAGCTGACCCGCGAAGTCCGGGCGCACAACAACTTTGCCCAGCGCGTGCCGGTGCTGGAAGAGCAGATCAAGGTGGCAAACCACCGCATTGAAGACCTCGAAAAAGAGAAAGGAGAATAACACATGGAAACCATCCTTAACATCATTTTCACCCCGCTGCCCGCATGGCTGGCGCTGGTACTCATTGTTGTGGGCGCTGTGTCGCTTGTGCTGGGGCTTATCCGTCTGGGCTACGGCGCAGCGGTCAAGACGCTGGTGCTTGACCTTATCGACCAAGCAGAGCGTGAGATTCAGGGCACCAAGCGCGGCGCAGAGCGCAAGGCGTGGTGTGTCAAAATGCTGCGCCACTATCTGGACAACAGCCGGTGGGGCAAGCTGGTCAGCTGGGCTATCACCGAAGAGACCATGAGCAAGGTAATTCAGTTTTTCTTTAACCGCATGAAGGCGGCCTTGCAAAAGCAGTAAGGAGGATATCATGGCAAGCACTACATACGAGCAGAAACGATTTTGTGAAATCAAGAGATGCGGCAAAATCGACCATCTCGGTAACGTCCCTGTAATGGTGCGCAACGCCGGACAGCTTCCGCAGCCCTTCTGGCTCGGTGCTGCCCGTGGCGGCGGCTCGTGTGGTGCTGCCCGCTGCGCTGCAAGGACTTGACCGACAGAGGATGATAGCCGCCATTAAAAGCGCGCCGCTTGGGAGGGTAGACCGTAAGATAGCCTTACTGCGGTACGTTGAGCGGCTCCCGCTGCCGGACATTGCAGCGCAGACACATTACAGCCGGACGGCGGTAGGCTACCGGCTAAAAAGCATTGATAAAATGCTGGATGTGTGATACGATAATCTCAATTGGGTGCGATTTCTCACGAAACGCATTGAAGCGGCAGGTTTTCGGGTCTGCCGCTTTTCTTTTTGCACGAATTGTGGTATAATAATCTCAACAAATCTTCCCGGCCTCTCGAAGAAGCGCATTAGGGTGGATATCTGAACCCGCCAAGCCTCTCAACGATGCGTATCATGGCGGGTCTTTTAAGATGATACAGTCTCCCGACCGCCTACTTACAGCGCGTACCATGCGGGAGACGATTTTATATGGTGATGCTTATGTGCAATACAAAAGAAGAACGAGTGGCAAGAATCGCAAAATACTACACCACTTTTCACCTGTTTGGCGATTGGTACTTCGTTCGGCGTTGGCCTAGACACTGCCATAGCTGGAAACGGTTTATTCCGTTTTATATCCCTATGCACTTAGGAGACCCAGATTGAAAGGCTACGGCCTTTGTAGAGAGCGGTATTGCCTGTGGGCGGTTCCGCTCTTGATTTTAGGCTTAGCCGTTTTGGCAACACAAAACCCCCGGTGTTCCGTTTGGAGCATCGGGGGTTTCTTTATGCGGCAATATGCACAGCCAAAACCGCATCGTGCAGCATTGCTCGTGCATCAATGCCATATACTCCGGAAATGGAATCAAGACTGTTCTCGCTCCACTCCCAATCAATGGCAGCATCGTCCATGCTACCGTAACAGCCGCCCCAGTTGCGGCCATCGGTGCTGGTTACATCCCAGAAAACGCGGGTGCCAAAATCACCGCAACTCAAGTCATCCACGGTGACTGTCAAAAAGTCACCGTTTTCAAGACTAACTAAGATCCCGCCAGACGGCTGGGAATATCCGCCGCCATTGTTGGCGGTGTTAGGGTCTGCTGCTGGGTTGCGCTCACAACCCCAAAAACTAACCATATAAGCATCCATGACAAATTCTCCTTTCTTTAAGGGTTTTCTTCCCTTATTATACCACAGCCCACGGATTTCATCTGGTTAAGGTTATAGCAGATTATAATGCTCCGCCAGCAAAAAGCGGACGTATGTGGGGCACGCACGCTTTTCACCGCACCAGTCCTGCACAGTGCGCAGTGGGACGCCCACCTGCTTTGCAAAAGCGGTCTGCGACAGACCAGTGCGGGCTACCAGCTCTCGCATAGACAGATGCGCCACGTCCCAGATGGTGGACAATCTTGCCTTCTCGGTATCCAGATCCACGCACCCGTCGGCATCGTCCGGGATGCTGAGAGTGACATTGCTGAGGAATGCTGCCCGGGATGTTTTCGGGTCGGTTGCCATATTAAAAAGTTCAGCTGTGTACATTGCTTTTCTCCTTCTTAGATTTCCTCAGTCGATGTTCGCGCATCGGCTGGGGACTTTTTTACTCCATATCTTCCAGAGCTTCAAGATACTTCGGGTAAAGGTCTTCCACGACGGCCTGTCTCTCAACGTCGTCCAGATTGCCGTTCATGAGTGCCTCGCCCTCTTCATCGGAGAGTTCGATGCTGGTAGTGACCATCAGGTCGCGAGCGTCCAGATGAGAGGTCTTGACGTCGCCATCATCGGTGAGGTGCGCGTAGATCATCCAAACGCCGTTGTCGTACTCAATTTCGGTACCGGTGGCCATAACCTTGGTTGCAAACTCGTCAGCAGTGAGCTTTTTCATAATTGTTATCTCCATGTCTCCATGTGTTTGTGCGGGGCCTTTCACTGTCTTTATTATACACGCATTGCGTGTAATTGTCAAGACTTTTTGAAAATTTTATACGCGTTGCGTGCAAATGTTTGAGCGCTCATACGACCCTGTGCCGTGTGGGCGCTTTTCTTTTTTTGTCCTTCGTTGTGCGTTCGTTGTCTTTCGGTTTTTGCCGATGCGGTACACTTAGGCCACAAAAGCAAGGGAGGATTGCGATATGGGCATGTATGACAGTTGGTCACAGCCGAATCAGTACAACCGCCAGCCGTACAACGGATACGGCCAGATGCAGCAGCCGCAGGTGGCGCAAAACCCGTTTCTGATGGTGCCGACCATCGCGGATGTAGACAAGGTGGTTGCTCAAGCAGGGGAGACCCGATGGATCATGGTGCAAAACGATGCGGTCATCGCGGTCAAAACGGCCAATGCGATGGGCTACGCGACCACGGAGTACTACCGGCTGTCAAAGTTCGACCCAGCAGTTATGCAGACACCGGCACCGGGCTGCAACTATGTGACCGAGCAGCAGATGGAAGAGCGGATCAACGCCGCGATCTCTCAGGCGATGAGCCAGTTACAGCCCGCCTCTGCCGCAAAATCCACCCGGACTAAGGAGGCATAACGATGAGCAACCCGTTGATGCAGTTCATGGGCGGCGGTGCGCCGTCCGGCTTTCCCGGCCCTCTGGGCAACATGATGCAGATTTTGCAGCAGTTCACGGAATTCTGCTCTAAATTTCAGGGTGACCCGCAGAAAAAGGTGCAGGAACTCTTGAAATCCGGGCAAATGACGAAAGAGCAGTATAGGCAGCTCGAAACAGTTGTGAAGCAGCTCTTGCCGTACATCAAGCCTTACCTTAAATAATCGAAAAATCGTGCGCACGATTTGAAATATTCAGCTCTATCAACGAAAGGACAATAACCATGGATAACTATTCTTTGGCAGACATCGCCGCTGCGACCCGCAACAATGACGACAACGGCTTCGGCATTGGCTCCGGTGGCGGCATTTTCTTCCTCGCCATCCTGTTTCTTTTCTTTGCCATGATGGGCGGCGGTGGCCTGTGGGGCAACCGTCAGGGCGAGTACGGTCAGTATGCCACTGCGGCAAGCCAGCAGGAAATCCTCTATGGCCAGCAGTTCGGCCAGCTCAACGACCGCCTGACCAACATCGGCAACGGCATCTGCAATCTCGGCTATGAGATGCAGGGCAACATCGGCCAGCTCGGCAAGGAAGTTGCTCTGGCACAGGCTGGTACCAACACCACCATCCTCCAGACCGGTAACAACATCCAGAGCCAGCTCGCACAGTGCTGCTGCGACAACCGTCTGGCAACGGCCAATCTGTCCGCTCAGATGGACAAGCAGACCTGCGCGATCAACTCCAACATCGACGCGAAGTTTGCCGAGCTCCAGAAGAACCAGCTTGAGCAGACCATCGCGGCACAGGCCCAGCGCATCAACCAGTTGGAACTCCAGAGCCAGATGACCAACGTTGTGCGGTATCCCAACGGGTACACCTACAACGCAGGGCCGTCGCCCTTCTGCGGCTGCAATGGCTGTGGCAACATCTAACATCTGACGCCCTATCGGCGAGGACACGCGGGGCGGCAAAAGCTGCCCCGCTTATTTTTTAAGGAGGATATGACTATGTCTAGGTCTGCTATCTATACCGCCAATACCACGTCCACCGCGCTCGCGGTTGGCAACATCATCCCCGTGGGAACCACGGTGCGCCGTTTCGGCCAGTGCGTCCGGCAGGACGGAAACACCATTACGCTAACCGGGCCCGGCTACTATCTGGTCAACGCCTCGGCCACCGTCGCACCTACCGCCGCCGGTACGGTCTCCGTTACCGGCCAAAAGGATGGCGTCGCTGTGATTGGTGCCACTGCGGCCGCCACTACGACCGTAGCAGCCGAATCGGAAAATCTGTCGCTGGATTTTATCGTCCGCAATGTCGGCTGCGGCAGTTCCATCCTGTCCTTTGCGCTGGGCGGCGCTGAATCTACGGTCACCAATCTGGCCGTGACCGTCACCAAGCTGTGAGGAGGTAACTGCCATGTGTTACGATAATCTGCGTGCACGCATGTGCAAGGAGCTTCATGATATCGAGGAGCGGGGGACGTTCTGCCGCTGTGATCTCGACGACACCCACAAGCTCATCGAGAGCATCTGCGGCCTCGACGCAATGTCTGCCCACACTGAAGAGCACCACAAGGCAGACAAGCACGAAGCCGCCCACGTTGAGCACGCCGCTCATCCGGCGCACCTCACCCTAGAGGACGCGAAGCGCTGGACGTCCAAAATGCAAAACGCCGACGGCACCACCGGCTCCCACTGGACGCTGGAACAGACGCAGGACGTTGCCAAACAGCGCGGCATAACCTGCGACAAAAATGACTTCTGGGCCACCATGAACATGATGTACAGCGACTACGGCAAAGTCGCAAAAATGTACAGCGTGGACAACACCAACTTTTACGCAGATATGGCTGCAGCGTTCTTGCAGGACAAGGACGCTGTGGACGGCAAGCTGGTCGAGTACTGGGAACGCATTGTAGAACACAGATAAAGTCTGCAGACTTTTTGCAGACTTTCGGATAGCAAGTAAGTGCAAATATCGGTTAGTATTCGATAGTATCCGAACCACTGCAAATACAAAAAAATCCGCATGATCACTGGATTTTCCAGCATTCATGCGGATTTTTATTTGGTGCGAGGGAGGGGACTCGAACCCCCTTTATATCGCGTCAAGTCGTGTTTTTTCTTAGCTTTGCAGACTTTTTGCAGACCTACTTTTTGCTTTGGACATACGCATCCAGCTTTGCGATGTACTGCTTGTCCTCTTCATCGCGCAGCTGCTGGTATATCTTTCGGGTCGTTGAAATGTCTGCGTGACCCATAAGTTTCTGGGCCACCATGTCCGGGATACCGGCGTAAAAAAGGTTTGTCGCGTAAAAATGCCGGAACTGGTGCGCCGTTACAAGCGCTTTCCACTTGTAGTACACCCTGTACTCGCCCGGCTTGTCCTTTATCCTAGCGCGCTTCTCCTGTTTCTCACTCAGGCCGAGATCCCGACAGTAGATCGCCCAGCGCCACTCATACTGCGACTGAGACAGCGGCTTTGCTTCACCAGACATTACATAGTCCGTGTCTGCGTGACCGGCTTTTTGCTCCAACAGCATCGGGCGAAAGGCCGTCAGGATGGGCACATCTCTGTATCCCTTCTCTGACTTTGGCGTTTCCTCATAGGCGTGGTTACGGTCCCACGGCATTGCGGAACGCACATGGATTACATTCTGCTCAAAGTCCACGTCTTTCCATTGCAGCCCGTTCGCCTCGCCGAGACGAAGGCCGGTGTACTCGAATAGCTGCGCCCAGAAACCGCACCCCTCTGGATGCGCGTCAATGATATCCCGCTGCGCTTTTGTCGGCTCGAGACGCTTGCCCTTTTTCATCCCGGCGGGTGGTTTTGCCAGAAGAACCGGATTGCTGGTACCGTGATAGTTGGCGCACCAGAAGGTAAAGATACAGGATAGCACGCTTTTCGCATTGGTGATGGTATGCAAGGCTTTGCCTTCCATCTTCATGCGCTCCATGTATCCGCAGACTGCCTGCGTGTCGATGTCGGCCATCGGCGTGTCGCCAAAGCATTCCAGAAGCGGAGGGATATTCTTAACGTAGGCGTTAATTGTACCACGTTTTACCGGCTTTGTCGAGCCTGTAATGTAATCTTTGTACGCTATTGCCATTTCTCGGAAGGTGGCGCCGCCGTTATTTTTGCTTTCTTCCAGCGTTTCTTGCCGGTAGGCTTCTTCATACTTTGCAGTTGCTTCGGCAACCGTAACGCCCAAGAAGTGCTTATATTTTCCGTCCGGCATTTTGCGCTTGATCTCATACCGGCCGTCAGCGCGTTTCGTCTTTTTTCTTGGCATTCTCTATCGCCTCCTTGTTTATGGAGTAGACATCTTCCGTATTTTTTGCTGCCGCCATTCCGCAGTCGCGCGCCTGACACAGCATTTCAATGTTCGGCTGCAGCCCTTCGGGGTCTACATCCGTTTTTGTCGCCATGGTAATTTCGTAGTGGCTCAGGATCGTATTGACCACGGCCACCCTATCCCGCAGCGGCGTGTGCAGGTTGGCCACCATTTCGGTAAGCACGCTCAGATGGTCCGACCCGTGCGCGCCGTAGCGGATGTACAAGAGCGTGTCTACCTCGTATGCGCTGCATTCTTCGATGGCCTCGTGCAGCATTCGACGTTTTTCTTTGTCGGTGGGGTCATCTTCCAGCCGTTCCATCAGCCCCGGGTGGATGCAGGAATCCAGATACCGTTCCAGTGAAACCCCGCAGCCCACGAACCACTGCATCATCATGGGAAAGGAGATCGCGTTGATTCCCTGCTCCCACTTGATTATGCTTTGTCGGCTTACGCCCATTCGTTTCGCAAGTGTGGCTTGGCTGATTCCAGCCTCTGCCCTTGCTTTTTCCAATGTTTCCGCAACACGCAAAACCCAATCATCCATTCCCAAACATCCCCTTTTTTTCGACAATTTCACAAAATTCGACTGATTTCCCGTCTTTTTTGGTTTACCATAAACTTCCAAAATTTGATGTCGAATCTGTTCCTTTTTCCGTGTTATAACATAATTGTCAAAAAAATCCAGAAGGAGTGAAAAAATAATGGATAACATCAAGGTTCTGAACGAAATCCCGGAAGATATGGTAATCATTGACGGTATGCCGGCATCCAAACCGCAGAGCGCTGATAGAAGCCGCAAGCCGTGGGAGGGCTAAGTTATGACCAACACAAAAACCAAGGAAGCTATGCTCTACGCCTACGCACAGAACGACGTGCGCAAGCTTGTCTATCATCTCTCGAAAGCCGGGTCTGATGGGTCTGCCTATAATGCAGCCTTGCAGATCCTAAAAGCTGCCGTTAAGGATCACAACGCCGGCCACGACCCCGGTGCACGGTATCGCAATATCAATGGGCGCATCGTTGCAGTGCCGGAAGTGTCCCCCTGCCCGTGTGATCAGGAGCATTAACTGAGCCGTTAATCTTTGTCGGCCGGGCATTTAAGGTGTCCACTGTGGACACCTTTATTTTTTATTAAGCTTTTCATATATCCGTTCCACGCCAAAACGATACCGGCAATCAATACGAGAGATTCAAAAATTTACTTCCCTGCTTATGCGCTTCTACTTTTTCAAGCGCTCTTGCACGCACAGACGGAGAAGCATTCAGCATTGCATCATACGCTTGCAACGTTCCTGAAATATTTTTTATATCTCTGTTCGAAAAAGAGCTTAACTTCCAATCCGACTGCATACTGTCGCCTTTAAATCTGACAACTGCATTTTTTGCGGTCACTGCTTTTCTTAGCATTTCAATTTCGACCGGATCCGCAACGTCGTCAGCCAATTCCCATGTGTTAACATTGCCACTTAAGACCTGAGTAACCGTTCTTCTTTCGATTTTGGAACTGTCAATAGTTTTTCTATAAACTTCTCCATCGATTGAATAAACGATTGTGTCCCAAAAAATCCAGCTTGTTCTAAATTGGCTATACATCATACGAAGCGGTTGAACGTTGTTATCGACTACGCAGAAATACGGCAATGCAAAAATAGCCTGATTTGTCAACGGGGCATCCTTCCAAAAGAAAAAGTCCACGTTTTCCACGTCATCATGTTCGCGGTAAACCGTATTGTTTAACTTCTCGGCAAGTGCATCCACCTGAAGATCTTCCAGTTCTTCCTGATACAATTTCAGCTTGTCGTAGTTAGAAACCATCGACTGCCATTCTGTCGGCATGGAATTGAAAGCCGCCTGTGCGTTATTGATTGCAGTCTCACTCTCCAATGTGACCGGTGCAATCTGGCTGATCAGTCCTTCTACTTGCTCCGGAGTTACAACATCGTTCTGATCATCAATAAAATCGTTTTCTGTTGGTGCGTTTTCCGACATGACAGCTTTTGCGGCCGTTACACGCTCTTCAACAGTGGCGCTTTGCAGCAGATTATACAAGTTGATGATATCTGTCATGCCTTGTCGGCTTTCGTTATCAATAATCGTGGTCTGCGTTCTTTGCGTTCCGTTGACCTTTGCACCATTGAAACGCAGATATGCAGTGTCGGCGCTCAGAACGCGGTTCAGGCAGTCCATATCCTCGTCGTTCCCGCCAAAGGATACATTTTCATAAAAAATCTGGTCATCTGGATAGTACTGGCGCGAAACTTTTTTAAACTTGTAGTTCGTCTGACTGGTATGATTATTGTATTCGCCAATCAGAACATCTACATCGTTCCAGTAAAAATAGCCCTCGGTATCCTGAGATGTGAAGCTCATACCAAACCGGACAGTTTCACCGTTTGAATACACATACGGCATCATGTAGCTTTTGTTATTGCCTGTTTCGTAATCTTCGTAAGCGGATTCAAAAAGCCAGATGCCATCCTCGTATGATACATCAATGTTAGCCAGTGCGTCTTTGATTGCCTGCACCTTGTCGGCGTTTACGTCATTCTGCTGCGCAAGCACCGCAAAGGGAACGTCCCCGGCGGGGCTGGCGGCCAGCGCGGGCAACGCTGTACCTGCCATCAGCGCAGCCACAATTGCGCCTGCCACAACAACTTTGCATTTTTCCGCAATTTTCATTCGAAATCCCTCTTTCCTCTTGATTTTCAACGATGACAGTTGTAATATAGAATTGTCAAATACAACAAAAAGGAGTGTTTCTTATGCCTGACGCTGAATTTCTTGCTTACCTGAAAGAGCACCCCGCGCTTTGGGGCATTGTAATGGGCGTTTTGCTGGAGCATTCCAAAACCGAAGATGCTGCACAGGCGTCCTGAAACGGTTTTTTACACTAGAAAGGAGACCTTATATGTTTGGAACTCCCCGCAAGAAAAATGTTTGCGAGAAAGACACAAGCAAATTCTCGGAAGAATTCCCCATACTTCCTACCTGCTCGCTTACTGGGGGATTCTACAACCACAGCTTAGCGCTGGATAAAGATAAACCGATTCCTCAAGAAACGTTTGACTTTGCAAAAGAAATCATGCAAATCATGGCAGAACGGAAAATCCCATACCAGACTGCCATGTATCTGCCTGATGCTTTGCATTGCCTGTTAGAAATGTCTTTTTGCCATCGGGTCTTTACCAGCGTTGTCATGCCGTTACCGGAAGATGGAGACGAGCAGAGCGATAGCCGAGACGATCAGGGCAAGAACTGACAGCTTGTTGGCAAACCGCGTCTCGTTCAGCGAAAGCGTTGACATATTGTTTTCAAAGTTTTTTTCATTTTCTCGGCGATTGATATAGCGTAGATAAAGTTCACCGTCTTTGGTGATTTGATACACATAGCCGCGTATTTGCATTTTGGCCGGCGAAACTTTTTGCTCGACAAGCTTTTTGTCGCATAGCGTTTTTACTCTTTCTGTCCATTCGGGGGTACAATCCACCGGTCTTTGTGCTATCACACGCAGCGCGTTCAGGTCCTCGGTGGATAGCACCAGCTGCTCAAAATCCATTGTGGTCACTCTTCCTTTGCTTTTCCGTTTTCCAGCACGGCCAGTGCTGCGGCTTTTGCGGCTGCGCGCGCTTCCGGCGTTGCATTTTTATAGGCTGCTTCTACATCAGCCCATTCCCATTTGAGCCCGCCCATCCCGGCGGGCTCTTTTTTTGTGCCCATAAGCTCTTCAACGGGCTTTCCTAAGACTTCCGCTATTGTCATCCACCGTCTGCGTGTTGGCGAAGATTTACCTGAAGCCCAATCGCTTACGTTTCCAGTGGATGCACCTATTCTTTTCGCAAACTCATTTTGCTTCATGCCTTGTCGGTCAAGTTCTTCAAAAAGTTTTGGGCATTTACAATTTTCAGAAATGTTGCCCATTTCCTCATCTCCTTCTTTGTGCGTTTTGCTATTTTTTCGCAAATCTCGCATTTCATATTGAGTTTGCGAGATTTGCGAGTTATAATACAAACATACCGAGCGGTTGAAGAAGTCCCCATACTCTCCGATCGCTGCCGGTACTTCACAGGGCTGCCACGCAGCGGTGAACCTTCACAGCTAAGCGGGGAATTTTCTTATACCGTCCTGTTGATCAGGTGCCTATGCGCGGGCACCGGGTGCAAGAAGCAGAGGGTCGCGCGTACCTTCCGATCTGCTTTCTGCCCTAAACCCAAAAATATTGCCAAGAGTAAAATGTATCCGCAACATCATTTTACACCATCTTGTATGGCTTGGCAATGTTTTTATAGCGATATTTTGAAATGATTTTCAACCATGGAGGTGGAAAACTTGCCGACCATTGAATGGAAAGCCGAAGTAGCCAAGCGCAAAATGATGCTTGGCTGGGGCAACCGTGAACTGGCCTTGCACGCGGGCTTATCGAAAGGCGTTGTGGACAAGTACATGTCCGGGCACTACCCCAACGAAACGCCCAAAGAACTGATCGAGACCGCTTTGGGAATGAGGTGACGCGGATGCTGGTTTATCTGATGTGCTTTATGGCAGGCTGCTGCCTGATGGCGTTTTTGTTTATCTGCGCCACAAGGCCGCCCCGAAAAATGCTGGGGGTCTGGCTGGCGTATTTTGGCTTAATTATGGTGCTTTCGTGGCGCATAGGAGGTTTGATGGTATGAGAAGTTGTTCATTTATTTTGGCTGATCTGATGGTTGCCCTGGGACGCGACCCCTACCATGCAGCCTGCACCGAGATGTGGCTGATGGTGATGATCATCGCGCCGGTGCTGGTGCTCGCCCCTTACCTGCTGTGCCGCTGGGACGAGTACATGCGCGCCGAGAACGCCCGGAGAAGGGCGGCGCGGAAGCGGATCTATGAGAGGGCACGGAGGAATGGCTGATGGGAGATGTGCACTCTAAAACCTTCACAGAAGTTTTTAATGGGTTGTGCGGAATGCGTAGCCGCTGGGAGGTTTGGCAGGATTTCATCCAGATCACTGCGATTGAAATATCCTATGTAACCGATAAGGTTAATTCCCCAGAGCGTAAAAAAGTCTACAACGGCATCGTTTCCAAGTACACCAAGGCAGAGCGCGAAAAGATAGCCAAGATGCTGGCAGCCGTTATAGCAAGCATGGACGAAAACCCGGATCAGGATTTTTTGGGAGAGCAGTACATGCTTTGCGAACTGGCAAGCGGCCACACCGGACAGTTTTTTACTCCCTATAATATCAGTCGCATGATGTCAGAGTTGAGTTTTGACGCGAAGATGTCAGAGGAAAAAGACGGTTTTGTTACTGTTAACGAACCATCGTGCGGTGCAGGCGCGAACTTAATCGCGTTCGCCAATGCTTGCAGACAGCACGAGATCTGCTATCAAGACAGAGTTTTGTTCGTGGCACAGGATCTCGACTACATCGTTGGTCTGACTTGCTACATTCAGCTGAGTCTGATGGGGTGCGCCGGGTATGTAGTTATCGGTGACACGCTTGCGTCTCCGGTGCTTTCGGCAGATGAGAGAGGGCTTCTGCCTATTGGATCGCAGAACCGCATCTGGTACACACCTTTTTTCTCATCGGATTTGTGGCTTTCCAGAAGAAAAATTGCAGAGGTAAAGGAGGCAGAACGGTTGCTATGGAAAACGGTGCATTAGCTGAACGATTACAGGATCGTATCATGATGATAATCCTGAAGCAGGATCATAAGGGTCTGGATTTAGAGTGGACGAAAGCAAAAATCAACGCCGTTCTGAACGACTATTGTATTGAGCCGAAGCAAGAATCTTTGATCGTGTACACCGAAGGTAAAAACGAAGCGTATTTGCGGCGGTTTTTGATGGCAAAGGCTGTAAAGGGCTGCACTCCGCGCACGCTGGAACTTTATGAAATTGAGAACCGTTCGGCGCTGCGGATTATCGGCAAGGACGTCGATACGATCACATCGCAGGACATTGAGCTTTTGATGGCGAAAAAGCTGGCTTCTGGAGCGTCAAAAAGGCGCTGCAACAATATCTGGCATTGCTTAAGCTCTTTTTTTAATTGGATTTATCGGGAGGAGCTCATCCGTACAAATCCTATCAGCAAAGTCGAACCAATGAAGTTCCGTGCCAAAAAGGAAAAAGCTTTGACTGATATGGAAATCGAAATGATTCGTCAGCAGTGTGCGTCCAGCATGCAGCGCGCAATTGTGGAGATGCTCTTATCGACAGGGTGCCGTGTCACGGAATTGGCATCCATCAAAATCCAAGATCTTGACGAGGACAAGGTGGAGATCATTGGCAAAGGTGAGAAAGCTCGCACTGTGTATCTTAACGCAAAAGCTGTTGTTGCATTACGGCAGTATTTATCTGAACGAAAAGATGCAAACCCGTATCTTTTCCCGGGATGCGTTCAGCCAAAATATCTAGTCAAAAAAAATGTTAGTTTGGCGGAAAAGTGTTTGTGGTTTCAAAATCCTGAAAACATAGTGGAAAATGAGCCTCTTAACACAAACAGCATCGATGCACTTCTTCGGAGACTGGGGAAAAAGGCCGGTGTCGATGGCGTACATACACATCGTTTTCGCAGAACGTGCGCAACACAAGCGCTGCGGCATGGAATGCCAATCGAATATGTGTCACTTATGCTTGGGCACGAAAGCATCTCTACTACGCAGATCTATCTGGACTTGCGAGAAGATGATTTGAAAGCGGCTCACCAGAAGTATGTTGTGTAAGGAGCGATACAATGAGAGGCGCAAAGACTTGCGAAATGTGCGGAAAGCTGCTAAATCCAAAAGTTCATCCCAACACAAAATATTGCCCCTCTTGCCGGAAAGAGGTGTCCATTGCTCAGGATCGAGAGTATCATCGGCGGCATACATCACGCGACAGAAGGCCGCATAACTGCATCGTGTGCGGTGAACAGCTTCCAGAGGGCGCTGCGCCGAATCAAAGATATTGTTTTTTATGTGCGCAAAAGGTTCATTTGGAAACTGCTCGGAAGTATTCCAAGTCACGAGCTGCTAGACTGAAGGCAGAAAAAAACACGCCGCCAAAGCCTGCACTGAAGGAGAAGCTTTCTCGCGGCAGACACCGCAAGGTAGACAAGCCCTGCAAAGAGTGCGGCACGATGATGTACGGCGTGGACCCCGGCAAAATGTTTTGTGATGCCTGCAAAAAGCGCAGATACGGGAAGTCCAGCGTGGACACCGACACACTGCCCGGCATTGTAAGACCCAAAGAAAAGCCAAAAACCAACCACGACCTGATCGTGGATGATAATGCTGCTGCCGCAGCCAAGGGCATGAGCTACGGCAAATTCAAGGAATGGCAGCGCAGACAGAAGGAGTTGAAAGAGCGTGGCGAAATCTAATAGACCCGCAGCGTGGCATGAGAGCTACGCTGCTATATTTGGCCGATATGGCTGCATCCGGCTGACTTTGGAACAGGTCAGCGTATGTATGGGCATCCCGGCGCGGTATGTGCGCAAGCGCTACCCGGAAGGCTGGTCTAACATGGCCGGGCAGGAAGGCTCCGGCCGCGGCAACACCATCCGACTGGATACCCTGCTGGATCAGGAATTTGGTACTTACTGAGGAGGGATCGTTATGGAAGAACTTGGAACACCGTTTGTTTGCACTGTGAACGCTGATGGCTCACCGGATTTTACTTTAATGCCTGACCCGCCAAAAGGTGCTGATCGCAATTTTGCCCCGGCGGGCAGGCTGATTGACCCGGAAAAGGCGGATCAGGCGGTGAAAGACAGCGTGGATCGCGGCGCACCGACCCGCGAGATCTCCACCGCAATCCGGTATCTGATACTGGCTGCCATGAGCATTTGCAACGACAGCATAAACGCCTTTGAGCACTATCTGGACGCAAGCGAGGACTACCAGCGGGAAAACGCAGAGTACATGGCACTGGATGACCGCAGGTCTGCCGCACAGATCCAGAGAATCCTCGACGTGATATCTGAGCTGGAGGGGCTGGAAGAGCATTAAGCCCTTTTGGAGGTGGCGCAAAATGGCAAGCAAAAATGGAATGCGTACCCGTGAGCGGATCTGCTATCTGATAGGCAAGTATCAGTGCCGGCTGGAAGATGAACGCATCTCCGACCGGGAGAAAAAGATCTACGCGAACGTTCTGGAAGATCTCCGGCATCTTCTGGAAACGGCGATGCAGGAAGGGCTTCAGAGCTGAGCTTCCGCATTACACCAATGGCGGCAGGTGGATAAACAAAAGCCGCTGCCAGCGCAATGCGCAGAATAAATTTGGAGGTATGTATTATGAGCTACGAACGTAAAGGCGGGCATTTCCGCCGCCAGTACAGCGCACAGGCCAAGAAGGCCGGCGAAGCCATGATGAAGGTGATGCGGGACTTTGCAGAGCCGCTCAGCGTGCAGGACGCGCGGGATGCGTGCACCTTCTGCCGCAACATTCTGGAAAGCCAGGTGCGCGGATGCCCGTACAATGACGCAGCACTGGAAGCAGAGGAGGATCTGGATGCGGTTGCAAACGCTGATGAACCCGATGCCTAAATCCCCTACCTACGAGGAGACCGCAACCGGCTACGCCATCGCCGCTATGCGCATGGCAGAGCTGCCGCCGGATACCATCCAGCAGGTGGTTGCGGAGATGCGCGTTATGATCGACAAGTATTCACTGGGCGAGGCGGCGCAGATCGCCACCTCCAGCCCCTACTGATGGAGGTGGTAAGGTTGGCAACGCCAAAAGCTTCCGGGCGCGGCAGGCCGCAGAAGAGCGCTTCTGCGGCTGTTTGTGCCCCGGACGTCAAGTTCCCCGTTGAAGTGCCAAAAGCCCCGCAGACAGTCCCGCAGGCGGTCTCAGTGCTGATTAAGGCCATCAGCGAGGATGCAATCAAGCTGAAACTGCTTCCCGGTGCCAATGCCGTGCGCGATATGATGGACAAAACCTTTGGCGCTGCCGGCTGGACCATGCGGCGCTATTTTGCCGATGGGCGGCTGTGGTGTCAGGTGGGCGTATACAGCCCGCAGGAGCGGGAGTTCGTCTACAAGGACGCGGGCGGGCTTTCTCTCCCCTGCCGTGACCCGGCTCTGATGCGGGAGGTCACCAGCTTTGTGTCCGCCGCCTCCTTCTGGGGTGTCGGCAGGGACGTGATGGAGCTGGACGACATTGTGCTCAAGAGCACGCAGGTGCCCATCGTCAAGGATGACAAAGGGGTTTGTCGGCTGCAGACCAGCCTGAAGGTCGACCGCTTCGCCTACGATGATGCGGGCAGCATCACCATGGTGCAGTTTATCACCGGCGAGGGTAAGAAAATCTTATGGCCAGAGGCGTGATCGGTAAGCTGCCGGTGGTATATGACCCGGTTGCCCGGCGGGTGGTCGTGGAAAACTCTGCGGAGTTTGTGGAAACACAGATCCGGCAGAAGCTGGACGAGCTGGCACACGGCAAGCCGCTGCATCTGATTTTGTCGGTAGACCTTGAACGCAAAAGCCGTACCCTGCCCCAGAACCGCATGATGTGGGCACTGCTTACCATCATGGCGGACCACTACAACGGCGGGCGCACCGGCGGTGTGACCCCGGAGGACTGCTATACCGAGATGCTGGAGCAGTACGGTGCGGCGTTCGACTACTTGGAGGTACCGGTGGGTGCTGTGCCCATCTTGCGCAAGTCTTACCGGCTGGTGCACGTTGTGGAGCTGCTGAACGGCAACCGCTGCACGGTGAAGTGCAGTCAGGGTTCCAGCACCTTTACCACGGAGCAGATGGGGCAACTGATCGACGGAATATTTGACCGGCTGGCGGAAATGGGCGTCAACGACCCCAATGTTACCGCCTACTGGCAAGAGTGGCAGGAGGTGCCAAGGAAATGACACAGAAACGGTTTAAGAAGCTGCTGATGGCGCAGGGCGTCTGCGCGAACACCGCACGCGGCCTTGTGGAGTACATGAAGGCCGTCAGGCAATGCATTGAAAACGGCGAAGAGGTAGTCAAACTTGCAGATGCTGAAAACGTGACGTTTGAGTGCGTGAAGATTTACCCCTACGCAGAGACCTACAAGCGGATCTTGGAAGGGCGTGATTTCCTTGTCTGAATCCATTATGCAGACCCGGCGGGAGTGTTATGTCTGCCGGATGAAGTACGGCGTTGAGACTGTTAAGGACTTAGAGGAGCATCATGTGCTCAACGGTCCGCTGCGCCCGGTGGCGGAGCAGTACGGCCTGAAAGTCTATCTCTGCCACCGGCACCACAACGAGCCGGGCTACAGCGCCCACTTTGACCACAAGCTGCGCCTGTACCTGAAAAAGCAGGCACAGCGCAGTTTTGAGGATGTGTATGGTCACCGCCAGTGGATGGCGGTGGTCGGAAAGGATTACTTAAGATGCTTAATATAGTCGCAATCATGGGCCGCCTTGTGGCGGACCCGGAGCTGCGCACCACCACGCAGGGGAACAGCGTGTGCAGCTTCCGCATTGCGTGCGACCGCAGCTATGCGCAGCAGGGTCAGGAGCGGCAGGCAGATTTTATTGATATCGTGGCATGGCGGCAGCAGGCCGATTTCGTGTCCAGGTACTTCCAGAAGGGCAGCATGATCGCCATCGATGGCAGATTGCAGACCCGGAATTATCAGGACAAGAACGGCAACAGCCGAACCGCTGTGGAAGTCGTGGCGAATAATATCAGCTTTGCCGGTTCAAAGCGTCAGGATGGTCAGAGCGTGCCCTCCTATGAGCAGCAGACAAAGAATCATGTGCAGCAGGCAAAAGCCGCGCAGAATACACCACAGCCCGCCTACACGCAGGGCAGCATGGATGATTTTGCCGTGATAAACGATGACGACGATCTGCCGTTTTAGGGGGGGGGTAAGGCGTGAAAAGCAAAACAAAACCGAAACAGGACAGTTATGTTGTCCTGCAGCGCTGGATGCGCACAGAGCTTGGATTGAAGGGCAACGAGTTGACAGTGTATGCCATCATCTACGGCTTCTCTCAGGACGGTGAGAGCGTCTATAAGGGCGGGTATGGATACCTTGCCGACTGGACAGGCCTGAGCGAAAACGGCGCCCGGAACATCGTCAAGGAGCTTGTGGCAAAGGGACTGCTGAAGGAGCACAAAACCATGGTGGGCGGCATCCTCGTGAACCAGTACGTTGCAGTCCGAAACCCGGTGCCGGAAACGGTGCCGGAGGATGGCGCAGACCCCTACAAAAATTGTACCCCTACAAAAAATGTACCCCTACAAAAAGTGTATCCGAACCCCTACAAAAAGTGTATCCAGACCCCTACAAAAAGTGTAGACAGGAAATATATAGGGAAACCTATAGGGAAACCTATCTATCCGCGCGAGGAGCGCGGAACGGATACGATGGATGGATTGGATACCGCACGAGAGGATGTGTTGGAGCGCTTCCGGGAGCAGCTGGAGCTGGACACGCTGGAGCGCCGGTACGAGCCTGAGAAATTGGAGGAGCTGCTGGACAACATTGCGGATATGTACTGCTGCCCCGGCGCGATCCAGATTATCGGGCAGTATCCGCAGACCACGCAGTCCATCCGCAAGCGGCTGGACAAGCTGACCAGCCAGCACATCGAGTACGTTCTGGATGCTCTGCTCAACAGCACAAAGCCTGTCCACAATATCCGGGGCTACATACGGGCGGTGCTGCTGAACGCTCCCACCACCATGGAGCATTACTATCAGGCAAAGGGCAACAGCATCGCAGCCGGCGGAGGAGGCAGGCGCTGATGCAGGAGATCTGGAACGAGGAGCTCTACCCTCTCCCAAAGAGCAGCCCTTGCCGCAACTGCCCCTGTAAGGCGTGCTCGCCGAATTATTACAAGAAATGCACAACATGGCTTGCGTGGTTTGCCAAAAGCTGGGACAGCATCCAGCAGCAGGCCGCAAAAGCCGCAAGAATTTGAGAATGGGGATATCGTCATGAGAACAATGGCAAAAATCGCGATCATCAACCTGAAGGGCGGCGTGGGGAAATCCGTCACCGCCTGCAACCTTGCCTGCCTGCTGGCAGAGATCTGGTCCCGGCGGGTGCTGGTGATGGATCTGGACAAGCAGGGCAACACCACCAAGTTTTTTAACCGCTTTGCTTATGGCCGCAAGACCATGGGCGATGTGCTCACCCTGAACGCCAAAATGCAGGATGTGATCATGCAGACGGATTTTGAGCACGTCGATCTGGCACCCAGCAACATGGAGATGCTGCTTGCCAACAAAAACGTGATGCTGGATGTGCTGCGGCCGCAGTGGGACAGGCTGCGCAAGGCGCTGGACACCGTCCGCAACGACTATGACTACTGCATTATCGACTGCCCGCCTGACATCGACATGGCTACCGTCAATGCGCTGGCTGCCGCCGACTGGGTGATCATCCCGGTGGACTGCGACGAGTGGGCGATGGACGGCATGGACGAGATTCGCGAGCAGGTGGATGCCATCCGGGATGCTTACAACCCGCAGCTGGAAGTGATGGGCGTGCTGGCAACCAAGTACACCCGTGGCAGGTACAGTGTGGACACCATCAATGAGATTGCCAACATGGACCTGCCCGCCTTCCGCAACCCGGATAACAGCATCCTGCGCATTGATTACAGCGTGAAGGTCAAGGAAGCCAAGGCGCGGCACTTGCCGGTGCACAAGGTCTGCCGGAACATCAAGACCAGCGCCCAGTATAAGGCGCTGGCGCAGCTGGTCAAAAAATGCGTGGAGGGTGAATGAATGAGATTGATTGATGCAGAAAAAGTTGCAGAAAGTTGGAAAGGCACCGGCCAGAAGCGCAAAGATGACGCCGAAAAGCTCATGATGTCTGGCTGTGCAGAAGATTTTATAAAAGGCGCAATCGAAGAAGCGTGTGCCGAAATGCTGATAGGCCTTGCAGATTCGCTGCTGAAAGATGTTCCATCTGATCTGATTCATGAAGCGTTTTTTGAGTGGCGAAATCCCGAAACCGACCTGCCGAAGGTCGAAACCGAAGTGCTGGTTTTGTACCGGCGTGATGACTATTTGGGCATTACAACGGCGCACTACGAGGACGGCAATGTTTTTTCCGAGGACAGCGAATGGAATTGGGAGGATCTCCCTGATTGGGGAACATACGACGAGGAACGGGACGACTACCGAATCCCGGAAGGCTGGTGGGAATACCGCCACTTCAATCCGGACGACGTTTATAACAACAAGATAGACTGCACCGTGGTGGGCTGGATGCCGCTGCCGCCGAAGGAGGTAAAAAAACAATGAGCACTGGATTGTTGAACAGCCTGATGAACGCCCAAAGCCAGACGGCCACCCCGGCGGGGCAGCAGATGCAGGTGGTCATGATTCCGAGCCGGAACATCATCCCGAACCCGGACAATGACGAGATCTACACCATCGGCAATATGGATGGTCTAAAGGACGATATCCAGCAGCACGGCCTCCGGCAGCCGCTGGAGGTCATCCCGGTAGAGGGCGAGCCCGATCGTTATATGCTGATCAGCGGGCACCGGCGTTGGGCGGCGTGTGGAATCTTGTCGGCGTGCGGAGATTCGCGGTTTGACACTCTTCCCTGCCTGATCCGGGAAAGCCACGGCAAACTGGACGACCGCATTGCGCTCATCACGGCGAACGCCACCGCCCGCGACCTGACAGACGGTGAGCGTCTGGCGCAGTACGAGGCGCTGAAGGATGCACTGACCAAGAAAAAAGCAGCCGGACAGCTGGAAGGCAAGGTGCGTGACGAGGTTTGCCGCATTCTGGGCTTGTCCACTGGTGCTGCTGCTCGGCTGAACGTGATTGCATCCTGCGAAAACGAGATCATCAAAGAGCGCTTGAAGGCCGGAGAGATCGGCTTGATGGAAGCATACCGAAGCGCCCAGGATTATGCGCGTTTTATGGGTGCTGCACCGGAAGAACCGGAGCAGAAAGAAGAACCTGCGGAAACGGTACCGAAAACTGCGTACCCAGCATGGGTCCTTGAATGCGCAAAAGAGGTTTGCGCATCAGATTGGGTCAAATCGGCTCGAGAATTTACAGCGAAGGCTCTCATGGATGCAAAAGGCGACCTTTGCGGACAAAGCTTAAAAGATGGGTTTGTTGATTATAGCTACGGCAAAATACGATTCTGGGGCGGCAAAAATGGAGAGTTTACGTTTACATGGGCAAGATTTGTGAAGGCGTGCCTGGAAAATGGGATTTACAGTCAGAATCGGAAAAAGTCGTCTTTGGATGCTGCCATTGCTGTGGAAAACAAAACTGCGGATATCCAGACAGCGCAGGTGGAGCAAAACCGTGGGATGGAACCGGGGAATGCTGCAGCCGTACCCGAAAAAACGGGAAATGCAGAAGAAGAGTGTCCTGCAATCTCGAATACCTGCATTCGTGGAAATAACACGCTGCACAAGCTGGCAGAGAAAACGCTGGGTGCAAATGCAGCATGGGAACTGGAATGGGAAGATGTGCGTTTCCGGCTTGCGTATTACAAGCAGCCTCTGCCCGGCGGGGCAACGCTGTGGAAGCGGATAGACACCACCAGAGAGGACGCCGGTCAGACCTGTGATGACTACGCCATCATTCTGCAGGACAACAGCTTCATCACCTGCGGCTGGATAGGTTTCTACTCCGGCATTACGGATATTCTGACAAATTACTTTGAGCTGTAATAAATTTTGGGAGGTTGCCGGATGAAGCCACACGAATTTCGCCGTCTGTATGCGATACCCTATGACATTGCCAAGCGTCGGCAGCGCATTGAGCGGCTGGAGATCCTGCAGGCAGATGGTCCGCAGGCTGCCTCGGATGTGGTAAAAGCTTCTCACGGCGAGGGCAACAGCTGCGTTCTCGGTCATGTAACAGTGACCGGGACCGCAGATTCCTCCTACAACCAGCGCGCTGCAGAGATCCGGCGACTGAAAGACATCAACCGTATGCAGAACAAGCTGTACAACATCGGCGTGCACATGGTGGAGGACTGCGATGACCCGGAGCTCCGGGCGATGCTCTCGGCGATCTGCGTAGAGGGCAAAAAGCCGCAGGACGTTGCCGTGGAGCTTACCGAGCGGGGCTTTGACGTGGATGCAGAATCTATTCGCCGGAGGGTTTACCGGTGGATCCAGAAGAATGTGGGGTGAACGTAATGAACCAAGTCTTTTTTGTAATCGGCGCAACGCTTTGCTATGTTGGCGGTTTCGGAATTATGATTTTCCTTCTGGGCATTCTGACTGAACTGTGCATCGAGATATGGGATGAAAAATTCAGGAAAATATGTGTCAGATTCGAAGTTGAACCAACAGACGTTTTGTATTATTCGCAAAACAGAAAAGACATTGAAACAATGTTTTTGAAAAACCGCATTCGATGGCCATACACAGACAATGCTCCTTCCGGGTCGTGGAACTGCCCGGAATGCAACGCGCTTAACCAGTACGTCAATGACAACAAACCTGTTGCGTACTGCCGTTGTTGCGGGCAGGCCGTCGATATGAACTACTACAAAAGGCACGCAAATGGATGAAACAATGACCGGTGTTTTCAAGTGCCGCTGCTGTGGAGCGGAAATCAAGGAAATGACGAGCATTACAAGGTCTGTTGCTTGGGCAATTAGAGACATGATAGACGGATCTTGCGACGCTCAATCGACTACTGCTATTCCAAAATCGTCCCTTCCAGAACGGTTTATCGTTCACTGGTGTGAAAAGAAAAGATTTTGCATCTGCGATCTTATCGGATGGGAAGTGAAATAAAAAAAACTGTGACTGTTAAACAGATTGCGTATTAGGAGGTTAATTTGTGATTATGGTTTACTGGCTTGCAGCCACTGTACTGATAGCTTGCCTAAGCATTCCAGCGAGCCGGACAGGAGGATAAAAATGGATGAAAAAGAAAAGACAGTACGGTTAGTCAATGTCGGAGAGCTGGAAAATAGCTTGAAAAAAGACCTTGCCGAAGAAGAGGCTAAGGGGAAAAGTGCAGATATTCTTTTTTGCGAAAGCATCGAGGATGAACTGTCAGACCTTGGAAACCTTCCAACCATAGACCCGGAAACCCTGCGGCCTGAATCCGAGTGGGAGCTTAACCCTTACAGATTTTCCTGTGAGCACTTCCGGTGTAAAGAGTGTCACCACATTGATTGCATAGCTGACAATTACTGTGGTAAATGTGGCGCAAGGATGAAAAACGCAGGGGTAAAGCCCGAAGATCTTCCTATTCCTGAACTGGATTGAAAAATGGAGGAAACCTTATGGTTTTGTTTTACTGGCTTGCAGCCACTGTACTTATGGCCTGCCTGAGCATTCCGGCGTGTATGCTTTCCGTGCGGTGGGCATGGAAAAGCGGGTGGACAGTGCGGAAGATACTCATGGTGTTCACACCGGCATCTGTCGTACTGGGCGGCGTTCTTGGGTACACGATGGCGTGCCTTGTGCTCAAAATGACCGGATTTTGCTGATTGACACAAAATTCACATTGTACTACTTTTCTGCGTAGCTACGCAAAAGCCGTGTCACAAAATGGTCGGAATGTCACAAAAAGGTCGAAATGTCCGGAATGTCCCATTTTGATGTGCTAAAATTATAATGCAGACATTGACGGAAACGTGAATGACCTGCATCCTCATGACGAGACCCGGCGGGAAGCATAGCACGGCTGTTTGAGGGGAAACTGTCACCGTGCTCAATGGATCACCGCGCCGTCCGCTCCAAGATCCAGCGGCGCACACAAAACAAAATCAAACCCGGCGGGTGTCCACTGTGGACACCTTGGAAAGGAGTGCAATTCATGCTTAAGCTTTTCGGCAAACTGTTTTGGTCTATTGCAAAAGGCTGCGTGCTTGCACCTGTGTTCCGGGAAATTTTTCAAATAGCATTCAAAAGTAATTTTGTGCGCATCGTCTGGAGTATCGGTTTTCAGGCGAGCCGCACAAAGCGTGAGCCGAGGGCAGAGATCGGAGGGCGCGGCTGTATGCAAGGGGCGCGGCCTGTTATCCGCGCAGACTAACAAAAGCTGCTGATACAATTTATCCGAAAATATTTTTACCCGCCTGTTATGCATGATGTGCACCGTGCATTGCAGGCGGGCATTCTTTTACGCTGCGTTAGCTCAACCGTACGCTGCGTTAGCTCAACCGGCAGAGCATCCGGCTCATAACCGGGTCGTTGCAGGTTTGATTCCTGCACGCGGCATGATGTGTTCCCGTAGCTCAATTGGTAGAGCGCTGGTCTCCAAAACCAGAGGCTGCAGGCTCAGTCCCTGCCGGGAATGCCATTTGCGTACCCTGTGAGGGGGCTGCGCAGATAGCCGGGCATCTGGCGGCGAAAGTTCCGGATGCAGCAGCACTCCACCCGTTTACGTTGCCCGAGAAACTGAATGTATACTGGGAGTGCTGCTTATATTTTGTAAGCAACTTGATAGTACAGATATATGACCGATAAGTTTTACAAATGGCTCTGCTCTTTGATAGCATCGGGTGATGTGCATCCGTTTTACTGCTCCTCGCAGTGGGTGCGGTTGTCGCACAAGGTGCTGGACATGGACAAGCACGAATGCCAGCTGTGCAAAGAGCGCGGGCGTTACCGGCGAGCAGAGCTGGTGCACCATGTCAACCATGTGCGCCGCGCGCCAAAGCTTGCGCTGGATATCTGGTACACGGATGCAGACGGCAACCGGCAGCGCAACCTTATCAGCGTATGCAAGGACTGCCACGAGACTGTGTGCCACCCGGAGCGGCTGCGGAAATGCAGCGGCGGTGCGCCGCTGACGTTAGAAAGGTGGGATTGAATGCCATCGTCTGATAATTGTAATCATTATGTAAAACTGTATTTTGTTTTGACGCCGGAGCATTTATCTCTTGGCGATGAATGGTGCAAAGAGTTTGTGAAGTTACAATTGCAAGAGGGATATATCCGCGCGCTGGAAGACTTAGAAAATGAATGGCCGCGAATTATAAAAGACTGTGTACACCCCCCTGCCGAAAAAACGGGTTGAGCGGGTCAAGCCCTTATTCGGGGTGTCCCCTGACTTTGCCGCTGGCCTTGCGCGCACGCACACGCGCGAGGATGGTATACAGATTGCACAAATATGGATGAAACGGAGATCGTGATGGGAAAAAGGAAAACACCGGCCACCGCCAGCGAAAAATACCGGACGGAGCTGGCGGAGATCGAGCAGGCCGCAAAAGCAGCCAACTGCGACACAAACTTTTTATATCGCTCCACGCTGGACCGGTATGTTACGCAGCTGAACCTTCTGGATCAGGCACAGAACGACATGAACGAGCGCGGCCTTACCGTTGTAAAGACCACCCCGCGCGGCGCGGAAATTGAAGTAGCAAATCCTTCCATTCAGGTTTACAACCAGACTGCCAGCGCAGCCAACTCCACCGTATCAACGCTGCTGCGGGTCGTGCAGACGTTCAAGTTTAAAGCGGTAAATACCGGCGAGGACGATGATCTGTAACATTCCCCCGGAGATTTTGGAGTACATTGAGCAGGTGGAGAACAATGCTCCGCGTGCTTGCAAGGAGCAGCACGCCCTTGTTGCACTGATCCGGCGCGTTTTTGCAACTGAAGATATTTATGTAGATACCGAGCGTATGCGGAAATACTTCCGCCTCGCCCGGTATTTTCCTTATGACCGCCTTTTTCCGTGGCAGACCTTTGCGCTGGGGCTTTGGCTGTGCACCTATCGCAAGGATGGGAGCCCCCGGTTCAAGACACTGTTTGCCATGGTTGGGCGCGGCGCTGGCAAGGATGGTGTAATTGCTATTTCCTCGGCGGCGCTCATCAGCCCATACAACCCCGTGCCGCACTATAACGTGGATATCTGCGCCAACAACGAGGAGCAGGCTGTTACCCCCGTGAAGGATATCGTGGAAGCACTGGAAAACCCAAAGTGGGAAGCCAAGCTTTCGCGGTTTTACTATCACACAAAAGAGGTGCTGCAGGGGCGCAAGAATTTGGGTGAGGTAAAAGGCCGCACCAATAACCCCAAGGGGCGCGATGGTATGCGCTCCGGCGCGGTTATTTTCAACGAGGTGCATCAGTACCAGAATTACGACAATATCAAAGTGTTTATCACCGGCCAAGGCAAGGTTGCAGAGCCTCGCGTTGGCTTTTTTACATCCAACGGCGATGTATCGGACGGTCCTTTGGACGATTACCTTGCCAGAGGTCGGCGCATTTTATTTGAGGGCGAACCGGATGAGGGCTTTTTGCCGTTCATCTGCTGCCTGAACACCAAGGACGAGGTGCACGACCCGGAAAACTGGTGCATGGCAAACCCTTCCCTGCCCTATCTTCCACATCTGATGCAGGAGATCCACGACGAATACCGCGACTGGAAAGAACGCCCGGAGCAGAACGGCGATTTCATCACAAAACGCATGGGCATCCGGGACGGCGCGAAGGAAATTTCTGTTACCGACTACGAAAACGTCAGGGCAACAAACCGCCCATTGCCGGATATGGCTGGCTGGAGCTGCACTGTGGGAATCGACTACGCGGAATTGGATGACTGGGCGGCGGTAGACCTGCATTTCCGCAAGGGAGACCAGCGCTATGATATCAACCACGCATGGATCTGCGCCAACAGCAAGACCCTGACCCGGGTAAAAGCCCCATGGCGAACGTGGTGCGAAAACGGAGACTGCACCTATGTGGACGATGTAAGCATCTCGCCGTATCTTCTGACAGATTTCATCCGGGAAGCCGGACGGAAATACACCGTAAAAAAAGTGGCGCTTGACCATTTTCGTTACACCATGATGGCAGAAGCGCTGCAAAGTATCGGTTTTGACGCGAAGGATAAAAACCGGGTGAAGCTGGTACGCCCCAGCGACATTATGCAGGTTGACCCCGTGATACAGGATTGCTTTAACCGCAACCTGTTTACTTGGGGCGATGTGCCGCATCTGCGCTGGGCGGTCAACAACACAAAGCGTGTGCGCAGCAGCCGAAGTCAGGGTGTGGATACCGGAAACTTCATTTACGCCAAAATTGAGGGCAAAAGCCGAAAAACAGACCCGTTCATGGCGTTGGCGGCAGCCATGACGGTGGAAAGCGATCTGGGCACCGGTCAGGTGCAGCTGCCAAAGATCGGAGCATTTTGCTGGTAACTTGCCGGTAACTTGCCGGAAGGAGAAAAACAATGCCTTTTTCTGAGAAAATCAAACGTTTTTTCGGGTTTTCGCCGCCCGAGCAGAAGATCACCGCACATGATTTTCTGCTGAACGGCGATGACCTGACCTGCGAAATGCTTGACTGCTGGCAGGAATACCAGCTGCGTGACCTTGCATTTAACTGCTGCGTAAACCTGATTGCGAATGCGATTGCAAACTGCGAGTTTAAGACGTTCGAGCGCGGGCAACCGGTCAAATCGGATTATTACTATCTGCTGAACGTAGAGCCGAACGTCAACGAAAACAGCACGGCGTTCTGGAAAAAAGTGATCTACAAGCTTTATGCCAAAAACGAAGCGCTTGTTGTCCCGATTCCGCGTGGCGGGAGCGTTGAACTTGTGGTGGCAGACAGCTGGACAAAGCCGGAGTACATCCCCACACAGGAAAATGTATACCGTCGGATACAGGTCGGGCAGCAGTCGTATACCCGCGACCTGAAAGAACGCGAAGTGCTGCATCTGACCTTGAACAACGATGACGCAAAAAAGGTTGTGGATGCACTATATGAAAGCTATAAAAATCTGGTGCAGTCCAGCATTAAGAGCAACGTCTGGAATAACGGTCAGCACATGAAGGTGCACGTTACGCAGGTTGCCAACGGTCAGGACGATTTTGAGAAAAAGTTTTCTGCCATGCTGGAAAGCAGCTATAAACCGTTTCTGGAATCCGGCACCGGTATTTTGCCGGAATTTGACGGCTACGATTTCCAGCTGATGAACAACGGCACCGGTACAAAGGACACGCGGGACATCAAAGCCCTTTTTGATGACATTTTTTCTTTTACCGCGCGCGGTCTGGGCATCCCGCCCGTGCTTGTGCAGGGGGATGTGGCGGGCATCAACGACATAATCACCCACTGGCTGACCACCGGCATCGACCCGCTGGCGGCGCAGATCAGCAAGGAGTTCAGCCGGAAGCTGATTCCCAAGGCGGATTGGCTGCGCGGAGACCGCGTATATGCGGACACCTCCACCATCCAGCACTTTGATATGTTCTCCAACGCGGCGAACATTGAAAAAATCGTTGAGAGCGCCGCATACAGCATCAACGAGCTGCGCGAGGCCACCGGCGGCGCGCCGCTGCCTGATGAATGGGCTAACATCCACTGGATGACCAAAAATATCGCTACCGTGGAAACCGTTGCAAGGGACGCCGCCACGGAAAGCAACCCGAAGGAGGAATAATATGCCGAAACCCTATTTTGATATCCAGCAGTTTGGCGAGCAGACGGATATCTATATCTTTGGCGATATTGTAAGATACGCTGATGAAGCCAGCCAGGAGACCAGCGCGTACAGTCTTGTCCAGCAGCTGAAGAAAATCCCTGATGCAGCCGAGATCAATCTGCATATCGACAGCTTTGGCGGCAACGTTTCCGAAGGATGGGCTATCTACAATGCGCTGCAAAGCAGCCGCGCACGGGTCACGTCCTATGCAGACGGGTTTGTTGCCAGCGCTGCTATTTACCCGTTTCTGGCTGGTCAGGAGCGTATCGCCAGCAATGTGAGCGCCTTTTACTTTCACCCGGCAAGCCAGCTTGCAGCCGGTTACGCCGAGGATCTGCGCAGCGCAGCGGATGCACTGGACCAGCTGACCGAAATCGGGCTGGGCGCATTCACAAACGCCGGCATGGAGGAACAGGCCGCCCGCGACCTTGTAAACAGTAAGGCGTGGTACTCCCCTGCCGCTATGCTGGAAAAAGGCATTGCAACCAGCATCCGCAAAACCGGCGATGCTTCCGGCGTTTCCCAAAGCGTGCGCGGCTTGATCGTGCAGCAGCTTATGGTGCCGCATGAGGATGTAGAGCCACCTGCTGAACCGCAGCCCGAAGAACCGCCCGCAAAGCTCAGCCTGATGCAGATGCTTTGCAATATCTGAAAATAAGCCGTAAAGCAGCACTTCCTTCGTGGAGTGCTGCTTTTTAAATACCAAAAAGGAGAAATCAACATGAATCTTTCTGAACTGTACAAGAACAATCAGAAGCTGAACGATCTGCGCCAGAAGCTGCACGATGCTTACAAGAGCAACGACGAGAATGCTGTGACTGACACCTTCCTGCAGATGTTCCAGACCGTGGGCGACATCAACCGCGAGGAGTACCAGCAGCAGCTGGACGGCATGAAGCAGGAGCTGGACAACTCCGTCCTGTATGCCCGTGGCGTGCGTCCGCTGACCAACAACGAGCGCGAGTACTATCAGGCCGTGGAGAAGGCCATGCGCGCCGACAACCCCAAGCAGGCGCTGGAAAACGTGACCGTTGTGTTCCCGCAGACGGTTATCAGCCGCGTGATGGACGATCTGGCATCCAAGCACCCGCTGCTGAGCAAGATCCAGTTTACCCCCACCGGCGGCGCGATCCGCATGATGCTGAACACTGATGGCATCCATAAGGCCAAGTGGGGCAAGCTGTGCGCTAAGATCGTGGAGGAGCTGACCTCCGGCTTTAAGGAAGTGGACGCAGGGCTGTACAAGCTTTCTGCGTTCATCCCTGTCTGCAAGGCACAGCTGGATCTGGGCCCCGAGTGGCTGGATCGTTACATCCGCGCAATTCTGGCGGAAGCACTGGCAAATGGTCTGGAAGAGGGCATCGTCATGGGCGACGGCAACGATCAGCCCATTGGCATGGTGCGCGATGTGAGCGATGACGTTGCCGTGATCGGCGGCAAGACCTACCCGGAAAAGGCAAAAGTAAAGGTCAACGATTTTGAGCCTGCCACGATGGGCAACCTGATCTCCATGCTGGGCAAGACTGCCAACGGCAAGGATCGTGACCCGGATGATCTGATCCTGCTGGTCAACCCGCAGGACTACTACCTGCGCGTGATGCCCGCAACCACCGTGCGCGCCCCGGATGGCACCTATCGCAACGATATCTTCCCTGTTCCCCTGACCGTCATCAAGACCGCTGCGCTGCCGCGTGGTCAGGCTGTGTTCGGTATCGGTCATCTGTACTTTGCACCGGTCGGCATGAACAAGAACGGCCGCATCGAGTACAGCGACGATTACCACTTCCTCGAGGATGAGCGCGTCTACCTGATCAAGCTGTACGCCAACGGATTCCCGGTGGACAACAACGCCTTCCTGAATCTGGACATTTCCGGCCTGCAGCCCATGACCTACCGCGTGACTACCGTTCCCGCGCCTGCCGCATCCACTGATGCAACTCTGAGCGCCCTGAAGCTGGGCAGCCTGAACCTGACCCCGGGCTTTACCTCCAGCAATGTGACCTATACGGCGACTACCTCGGCAGCCTCCAACACCATCACCGCGACCCCCGCCAACGCTGGCGCCAAGGTCAAGGTGGAAGTGGGCGGCAAGGAGATTGAAAACGGCAAGCCTGCGACCTGGAGCGACGGCAGTAACACCGTGACCATTACCGTGACCGCTGCGGACGGTGAGACCGTCAAGACCTACACCGTCACGGTCACCAAGTCCTGACCATGATCGGGATGTATGACACTGCGCTGCTGCCGGATATCAAAAACTATCTTGATATCACATGGTCGGATGATGCATTGGATAGAAAGATCTGGGACATCATCGTAACCGGTATGCTCTATCTGGATAGCAAGATCGGCACGGCGCAGGACTACACGCAGCCCGGGCTTGCCCGTGCGCTGCTGATGGATTATGTGCGCTACACCCGCGACGGCGCAGCAGATATTTTCGAGCATAATTATCTGCACCTGCTGCTTGCGGCGAGAAACGAAAGGCTGGTGACTGACTTTGCAGAGAACACGAAAAAGCCCGACCCGCCCTGATACGGAGGTCAGCCAGACCTTCAACAGCGGGGTCGTGCAGATATTTTCTACCCGGGATGCCGCACCGGTCGGGCACTCCCCTATCGTGGAGTGCACGGCAAAGTGCACCCTGCGGTACGAGGAGCAGCGCCTTGGCATCAACCGGCTTTATTTGAGCCGCCAGAATCAGGCGGAGATCGTCCGGGTGATCCGCGTGCCGGCACCGCAGAGCATCGCTATTTCCAGCCAGGACGAAGCCCAGACCGAGGACGGCAGGCACTACCGCATCGACACGGTACAGGCCGTCCGAAGCTGGCCCCCTGCGCTGGATCTGGCGCTGCGTGCCGTGGAGCATGACTATGACAACAGCTTACAGGAGGACACCAAGGATGACACAGTATGAGTGTATCATTGCTGCCCACGCGGCTGTTACAGACCGTGTAAGCCACGGCGGGCGGATGAAATCCAAGCGGTATTTTGTCTGGCAGGAAGAAGCACCGAACGACCTTATTGCGGACGGTAAGCACATCGAACGTGCCATGATCGGCACGACAGACTTGTTTACCTCGATAGAGCTCGACCCGTGGTGTGAAGCGCTGGAAAAAGCGTTTGACGCTTCCGATCATATCGCGTGGGAAATGCTTCAGCCCGTGTATGAAGCTGATACAAAAATCTGGCATTACCGCTGGCGGTGGGAGGTGTCCGGCTGTGGCTAGGATCGAAGCAAAAGGGCTAGATGCTTACATGAAAAAGCTTCAGAAGCTGAACCAAAGCACCGATGATGTATGCAAAGCCGGCGTTTATGCCGGTGCAAAAGTCATGGGTGACAAAATCAAAGCTGCCGTTGACACAATTCCGATTCACAGCCTGCCGTCCGGGCAGGAGCAGTATTATGCCCACCCCAATGGACCGCCCATGAACGGATTAAGCCAGCAGCAGGCTGATGACCTGAAAAAAGGGTTCGGCATTGCAAAATTCAGCCATGAAAATTATGCGTGGAATACAAAGCTTGGCTTCAACGGATACAACAGCATCCAGACCAAAGGGCATCCGAATGGACAGCCGAATGCGCTGATTGCCCGCTGCGTAGAAGGCGGCACAAGCGTTTGGATTGCAACTCCGTTTGTTGCTCCTTCCGTCCGAAAAGGACGAAAAGAAACGGAGGCCGCCATGGGGCAGGCTGTTGAAAAAAAGATAAAAGAAACGATCGACAAATAACCTGCGCAGGGTGTCCACAGTGGACACCCTGCTTTTTTGTATGAAAGGAGAAAACACATGGTAACTACTGGTTTTTCCAACGTGCATATTGCCACTTACGCTTCTGAGAGCGGCGTTGTGTCCTACAGTGGCGTGCGCAAGCTGGGGCGCTCGGTGAGCATGAGCACCGATATTTCCACCAGTGATGACAACAAGTTTTACGCCGATGACCGGCTGGCAGAAACCGAGACTGGCTCTGCCTTCACCGATGGCAGCGGCACTTGCACCGTGGACGGCCTGACCGCAGAGGAAGAGGCCTTTATCATGGGCCTGAAAGCCGGCAACTCCGTAACGCCGGACGAGGGCACCGCGGTGGAGACCTACGAATACGGCGCATCTATGGAGCCGCCTTATCTGGGGCTGGGCGCAGTCAAGAAGGTGCAGAAGGACGGCAAGAGCATGTGGAAGGCAATTGTCCTGTGCAAGATCCGCTTCAAGGTGCCCAAGGACGATGCCGAGACGCAGGGCGAGCAGATCGACTGGCAGACCCAGGATCTGGACTTCAGCATCATGCGCGATGACAGCGCCATGAACCGGTGGAAGATCATCCCCAAGAAGGAGTTTGAAACCGAGGCAGCGGCGGTTGCGTTTATCAAGAAGGCACTGGGAGGCGCGGCATGATTGAGGACAAGTACATCGTATTCGCGCACGTCAAGGGCAATGAGTACCCCATGTGCATGACCATCAAGGCGCTTTCCGTGCTGGAAAGCACTTACGGCTCTGTGGACAATATCTTTGGCGTTGCCAAGGAAGCCGCCAAAACCGGCCGCGTTGCCGACCTTGCAAAGGCGGCACTGACCATTGCGCCCGTGCTTGCGGATGCAGGACGGGACTATGTGCGGGAGATGGCGGCAGAATCCAACGACAAGGAATTTCAGGACATGGCGCAGAGCCTGCCGGACTTCCCTGCTGCTGCGGAGCTGGAAAAGAGCATGACGTGGGCAGAGTGCCGCGCACTGTGGAACGACTGTGTTACCGCAATTGCGCGCGGCTCCGGCCGCGAGGTAGAGGCTGAACCGGACAACAGCGCAAAAAACGCGGAAAGCGCCATGTGATACAGCTTAACAGAACGTGGTTTCTGTTTTACGGCCGCAAACTGGGCATGAATGAGCATCAGGTGCATTCGTGCCCAGTGGGCCGTATGCTGGATTATATGGCGTGTATGCAGATAGAAAACGGCGCAAACCAGAAGCTCTACGCCACCGTGGACGATCTGGAAAAAATACGGTAAAGAGGTGAGAACGCATGGCAAAAACGGATATTGGCCCCAAAATAAGCGTTGAAGGCGAAAAAGAATACCGGCAGCAGATGCAAAACATCATTGCCCGGCAGAAAGAGTATGCCGCTGAGCTGAAGTCCACCACGGCATCTATGGACGAGAACACCTCCGCAGAACAGCGCGCATCCTCGGTGGCGGCGGTGCTGCGCAAGCAGATTGCTGCGCAGACGGATGCTATGAATGCCCAGAAGAGTATGCTGCTGCAGGCCACTGAAAAGTATGGCAGCGCCAGCACACAGGCATCAGCTTACCGGACTGCGGTCTATAAGACGAATGCGGAGTTGGAAACCTTAAAAAGCCGTCTGCGCGATGCAGAAAACGGCCTTGGGGAGTTTGCGTCTAAAGCAGATAACGCAAAAGGAAGTTTGGACGGCCTCACAAACACAGATGCCGGAAGCGGTATGTTTGACGGGCTGCAATCGGCAGTCACAAAGGGAAGCATTGCAGCCAACCTCTTCAGCAAGGTCTCCAGCACAATAATTGCAGCCGGAAAGCAGGTCGTGTCGACTGGTGTGCAATACAATGCTCAGCTGGAACAGTACCAGACAGCATTGACCAATATGTTGGGCAGTGAAGCAGAAGCCGTTGCTCTTTTGGATGAGGTCAAACAGGACGCTGCCAAAACACCGTTTGATACTGCCGGTCTGGTAAAAGCAAACGAATTGCTTATTTCTACCGGCATAGATGCCGAAAGTTCCCGCAGAACCATTCTTGCATTGGGTGATGCAGTTTCTGCTACCGGCGGCGGCAATGAAGAGTTGAGCCGCATGGCACAAAACCTGCAGCAGATCCAGAATGCGGGCAAGGCGACCAGCGCGGACATCAAACAGTTTGCCTACGCCGGCATAGATGTTTACGGCATTCTTGCCGACTACACCGGAAAGTCTGCCGAAGAAGTGCAAAAAATGACAGTCACTTATGACTTGCTGTCTAATGCGCTTATTTCGGCGGCTGACGAGGGCGGCCGCTATTTTAACTCCATGAGTACCCAAAGCGAGACGCTGAATGGTCAGTGGAGCACGCTAAAAGATAACGCCACGCAGCTTGCCGGGCTTATGACAGGCGACCTGACCGACGGAGTAAAAACCGTAATCGGGCACATGAATGACCTTACTGTTGCTGCGTCAGAAGCGTATGACACGGGTGGATGGTTTGGTCTGGCAGATGCAATTGCCTCTAACATCCCGATAGTTTCGGAACTTAAAACCGGGTTTGAGAATGCTACAACTGCCGCGATCAATTTTTTGGATCGTGCCAGTTATGCGTTGAACAAAGGCCTTGGCAAAGATGCTTACGCCGGATACAACAGCTACGAGGATTACCAAAAAGACCAGAAGAAAAAATCAAGTCAAACTGAAGAGGCTCGGCGAAAAGCGAGAGAAGAACGCGGAAGAAAACATGCAGAACGCGTTCGGCAGGCACAAGCACAAGCCGCATCGAATTATATTGTCCCTACTTACAACGGTTCCGGCGGCAGTGGTGGAGGCGGCAGCAGCAGCGGATCTGGCAAAAAAAAGGCTACCACAAAAACCGCTCAGGACACCAAAAAGCTGGCGAAATCCGTTACCAACACCTCCAAGCAGCTTTTGCAGGGCACGGAAAACATTGTGGGCGCGATCAGCCGCACGGTGGAAACCGCGGACAATACTTACAAAGTATATGATGGTACGACCAAGAAGCTGAAGGGCACCACGACCGAAACTGTCCAGACTATCACGGACAGCTGGACGGAAATGGCGAACGGCGTTGAAACGCAGTTTAAGCGGGTGCAGACCCTGACGGACGGCGTTGTGACATCTGAAAAGGTGACAAGTTCCATTGCAGATGAGGTCGCTAAAAAGTCCGTCCATACCCGTGCGGAGACCCTGACGGCAGCGCAGGCGGAGATAGACGAAGCTATTGGCTACGTCAGCCGAACTGCCCAGACCTCTACTGAAACCAAGAAAGTGCTTAACGCAGAGACCGGCGAGCTGGAGGATACCGTTGTATCTGCCACAAAGGTCGTTACAGACTGCTATAAGCGCATTGTGCAAGGCCAGGAACAGACCGTAGAGCGCACCACCACTTACACCAACGGCATTGTAACGGACGTCAACGAAAAGGTTACCGACCTGAACACCAGCATCAAATACACCGAGGGCGCTCTGGGCGGCTTCTCTAAGTTCGTGCTGGATCTGGATACTAAGCTGGGCGGGCTGGAAAAGGTTGCAAGCAACCTGACAAAAAGCCCTCTGGGGCAGTGGTTCAGCGATTTGGCGCAGGGCTACCGCGCAAGTGACAGTTTTTGGGAGAACATCGACGTCCCGGGAACGCTTATCAGTGGCCTGACCGGTGCTGCACAGGGCTTTCAGCTGACCGGAAACTGGGCGGGCGCACTTGCCGGTGGAATATTTGGCATCGCGGGAAAATTGCTCGGCACTTCCATCAGCACCGAGGCAGGAAGCTGGGGCGCTGACCTTGTGACCGGCCTTGCACAGGGCATTCTGGGCGGTGGCGGTATTATCACAAAGGCAGTCTCGTGGATCGGCGACATTATAAAAGGATTTTTGCATTTTTCGCGCCCAGACGAAGGACCCTTGCGGGAGTACGAGAAGTGGATGCCTGATATGATTCAAGGCATGGCGGACGGCATCCGCGACAACGCTTACCTGCTGCAGGAGGCTGCCGCAGACCTTGGCGGAAAGCTGAAAATGCAGCTGCAGTACGATGTGGGCAGTGCAAACGGCTTTGCACAGGTGGCTACCAACTCCCGCACGGTGAGCATGGGCGGCATCAACGTCAATGTGTACCCCTCTGAGGGTATGGATGAGGAACGCTTTGCCCAGTACACCATTACACGACTTACACAGATGATCAATGAGGAGGCGGCAGCCAGTGGAGAAGTACCTGTATTTTAACGGGCACAGCAGCACCGAGTACTGCTGCCATATCGAACACAAACCCAGCATCCCGACCCCGAACCGCAAGTATGAGGAGTACGAGGTTGCAGGCCGAAACGGCAAGCTGCACGGGGATCAGGGGCAGTACGAAAATATCACGGTGTCGTATCAGCTGTATTTTCACGGCAGAAACCCTACCCCGGAGCAGCTGCGCAGCATTAAGGCGTGGTTATGCGGTACGCCGGGCGCCTATTCCCTCTCGGACGGATACGACCCGGAGTATTTTTATCGCGGCATTGCAAAAATGGGCGATACCAGCAACATTTTGGATAAGTACGGCCGGTTTACGGTGGAGTTTGACTGTGATCCGCGGCATTTTTTGTGGTCCGGACAAGAACTGCAGGAGATGACGAACGGTCAGGCGCTGCTCAACCCGCTGGATCAGGTTGCACTGCCCTATTTTGAGGTGACCGGAAACGGCAAAGAAGGCGAGCTGACGGTGAACGGAAAAGCGTTTGGCATGAAGCCGCCCGCCGATAAAACCGTGTGCTGCGATGCAGAAACGTGGAACGCATGGCTAGAGGACGGCGCCAACGCAAACCCGGTGACCGGAGGCATCTGGCCGGAGCTGGCAGCGGGTGAAAACCTTATCCAGTGGAGCGGCGGCATCCAGACCGTGAAGATCATGCCAAGGTGGTGGACATTATGAAACCTGTTTTACATGATGAAAATGTACTTTCGGCGGAAAACTACGGCTTTGGAACACTTTCGGATGCGCTGGAGTGCACTGTCAGCTGCGAGGAAAACGGAACGTATGACCTGACCTTGCAGTACCCTGTAACCGGCATCCATGCGGAGGATCTTTTGGAACGGCGTATCATCAGCGCACAGCCTTCCAGCTACGAAAACCGGCAGCTGTTCCGCATCTATCGAACCGGCCGCCCGATGAATGGACGGTTTCAGGTGTCCGCGCACCATATCTCGTATGACCTCGGCAACTGCATTGTAAAGCCATTCTCGGCAAAAACGCTCAAAGAAACGATCCAGAAACTGAATGCGAACATCGTGGGAGATTGCAAGTTTGAGATCTCTGCAGATTACGACAACGAGACCTCTTTTTCTGTTACAAAGCCCATGACCGTGCGGGCGGCGATGCTCTCCAACAACGGCAGCAGCATTGCGGACACCTACCTTGGCTACTGGGAATTTGACGGCTTAAAGTGCACGCTGCGGCTTAAGGAAGAGGTAAACCGGGGCGCGGTTATTGCATACGGTCTGAATCTGGTGGACGTCACGCAGGAAAAGAACATCGACAACGTATACACCCACGTCTATCCGTACTGGGCAAACGCGCAGAAGAGCAAGTTTTACGCGCTGGACCCCATAAAGGCATCTGATATCGAGGGATACCAGAAAATTTACCCGCTTGACCTGACCAGCTACTTCCAGAAAGCGCCTTCGGACGAAAGCATGAGGAAGGCAACTACTGATTTTTTGTCCAAAAACCAGATCGGAAAGGTAGAGCCAAGCCTGACCGTAAACTATGTGCAGCTGGAAAAAACGGTAGAGTACAAAGACCAGAAAAACAAGGTCATTCTGCGCGGCGATACAGTAGAGGTGCGTTACCTGCGCCTTGGCGTAAATGTGATGGCAAGAGTGACAAAAACGGATTATGACGTGGTGCACGACCGGTATGCCTCAATCTATGTAGGCAAGGCAAGCGAAAAGCTTGCAAGAACCACCGTGAAAGACCGCAACCGCATGAGCACCACGAACGACCGCGCTGTTGACGCAAGCCGTGTGGCCACAGATTACATTGGCGAAACGGACGATGGCGGCATCCAGTTTGGACCCGGAAGCTTTAATTACACGATCAACGAAGATGGGCTTGAATTTAACGGTGTCAAAAACAAGCTGGTTATCCACAGCTGGCAGAACGAAGAAACCGGTGAGCCGCTCAAAAGCTTTGAGGCACAAACCTATTATGTAGATCTTACCGGATACTCCGCTATCCTGATCACCTATGAAAGCACAAAGGGCGCAACGTGGTTTGCCGGCGGAGGAAGCGGCGGCAGAGTATCCAGTATCATACCGGTAAACGGAAAGACCTACACGCTTATGTATGCGTGGAACACACCGCATTTTCGAAACATAACGGTTTATCAGGACCGTATCGTTTTTGGGCCCGGGAAGGAACGTGAATCAAAGTATACGATTATATCTACGGTGCTTGTCGTTGGCGTAAGTTACACCGGCAGTTTTAGCTTGCAAAGTCCCGGCTCTGACGGATGGGTGACTAACAACGCCGTGTGCGTTCCACAGGAGCTTTTTGGCTTTTTGTAAGGAGGGCTATCGTGAAAAAAGAAGGCTACTTATACCAGTGCACTGTGTGCCCGGACGGGCGCATCAAAAACGGTGGCTGGACGCTGAAAAGCGTTATCCCGAAAACGCTGCCGCCGGATCAGCTGCTTTTTGAGGATTTCCCGGCCAACAGCAACGGTGGCAACGACTATATCTGGGACGGGCAGAATTTGATTTTTAGCCCGCTGCCGGAGGAAAGCGAGGAAGCAAATGCAGAAAATCAGGATTGATTTTGATAATCCCGGTCTGCCGCAGCACATCAGCGCGGTGGAAAACGACAGCCAGAGCCGGTTTTTTCAGGCGACGCTGTACGAAAACGGCAAGGCGTATACTGCGCCTGAAGGAGCCGCTTACAGCATCATGTACCGCGGCTTTGGCCCCCAGAATCAGGGCTGGTACGATACCATCAACGACGGTGCAGGCAAGCGGGCAGCTTGTGCCGTGTCCGGCAACGTTGTCACCTGCGAGATCGCACGTCAGGCGCTGCAGGTGCCGGGTCATGTGAGCATCGTGCTTTGTGTGACGACCGGAAAAGGCTATATGCTCAAGAGCTGGCCTATCGAGTGCGACTGTAAAAACGACCGCTATGATAGCACCGCGGAGATCCAGAGTTTTTTCTATGTTACGCAGGTCTCTAATGCGGATTGGACGCAGGCAATCCAGGCGGTGGAAGAGCTCAAAAACATCATCGACCCCACTCTCTCCCTCTCCGGCAAGGCTGCAGATGCAAAAGCGACCGGTGACGCGGTTGGCCAGCTAAAGGAAGATATAATTGATACGAGCGGAACGGTTAAATGCAAATTAGATGGTTCAACAATATTTGTGGACAAAGAAATTTACAACGCCGAAATTGATAATGATACATCAGTTGTTTACTTGCAAAATCGTTTTGATTATACAAATATCCCTCTTTATGCAAACTCATATAATTCGTTACACACTATTACTCATCAAGATAATGGATTAAAGATTATCAGGGGAAAAATGGAAGAAAGGGCGGTCACGGCTGTTGTATGTAACTACACCGCTGAGTTTACAGGAAATTTATGGTTTTCGTGCAATGCCAAAGGAGAAAATGCTGAAGATGTTGCTGTAAACGTTAAAAACACAAAAAACAGTGATGCGGAAATTCTTTACGGCATAGGACGGCTGTACTGTATGTTGAAAGTTTCTGCGGGGGATGTAATAGAGATTCGTTTTTATACATGTTTAAACAATGTAACAAGCGCCAATACAATTGTTTATAGTAATATCATGCTCCAATATGGAGTTCTTACAGATTTTGTTGAATATAAAACGACGTTGAAAACGGTATCTCTTCCAAAAAATGTAAGTGCCTATTCATCATCTACAGCAGCCAACGGTAAATATAGAACTACTATTCCGTTTGAGAATATAGCCACTGATTATGATAAAAGCATATTGCCGATGAATAACGACACAGTTGCTAAAATCACAATTTCGGGGATGGAATTAAAAACCTATAACGAAACATTTAACAATACCAATGGTATTGGTTTGAGTTCACAGGGAACGTTGTCTATTTATCAAAATGGTGGAGGACGTGATGAATTTGCTAATTGGTTGAGAACAAACGATATTAATATTTCGTACAAATCAGCATCCTCTGTGGAATTTTCAAGGCATTTATACCCATCAATGATTGCAGTATCTGACAGGATTGCAAATATAATCGGATTCTCAAAACCATCGACAAAAATAAAAAGCACTATCGTTTGCATGGGAGATTCCATTACAGGTATGTTTGGACATGAAACTGGATACCCAGAAATGATTTCAAAGAAATATCCTGAAATCAAGGCAATCAATGTTGGATTTAGTGGAACCTCTGTAATTGACCATGCGGATAAGAATTATATGCCGTTTTCTTTCAACCGACTTGTAGATGCTATTATATCTGGTGATTGGTCAGAGCAAGATGCAAAAGTTGGAAATATTTCAACTGCAAATTATGCTGAACATTTAACCACATTAAAAGATGTTGATTTTGTGAATGTTGATTTTATAACTGTTTTTTATGGTACAAATGATTGGGGATATAATTATTCCATTGATACTTTTAAGGAAGTATATTCTAAAGCACTAAAAAAATTGCAAGCGAAATATCCGCAAATTAGAATCGTTGTTATTTGTCCTTATTGGAGAAGCATTTCCGATGGAGAAGATAGCAATATTAATCCTAATAATAATGGAATATATTTGTATGATTTCTCGAATGCGATTGAAAATGATGTAGCTTTTACATATAACCTTCCGTGCATAAATTTATATCGTTCTCTTGGAGCAAATTCGATTACAAACAGATATTATACGCAAGATGGCACTCATCCAACCTTTAGGACAAGAAACATAATTGCGGATAAAATTGTTAAAACTATTCT
>OBTM01000021.1_pt1 | contig 44229 bp, 45 predicted proteins | sample 1494911 | NCBI WGS metagenome assembly OBTM01 (sample SAMEA3360697, study PRJEB22359) | human gut metagenome | biome: ENVO:urban biome; feature: ENVO:human-associated habitat; material: ENVO:feces | place: Bangladesh | collected 2011 | reverse complement strand
GGGCAGAGGCTTGGAGAGGGATGTGGAGCTCCCTTTGGCTAAAGGGAGACGGAGGAATTCGAAAAATTACGAAACCTCCCATATTACTTTTACAATTTCATAAAGCAATCGACTTCGCTCCATTAATGCATTCTGGTCAAAGACATATCTACATCTATATTGCTAGTAGTTACACTTATTTGTTATATTTTACATTGTTTTTTACTTACTTGATAAGTATCAAATCAAAGTACATTAGACGAGTCTTTAATGGCTTATCAGAAACAATTCCTCTATATGATTTTTCCTGCTCTTCTGTACTGAACATAAAATCAAAACCATTCTTCTTATAAAAAGCTACAGGTACATCTTCATTATAGGCATCAACTACCAAATAACGACATCCCGTTTTATTATATGGTTCAACAAACCAGGACTTAATAAAGTCCAATACTTCTGTTCCTATATGAAGATGCTGAAATTTTGTTGAAATTCCCAATCTTCCTATAAGTACAGCAGGATATATCAAATCCTGTTTTATATGAGGAACATGCTTTCCAACCTTTTTCTTTCTCGCATTAGGCAAGTACTTCGTGAAAATACTGGCATTTGAGACCGTAAAAGCACATACAATATCAGCCTTTGATTCCTCAAGATAATAGCAGTAAGATTTACCAAACAAGTTTTCGGCATAAGACACTGCATCATTATGGAAGAATCCATCCAAGTCTTCATTGCCACATGAAAATGAAATAGATTCTTCCAATATTTCTTTTGTCAATGGTGAAAACACCGTTTTGTCTGCTAAAAATCCCATAATACTAACTTAAAATTTTGCTTTTGCCAAAATAGCCTTCATCTCAGCACGTTGCTTTGAGAAATCTATGCTACCACGCTTCTTCAATGTTTCTTCAGCTTTTTCTCTGAAAGCTAAAGCCTCATCACCTGTCAGCATAGGGATACCACTAATTGCTAATGCCATAATCTTATCTCCTATTATTTAGTTTATATAACTTGTCGCAAAAGTACGCCTTTTCTTCGAAACCACCAAAAAAATCGAAAGAAATCTGCAAATTATCAGCCAATTACCCCCAAATCAACAGTAAGCTATAAACTGCAAACTATTAATTGTAATCAACTATCTCCCTGCGGTCCCATCCCGCACAACCACCTGACGAGACCTCTGATGGTCCGTCAACCCTATAGCGAAGCGGTTAAGAGCGACGTTTCTGTCCCCTACAAGGGGAACCGAAGGGGTCGTAAAGACTATTGAAGAAGACCGAGATGAGAGGTGGAGCCTTCTTTAATGGGAAAAAGCGGTGCCAATGAGCGCAATGAAAGTTTACTTTTAAATTGCCGAGTGCAGCCCGCTTTATCAAAAAAAGAAGGACGGGTTGATTTTAGAACAACGGTAAGGAAGGACGGGTAGGTGATGTCACTGTTAGAAGTTAGTGCTATTCTTGAATATATATCCTTAGGGCTATAATATTACTAATCAAGGATGATTTCAGGAGTATACAAAGTTTCATCTCTGTATTTTGTTATTTCTTGTTCTTCATTCTCCTGAAGAAGTGCCATGTTCTGAAGATAAGTTTTTAATCAAGAATTCAATAAATTCATCCTTGACATTAGAGATTTCTCCCTTGTCAGCAATGGTCATTCTTATCTTACGAACACCACCACCAAGATCATCTCCAACAAGAGGATTCTTATAAATTTCATCTAACCAAGCATTATAGTCAGTCTTCAATGAATGATATTTTTTAGCCAAACGTTTAAACTGTCTCTTAAACTCAGGGCCATATTCAATATGTACATTCATGTCAATCCTCCATTTCTAAATCTTTTAATAAATCCCTTGCATCAGGTAGTTTTCTTCCTTCCAACTTAGCAAGTTTCACTTCCTGCAAAGCTCTTGTCAAACTTTCCTTCACAAAAGCTTGCTGCTTCTGTGTTTTTGTCAAGACAGGTTCTTTTACAACCGTAGTTGACACAACACCACGAAGCATATTAATAGCCTTACGAATGTTTTGCAGAGGCTGGTTTGAATCTACCGTTACTAATATCTGTCCCATAATCTTCTCCTTTTAAACGTTTAAAGTCTTTTTGACTATGCAAAGATACATTATTCCCCTCACATCGCCAAACTTCTTACATGATTTTAACACAAACGATACGTAAACTGATCTATCTTTTTGCATTAATACCTAACATCATAATCAAGTCTCCTTTATATTGTTCATATATCTGCAAAAAAAATACGCTTTTTGATTGAAACCACCAAGAAAATAACAGAAAATCTACAAGCTATCAGCAAATTACTCAATGCGCCATCCACCTTGTCCCTGCAGTCCCCATCCCGCACAACCATCTTTTAGCAAGTCTTCTCCCTGCGGTCCCATCCCGCACAAAAAACTGACGAGACCTCTGATGGTCCGTCAACCCTAAAGCGAAGCGGTTAAGAGCGACAGGAGGAGCGGTTACATCCTCTCCCTTCTGAGAAGGGCAGAGGCTTGGAGAGGGATGTGGAGCTCCCTTTGGCTAAAGGGAGACGGAGGGATTCGAAAAAATATACTTTTCTTTTCAAAAGCTTTTTCAAAGCATTTTCCCCTTCTTATACCACTCCACCATAACCTTAGCCTTTTCCTCCCAGGAAAGCTCCATTTGTCTTTCCTTGCAATTCTCCGAAAGGAGCCTCAGCAAAGACCTGTCCTTTTCAAGCTCATTGAGCAGTTTAGCGAAGTCACGAGCCGACTGAGAAGGAGAAGAAAGAGGAACCTTCCTACCTACCTTGTCATTTACAGCATCACCTTGCCCACAAGTATCAAAGCAAACAACAGGAAGATTATTACCTATTGCCTCCAAAACAACATGCGGTGTTCCTTCGGCAACACTTGTAAAGAAGAATACATCTGAATTCTGCATAATACTTTGCACTTCATCATGACTTACAGCACCATGCCAAATACATTTGTCTTTAATACCTAGGGTATTTGCCAACAGTTTATATGGTTCAGCATCACCACCTCCAACAATATGAAGACGAATACTTTCATTACCCGTAATAGCAACGCTTTGTAAAGCTATGCCCAACTGCTTTCTGAAGTCCAGTTTGCCTACCCAAAGTACATCAAACGTTTCTTTCTGCGATTTATCAATCAAAGGATGATCCTGAACATAACATCCAGTCTCATTAAGTAGAGGCGAATCTATATTCATGTATTTTTTGAAAGAGCGCTGCGAGTTAGATGAAGCAGAGAAGATGACCGATGCCTGATGCGCAGCAAGAAGCACACGCTTGGAATGTCTCAATTGGATACCAGTCAAGAAATTCTTCAGACGCATAAACAACTTTGTCTTCAGTCCAGCACCATCCAGATAAGCCACAGGAAACTTATCCTTTGCATCTACAGGCCCCCATACAAATGGAATATCAGTTTCCTTCGATAGTTTCCAGAAATACCCCGGTTCACGGAATCCGATCATGTTGAGCTGATGCAACACATCCATCTTCTCCACCTTACAGATATCCTTTGCCATGAGGTACGTCTTCCACTGCCACTCCTTATAATATTTATAGAAGCGCCAGTCCCCCTGGTTCCAGCACATCTTCCTGATTTCCTCCGATACCGGATTATAATAGAAGTGCATGTTCTTCCCCTGTTTCAAGGTAGGCACCACCTCCTCTATCTTCTCCCGAAACTCCCCTTCGGTGATAATATATAGTTCACAGAACTTAGCGAGATTGCTCACCCAGTTCCATGCCATTCCCGGCTCACTTCCCATACCAGGAGAGCAAGCGTATGCATTAATTAAGATTTTCATTTGGTTTTAAAATTTATTCTTACTCCTCCTCCACATTTGCTTCAGGACTCTCAAGATGAAAGCGAAGAGATGATGGGATTCAATATCCATATCCAATGAAAAAACACGGCGGAGCATATCCTTATCATAAACGATATGTGTATCAAGAGTCATTTTTACATCATTATCCACATTCTCTTCATGAATGATCTCTATCCACATCGGATGCATATTTTCCTTGATGTGATGCACCTTGACCAATCCACGCTTCTCCAATAGAAAGTGACTTCCATAACCATAGCAGGTTCGTAGAGAGGATAGAGAAGAATCTGAAGACAGTAGATATTCAGCTAAAGTCAGGAAATGATTATTGGGATAATAGATACGGGTAGAGAAATGTCCAAACTTAGTATAGGTCTGCAATCCATAATCAAAGGAAAGAAAGCACTTTTCATAAGGATTTAGATGGAAAGAAAGACATTCAGACTGTACACGCTCCATAAAGTTGTTGGCGATACTATCATCATTATCAAGATAAGTAGTTAGGCACAAATCACCATCATTCCATCCCTTCTGTTTCAAATCCAGCATCACCACCTGACGGAATATATCAGCAAACTGGTAAGAATATTCAGCCTTAACTCCGACAAACTTGATTTGAGAACAAAGCTTACGATAAGTCTTAATCCTCTCCCGATATACAGCAGGCGTATTTGCATCCACCAGCAAAATCCAGCTGAAATTCTGGCAGCTTTGATTTTTTACAGAAGGCAGACAAAATGTTTCAAAAAGAGCCATTCGCCTTTTAAGCCATTCCTCCCGATCTATAGCTGCCCCATTCTTATCTTCTATCCAGAGAGCTAAATTAAATCGAGTTAGTAGATAATGATAAATCATTTTCGTTCTCCTTAATGTAAAGTAACGTAAAAAAATACGCCTCTCTTTGTCTATTAATCTATTAAATTATACCTTTATAAGTCAAAACAAAAGTGTATCTCCAAATTAAACCTCCAACGCAAACTTATCCTTCGATAGTAAAGATAGAAAAGCAGCGGTCATTACCTTTAGCAGATATGCAGCTAAGCAAATGATAGCAAACACAATAACGATGTTCAATGGGAACACACTATTCCACTTATTCGTAATAAGCATAATTACCCTGCACCCCAAAAGTAGCAAAGGCAGTATTCACTCCCTCATACAGCAGTTGGAAATGAGAATTCGTGATGAAGATAGCAGCCACAAACTTCATCATGTCCAATGAATATAAACGATCCTTAGTCATAATATCTCCTCATATAGTTTCTCTATGCTCTCATTCACCTTAACAGGAGCAAACACCCGCTCCCCGAAAATCTTGGAATATTCTGCCATATCCCTGCGAAGCTTTGACGATTCCATCAGTTTCCGAAGCTGCAAGGTAAGCGCATCCACATCATCAAATGGGAAAGTGAGGCAGTTCTTACCTTCTTCTATCACATCTGGCAGACCACCCACAGGAGTAGTTACTACAGCAATACCTCTTGCCCAAGCTTCCAAAGCCACCATAGGGAAACCCTCATGACGAGAACACATACAATAAATACTTGCTTTATTCCAAATATCCTCTTTCTGCTTACCAGTGATATAACCTGTAAAAGTGACGCTATCATCCAACCCCATATTATGAGCCATAGCCTGAAAGCGCTCCACTTCACCATTTCCCATGATGGTCACATGCCAGTCAAGGAAATCTGCTTTCAGATTCTTCCATGCCTTCAGGAGCAAATCGGGATGCTTGTTATCATTCAGAAAGGCAGCCATGATGATACTCTTCTCCTTGACAGAATAATCCACGGCAGGAGTCGGAGCACAGGCATTATAGATAACAGCAGTCTTGGCTTTCACAGTAGGAAACCATTCTGCAAAACACTTCTGCCACTTCTTTGCCAGCAGCACCACACAATCAGCTCGGTTCAGAGACCATATAAACAATTTATTATGCGTATGATCCTCCAACTGATTCCCCATGTGGATATGCATGATAATCTTCTTTCTGCCAAGTAATGCTAATAAAAGCACAGGCATTTGAATGATCAGGCAAATCTTATCAGGCACCGTATGAAAATGGACAATATCATACTGCCATATCGTAAACATTGCCCTGAAGTAAGCCTTCAACGCATACCACAGTTTCACCCCATATCCTCTCTGTATCTGCGTACCAAGCCATCTGCAATGATACTTCTCCCAGAAAGGCATCGTCTTCATGAGGCGCAGCACACTCGCCACGCCTCCACCACTCTGCTCAGCAGAGCCAACCATTAAAACTTTAGACATTGATTACAAAAAAACTATTTTCTCACAATACTTCTCCATATCACGGAAGCATAGGTGTTGATTCTAAACCACATTTTTACAATCAGTGGTGGTTGGTGATTATTACTCGACCATTATAAGTAGCCATACATATTAATACTACTTGTTCCACTTACAATAATCTTGAAATTCACTCCATAGTTCCGCATCCCTGTTCAAAAAAGCATACTTAAATCCCAAGGCAGACTGTTCTATAGACAATTCCTCTATGACAAGTTGTTTGTTTTCCTCGGTAGGATCTATTTTATAAGCTGCAACCCTTCGCAAGAAATTGCGATAAACACTCATAAAGTCATTCCAAAAACGATTTTCCATCAAGTTACGACAGATACCTTTCCCATTGAACAACTTATCCAATAGTTCTTTTAGTTTGGCCAACTGGGGATTGATTTCACTTATGCGGAAGTCAGCCTTTTGAGTCTTCAAATTGATCGTTTGAGATATTACATTCTCAAACTCCAATTGATTAGGCAAGGGAATATCATCATAGTAATGCTTCTTGCGGTCATTGCAATAATTGCAAGCGAGAAATAGATTCTCCCATTCGTTCACCTTTTCTTTGTTATTTGTGCGCGATACAATATGCTCTACCTGATAATCAGTAGTTACCTTTCGTTCACATAGATAGCATTTGTCTTTTTGATCATTCAATATCGCTTGCTTCACTTCGTCGCAAGTATATCCTGCTTCTGCAAGTTTTTCTGGAGCCTTATCTGATTTATATACCTTTATCATACAAACTCCTTTCTTGTATTTGGCATAACTGCCAATGCTGCATAATATCGCTCTTTGATAGTAGGTGCAACTGCATCAGGAACTTTATCCAAATCCCTCTTTATATTTTTCAATTCATCCTTCTCCAAAAGAGACAAAGAACTCTTCTGCGACAACTCTTCAAATCTCGCAACACTCTCAAGCAACTTTCCTGATGCCAATTCCACGCCGAAATACCCCTCTGCCAAAGCATCGTATGAGTAATCTGTCAAATCAGAGATTACCTCATGGCGCGACAAGTCATATGCTACGGCATTGTTCAAGGAGTTGAGTACAAAAGGAGAATGAGTCGTCACAATCAACTGGATATGAGGGAACAATGTTGTGAGCAAAGGTAAAATCTCCCTTTGCATTTTAAGATGTAAATGAGTCTCAACCTCATCTATCATCACAATGCCAGGGGTATTGAAAGCTCTTTTCAACTTGTCCTTGCCTTGCATCTTCAAGATTAAATCCACGATAATGTCAAGAGCAGCCGAATAGCCTGCCGACAACTCTGTGAACTTAAACTTCTTGCCATATGAATGGATGTAAAAAGCATAAGTCTTGAAATCAAACTCTAAGTTCAATTCGTCATCCTCAAACAAACGACGAAGGATATTCTGAAATACCCCAAACCATTCGTCTATCTCATGGGCATATTCCTTAGCATTCTCACCATCCGCTAAAGCACGCTGCACCTTCAAGTCCACCAAGAACTTGATGAATTCACTCACTTTGTTGACTTTGATGTCACGATATTCCAAATTTGGCTTCTCTGGGTTCTTGACCTCCTTAAACTCAGAACGTCTTTGGTCGCCATAGTATGCCAACAGAAATTGTTTATCCGAAATTGCTTTAGGCAGTAACTCGACCTCGTTCAGAGATAAACTTACCTTACCAGATAAATTTTCTATTCGTTTAGTCCAATCTTCGACCCCTTTTTGCCACTTAATTTTTTCTTCATTTGTTTTAGCGGAAGCCAACAATCTTTCATTATCCTTTAAATACTTCTCATAATTTAAAAACAACAAGTCAGGATCTTTTGCGATTTTTTCAAGATAATCCACAATTGCCCCCAACAACAAGGTCTTACCAGTACCATTTGGACCGGTAATCAACAAATGTTTCATCTTACCTGCTTCACAGACATTGATGTCAATGCCTGATAAATGAAAGAGTTTTTTAATATGAATAGACTTTAAGTATATGCTCATAACTTGGTTGTATTTATTGATTATAAAACAAAGTTAGTACTTTTATCAATAACTTGCAAATTTTCAGCAAATTTTATTTCTGTTTTTAACGTTTACTTGCAGTTCTTTCAGTTAAGGTAACCTTTCTGCAAAACACTTCTACCACTTCTTTGTCAATAGGAGTACAGGCATTTGAATAATCAGGCAAATCTTATCAGGCACCGTGTGGAAATGCACAATATCATACTGCCATATCGTAAACAGTGCTTTGAAGTAAGCCTTCAACGCATACCACAATTTCACGCCATATTCTCTCTGTATCTGCGTTCCAAGCCATCCACAATGATACTTTTCCCAGAAAGGCATCGTCTTCATGAGGCGCAGCACACTCGCCACGCCTCCACCACTCTGCTCAGCAGAGCCAACCATTAAAACTTTGCTCATTTTATTTCGCTTATTCTTCCTTGATATACCATTCTCAGTTTCTCTTCATATATTTGAGGAGAATGATAGTCATTTATTTTTATAAGACATCTCATTGCCTTATCTTTTATCTCTTCGTGGTGTTTCAACACATATTCCACCTTATCATAAAGTCCATTCAACAGTTTCTCGGAGAAGATATCTTGTTGCTCTCTTGTAAGATGAAGAGGATTATTCAGCCTGTTTACAGGAACATCAATAAGCCATCCCACATTCTCGTTATTAATTTCAGTCAGAGCTCGCAAAGACGTTGAGATCACAGGTGTACCGCAGGCTTGTGCCTCAAGCACAGAATAAGCGAAAGTATCCATCCATGTTGGCAATAAGCAAACATGCGCCTTTTTCATTTTTTCTAAAACTTCCGTATTAGGAAGTCTATCATAGTATTCTATCCAATCCTTATTTTTTTCTATCAAACATTTTGATTCTTTCTCATCGTTTTCCGTGCGCATATAGCGTTTTTCATCAACAGCCATAGAACTAATCAAAATCAATTTGAACGAATATCTTTTATGCAATTCAGACAACACCTGAACCGTTTCACGACCACCTTTACGATAAAAATCGCTTCCTACATAAATAAAGGTTAGAGGCTCTTCTTCGATCCATGTCACACCTTTTTCTAGGACATCGCCTATAATCAATTTCTGTGGAGGCAACAAGGTAATCATTTTTTTCGCAATAATACTTTCATATTGCGGAAATTGCTTGATAATTTCTCTTTGTATATTCTCTGTGCAATGACTTAAAGCTAAAAGACCTAAACAATTAGAATTAGCCAGCGCCTTGATTCTCCTTTCTACATATTTATCATGTACTATTGAAGATAAGTCAGCCTTCTCACTCTCAACGCATCGAGTCACACTGACAGGCCAAGGCACACCACTTTCCACACTTATCACCCACTTGGTATGCTTTCCAAGATTTATACAATTAAAAAAATGAAACACGTCGCATCCAGTAGGGATAATTGGCTTAAAATCATAGAAAAGTCTTGCAACCATTTCCTCTGGCGACATTTTCAATTTACCGATAGCTTTCAGCCACCACAAATGAGCATTTTTCCACAAACACCAATTATAAAAACGCACATCTTTATATTGACATTCAGACAACTTATCCAAAAACAGACGCTGCGCTGCATAATTTTTTGATAAAATTCCGATTTTCATTTTGATAGTTTAAATATTAATGGCTTTATCAAGCCGAAATGAAATATTGCAGAGATGACTATATCCATCAGCAAAAGTAACATCATGGCACTCCAGGAAGGAGCAAAACCAAGATAATCAAAAACGATTCTCATAGCAATAGCTTGAAACAAATACAGCTCAAAGGAAATATCAGATAAGAAGCGAATGCATCCTCTTATTTTAGGAAAACGCACATGATGGATAACAACCATAAGCATAGTACTAGTGAACACAGGATGAAATTCCTTAAAATTAATATACTTAGAGAAAAGAATCCAAAGAGTGAGCGCAGCAACAAATAATATAATAGAAATAATATTGGAACTCATTATATGCTTAATCACATCCTCATACCTTCTCCACATAATTCCTATTGAAATACCCAATGAACCGCCATACCAATAACGCGGCACGCCAAGAATGCCAAGAATCACGATATACGCTATACTTACACTGATGAAAGCAAAAACAGCTGCAGATACTGGCAAATATTTAAATGCAAGATAGAACAGGCAATACCCACCCATTATGACAAATATGAACCATGAATAGGGCAACCACTTGTCAAAACTTTGCAAAGCGAAATAGTCATACATATTAGTATGTTGTACAAACATACACCAGCCCCAATATACAACAAGGGCTATAAGATATGGAATAGCTATTTTAGAGATTCTTTTTCTTATAAATCCTGTAAGATAAACCTTGCCTTTCAACATATAGGATGCCATCAATCCATACCCCGATATCAGAAAGAACCATGTGCAGACCGTCACGCCCGCTAACTTCATTGGTCCGAGATGTGGCACTCCGATACATGCACAATGATGTATTATTATCAAAAAGGGCAAGATGGCTTTGAGCCACACACTCTTTTCTTTTTCAAAATCATAAACTCGGCTCATCATATCTGCTTTGTATCTCTTGATGTTGTTGTTTTCTTCGGGTTAATCTCTCTTTCTGTTCATGTTGGCTCAAACACATGGCTATCAACATAAAATATACCATACCTCTACCAGAAAGATATGAAGTATCACCTATATTCTCGATGGCTAAGCACAAGAATGCCATAATTGCAATTTTGTAATAACGTATATCAGAAATACCATTAATAGCCAACAAACGTCGTTTCCAAAAAGCAAAGAAGAAGAAAAGACCAAAAAATCCGAACTGTGCAAGACATGGATAAAAAGAATCCGCATTGAAAGCTCCACGGTCAGACGGAGCCATTCCCCAAATATTTGCTAAGCCGTATTCATAGTATAAAGGCGAATAATAATCTTTGGCAGAAGCCGAAGTTCCGAAAGTACCAAGCCCCGGTCCGAATGGAAAATAGTCTATAAAAACCTTAGGCATCGTTTTATACATCATCGGACGGGCTAACTGATCATTACTCATACCCGAAATAAAATAGGCATCAAATCGACTCCATGCAAAAAAGAGACCTGCACATATCAATAGCAAAGCAAACACGACACTCTTGCCTGAGCCAATTTTAATTTTCTTCTTCAATAAAAAAACTACTCCTATAAAAGCAACGCATTCTCCAAAATATTTAAACTTTCCACAAAGTAAACCAAACAATACAATAGCAGTAGCTATATATCGATTCTTCGCAGATTCCTTGGTAAAAAGATAATATGTCATTCCAGCGCCTATAGAAAGACTACCGAAAATCACATTTTCAGATTCCCATATCGTAGAACGCTTCCAAAAAAGGTATCCCACCAATGAAGCAAGTATAGAGAACAGCATCCATTTTCGTTGACGTTTTGTAAATTGAGGCATCAATATCAGCGTACAATAGAACACAGCATATGGTCTTACCTGTTGTTGAAAGTCGATGATAGCAGCCATAGGTACATTCACTTTTAGAATCAGTGAATAGACCAGATAGAAAAGTGCTACAAAAATAAAGACACGCACCTCTTTAAGAGGTTTATGGTTTACATAACGATGTCTCAACTTCACCGCGGTGAAAAGAATAAGAATCAGCGTCATAAACTCATCTACATAATCATTCACCAAGTCATAAAACGCAATACACAATGGGAAATAAAGCACCCAAAACCAAGCATAGAATTTTGCGATTGATTTCATAATTTCATCATTTTCTTTTTATTTTTAAAGCCATTACCTTTAATAATACATTTTCAGGCAATACTTTTTTTATAAACTCTTTAAAAGAGAAATGTTTATCTTGCCATGTCCCTGCATAATGGTGAATAGTTCGCGTATTGGCTTCAATATGAATACGCCCTGTCTTCAAGTTAATCGGACAAAAATATTCAGTAGGGTAAATCCAGACATCATTTACTAATTGAATACCTGGTTGTTGTTTCAGTCCTGCCTGATTCAAAACTTCAGTTGCAATATGTACTATTGTCAATTGTCCAATACCATCAGGGATAAACTTAAAATGCTTCCCCTCATAAAAATCCAGCATCTTTTTTATTAGGCCGAGGCCAGGGGCTACCCCCATGCCGAGGCCAGGGTTAACGCTCGCTTCGCTCGCGTCTTCCTTCAACTGAAGTTTGGGACCAGTTTCAAAACCCATAAAGTTTCCCCTTTCTACAATATCATCAATCGGTCGAATCACCTCCACATCTGTATCAAAGTAGATTCCACCATATTTATACAATATCCAGAAACGAGCATAATCACTCACAAAGGCATATTTCTTTGCTTGATACGCCTCAGCAGTATAAGGAATGATATTCACATCGAAGTTATCCTCATTCCACTCCTTAATCTCATAATCAGGCAAATACTTCTTCCAAGAAGCAATGCACTTCTGTGCTAACTCAGGCAATGGTCCTCGCCCAAACCAGCAATAATGTATAATCTTTGGTATCATAATTTATACTTATCTCTTTAATCTATAATCTTCTTCTAATTCTCCCATTAACCATTTCATTCTCACATTCCAACTTCCAAGCCTTTCTGCCGTTTCACGATTCTTATCGACAAGGAATTGGTAGTCTTCAACATGTTCTATCACACCAGCAATCTGCTCTTCCGCCGAGATTTTATCACTCAACTCTATCACAGGATTATACCCGATAAACTCAATGAGTTCTTGTGGAGCATGCCCCACCATCACCATCCTTGAAAACATACACTCCCAATAGCGCTGCGTAAGAGTTTCAATATCACCAGCAATCTCTGGTTGAGTGATGCTTCGAGGCAAAGCAATAGTCACCTTTGCATTCCCCATTGCTTCATATAACTGCTCATTGGTATAAATGAACTTACCATTCTGCTTGGTACAGACATGATTTAAGTTGCGATTCTTGTTATCAATGACAGACTCCAATTGATCAACCTTAAATACCTTATCATTGGAACGTCCAAATTCCAATAAATCAATATTTCTATCTTTTAAAAGCATACCTTTCTGATAAACAGAATCATCCACAGCTTCGGGACACCAAATAACATTTATTTTTTTCCATCCCTTATTCTTCCCCGAAAAACGTTCTTGTATTTTCTCGGCAGTCTGCCGAGATGAAAAAATGGCAGTCTTTACCTGATGCCTACGCAACCATTCACAAGTCTTTTCGAAATAGCAAGGCCAGCAGTCCCAAAACATAGGGACAACCTCATATCTTGCATAATCAAGGAATGTGTCAAAAAGCAGAGACACAGGTTCCACAAACCTCAGCCTTGCCTCCTGTTTATTTTTACAAATTGTTGGTAATTCCCATCGAAATACAGCTCCATGTAAGCACTTCGGAGGATAATGACTCTTCGCTATATCTCCCCCCAATCTCTCCCATGCCTCAAAAGGAGCAAGTTTGAAATTCAGAAAGCCCGGATGTATATATGGAGGGACTGCTTTTATAGATTTCTTCATTTAATATAAACTTTTTTATCGTATAGATTACATCTTTCACCATATAAGCAAAAGTATTCCAAGCAATAAAACTATAGAACTATCTTTTTAGAAAAGTTATATCTGAATTTTCAAAAATATTATGTAAACGATTCAAATACACTCTCAACAAAATATTCAATCAATACAATTTTCATTATCTTATTTTACGATTATATAATTCTTGCCGTCTGGTACAAGAAGTTTACGCTCATGAGGCTTCAAGTTCTTGGCGAAGACAGACCATTCCGGCATAGAGTATTTCTTATCAATCGTTATATCCGCCATGTCACATACTGAATAAAATACATTGTCAGAATTGACTGGCTTGTTTTTATTTGAAAGCAGGTTCGCCTTTTTCTGAGGATATTTGTCTCCCCACTTCTTACTATTCCACACGATGAGAGGAACATGATATTCTGCCTTTCGGGGATTACAATTACCTCCATGGTCACTCACACCTGTATCATAATCCGCACCATGATCAGAAACCATCAAGAATGCAGATTGATAACCCGGTTTATCTATCGCCTTGATAATATGATAAACATTATAGTCAGTAAACAAGACCGTATTATCGTATGCATTTACTACCGCTTGATGATCTGTCCAGGAAGAATTATCAAAAACCGGATTAGGTTTGTAGATATTCTGTTCCTTTTTAAAATTCCTATAAGGACTATGATTGCCAAAAAATTGTACGATAAAGAACGTCTTTGGATAAATATTAGATAAAGAGTCTACAATATCTGCAATTCTTGCATCTTCCCCCGCATTATAGTTGAATATTCCGTCACATCCTTTTACTAAATATCTATAAGCCTGATTACAAATGAGATTGTCAGCACTGATAGCAAACGTTTTGAAACCACACTCCTTGAAAGGTTGCATGATACTCTTCTCCTGATAGTTCAATATAAAATTATCTGCCGTAGCTCTTGTCACTATTTGGGGAACAGAATACATTGTAAGATTAGCAGCAGAAAAATAATCGCTAAAAAGCGTGAGGTTGTCTAATGTTTCCAACAGAGGGGTTGTCTTACGTCCATACCCAGCTAAGGACAAATTATCATATCGCAAAGACTCACCTATCGCAAGAACATAAGATTCTTTTTCATTTATCTTTGGTCGTTTCGCACCAAACTTCATCTTTTCAGCTTCTTTAATATATCCTTTTTGCCATTGCTGCTCTATAGCATTATAAGACTGAAACCAGAAATTATAAGGAGGACGACTCAACACATTCTGTTCGACATAAAACCTTGTTGTGATATTGCCCCCCCATCTCACTCGCAACTGATAAGCGAGAAATAATATCGACAGAACTATAAACGAAGCTGCGCATAACAAGTTAGGAGCAAGCTTTTGAGGTTTCTTATATTTCCAAACCAGCAATCCGAAAACCAAAAACAAAGGCAAGGCCCATGGCAACACATGGAGCGAACTCATCACGAAGCCTGAGCCTTCATCAGCTGTGGTGTTCAGTGCCGAAATGATATTACCCGCTATCAAGAAATTCTTATATAGCACCACCATAATGGTCTCGAAAAACGAAACCATCATTAGGAAACTTGACACAACTACAAACAGCCATTTCTTCTTGATACATGCCAAAAGAAAGCACACAGGAAGTGTGTACAACACTGAGGTAATAATGCGACTCAGCGAAAAGCCTTCCTCTGATAACGCCTCTTTATAGAACAGAGGAATCAAACAAATTAATAACAACAGGAATACAGATAGACAGTTTACTCCTTTAAAAAAATGTATTAAATTTCTTTTCATACTTGATAATTAAATTTAATATCTGAACCCACTTTAAAACGCAGGATTGATTTAAATAAAACAAATGTTTCTCAAAACATAACTATTTAATTGGAACTATCTTACTCAAATGTTCAAAACATATATTCTTATCTTCCTCAGAAATTACATCATCAGTATATCACCAATACAGCGTCCTAACTATTTATCAATGAGTTAGACATACCAGTATTTTTGAATAAAGTTTCGATTTTTTATTATTTAACAATCAAGCAACAACTTGAGCCGGCTTTGTGACCTCTGCATCCATGCCATCTTTAAAATGGCGAACATAGTCACATGGTAAGAATGAGGCATCTACCTCCTCGCCCATAAAGATACGAGTAAGGATGTCCTCTATGTATTCACCGAAGTTGACATTGTTCAATTTACAACTTTCCAACAACCCGAACATGAAGGCTATATTCTGAGCAGCGAAGTGACTTTCTGTATGAAGCCAATTGCGCCTTCCCATAGCGATATGTCTAAAACAGCGAGCATGGAACCAACAAGCCTGACGCAACAACTCTTGTCCCTTTAAGTCCTTGACAAATAGCTGGATATTGAGGAGCTCGATCTGCAACAAAGCCCACAATGGAGAATAGTATTTTTCATTCAAGCCACCTTACGCTGTATTGGTGGTTTACAGCCGTTATCTCAAATTTTAACGAACTATTGTATTTATAAATGATATTTATTTACTATAACCTCCATCTCGGAAGTTATAGTATCCCATTTAAGTTGTTGAGGAACAAAAGTGTCATCATATTCTTTTCCAACGACGACTCTTTTGATTGCTTCTGCCAACTGTAGTTTATTGCCATAATCTACAAGGAAGCCATTCTTTCCCTCTTCTATGAATTCAGGGAATGCTCCTATTTTTGTTGCAACAACAGGCGTACCATATGTCATGGCGGTTTGAGTAATTCCACTTTGTGAGCCAGAGACATAAGGGCACACAATACAAGACGCAAATTGAGTCAGATTAGCAAATTCTGTATCTGATAAATAACGATTTATAAGAATAAAGCGATTGTCCTTCTTCATTTGATCAATAGAAGAATCGTATCCTTTTCCTGCAACGACAAACCTATATTCAGAATTCAACAAATAATCATGAGCAGTCTCGTAGAAAAAAGATAAGCCCTTATAAGGTAATATTGAACCTATAAAAAGTATATACTTATTTTTAATAATTGATTCTTTTGAGTCAAATAGATGATATGTCTCGAAAGGACCGAAATAACAGACATGAATATTGTGTATTCCTGATAATTTCTCTAAACATGTTTTTGTATTTTTAGAATAGACCAATATTGGGTAACCTAAGTTCATAGTCTGTCTAACGGCATTTTTCAACTTTGGATTCTTTACATGATTAGTAACCACCTCATGATATGCTACAAATACATTCTTGCATCCTCGCTTTTTTAAAGACTTACAAATTATAGCATCATGCTCCTCATTAACTATAATATATATAGCATCATACTTTTCCTTCAAGATGTTAGTAATCATCTGATGGAAGATTAATTTATTTTTAAAATAAGGAATAAAGCCAACAAGATATTTCCTATTACGAACAATAAAATAAGGAGTCAAATATATCTTACTTCTTTCAAAATTTAAATAATTATATATTTGATTCTCTTTTCTTATTTGACTTATTCGATTTCCAAAAACAGGTTCGTCAAATGGAAATGTCTCTAATCCTCTTAGTCCCTGTTTACATAATAAAAATAAATCTGTAGTATGACCTTTGTCCGCCAAATGCTTCATTAGGGGTAAAGTCGCACCAGTAAAAAATGTAGATATAAAAGCTATTTTCATTATTCTATTTATCGTCTTATCAGTTATTCATATGCGCACCCATCCCATACCTACTTAACGTGATGATGACGATGAACTAAATTATTTAATTTTTCTAATAAATATGCCGCTTTCAACATGAGATTTGATGCGATTCCACCTTCTCTATATATCCTATTAAAGATCTTTCCTGCTGGAGAATAAAGGAAATACATAATATCCTCGCCTACTGGAATACTTGGAGACGTAAAACTTTGTTTGCAATTACGTATTAGTTCCTCTGTATGTGCAGTCATCCCCTTTGCCTTCTTAATCTCCTTATAGATTTGCAAACTGAAATAAGGAGAATAACTTTGATCTTCTATAAATGACATATGCCACCAATGAACTATGGCTGCATCAGCAAAATATTTTAAAGACATTGCCACTTGAGCATTATAAATATCAGCAAGAGGCTGTATAACAAATCCCATTTCTTTGTCAGTAACACAGAATGCAGGTTCGTCTTGACTATTACCTCTTTCGAAACAAGAATAAGTCCATTTCTCATTCCATCTCTTAAAGAACTCATGCGCTTTCTCTGTGTCTGCTACATACATCACACCAGAATTAAAATAATAAAGACAATCATGTACATCAATGCCCAAAGCTGCCTCTACAGCCCCATATGGCGCAAATGGCATTTTCGAAAATGGCAAATGCATTTCTGGAACACATGCAATATCACATATCAACGTGTCTATTTCATCTAAAGGTTTGCATACAACCGTATCGGTATCTAAAAACAGGAGGTTCCCTTTCAAATACTGTCTAAATGATGTCTTCAAGACCCTTGATCGTTGCTTAGCGTTATATTTTTCTGGCACCGGTACAACAACAATATTGGTTACCATGCCGCAAAGCTCAGGGAATCTCTCCACGTACTTTTTCGTCGGCTCATCCACCAGCAAGTTGACCGTAACCTCAGAATGGAACAATCTGAGAGAATAAAGTGAGACCCATAATTCCTCAAGGAAATAATCCTTTTCAGAACTTATCAGTGTATATACTATTTGAGTTTTCATAAATATAATCAATTAAAAGTTATGTTTACTTGAAAGTCTTACAATAAAGTTTTTCACAAACAATCTTCAATACAACACCAGCAAAAGTACATACCACAAGATAACCAATCAGTGATACTGACAAAGGAAGATCATTCATGACTGATATTCTAGAAACAAAAATGTAATAGACAGCTGAGACAAAAGAATGAATAAAATAGATATACATTGATACCCCCCAAAACCAAGACCATATTTTTCTTTTGAACAATTTAGAATATATTGTTTTTGGCTGCACACAAGCTACAATTATCATTGGTATCAAAAACAAAGAAAGGGTATCATAGTTTCCATAGGCACATACTATCAGAAACATACCTGACAATCCAACAAGTCCTAAAACATTTACTAATGTATTATACCTATCAAATGATTCTTTCTTGATTTCATAGACATAAGCAAGTATTACTCCTAATCCCATTTCAATGATGCCCCTTACAAGATTGCAGTCTAAGATAGAGCCAGGAAACTGTGTACGCCATATTAATCCACAATCACCAAAACTTCTCAAATAATTAATGCCAAATAACACAACAAGAGGAAGAATTACAGATATCGCTTTATGCCTAAAACTTTTCAATAGTGAAAACAAAATAGCTCCTCCTACCAAAAGTATGGAAATAAACCATAATGTTACATTGATATAATGACCAACATTTATCAGTTGTAATCCTTGACAAAACATAAACTCTGGTATTCTTACGAAATACTGACTTAAAATGCCGTCTGGGCTCAATTCGTGTGGATAAATATAACCTTTTCTATCTAATAGAATAAGCAAAGTAAGAGTTATGACAAGGGGCCACAGAAAGCGCTTTATCTTCTTCAATGTAAAATCGATAGTTCCAATATCGTTATGTTTCTTGTAAGACTGATAAATAAAAAAACCTGCTAAAACAAAGAAAAACTCTACTGCAATATAGCCATTCGGGAAAGGGTTAACTGCAGGACAATGAACAGGACACAAGAACAAGATAAAGATGAACCGCATGGCATCTATTGATGCATTTCTATTGGTTGCCATATTTTTCAAACCATTTAATATATGTATATACTGTGAACAACATTCTCGAATTGATACTATTTCCTGCTAAGAAACTATCACGTAGCTGAATAAATTTTGCCACATCCAATTCCGGAATTAATCTTACAATCTTTTCGTAAGAAACTGTATCTACCAAATCTGTTTTTATCTCATTCCTAAACCAATCCTTCGTAGGCGGAACAAAGCCGCGTTTCGGGCGATCGAGCAACTCTCTGGGCACCATCTCATAGAGAATGTCCTTAAGAATGCGTTTCAGACCGAGATCGCCATTTATCATATACTCATAAGGCAGGAGACGAGAGTATTCAGCAACACGATAGTCCATGATAGGACTGCGAAGCTCCATGCTGCAGCGCATTGTGGCACGGTCAACCTTCTGGTTTACGGCGTTCATGAATGTCTTCATGTCGTAATCGCTATATGCAAGGATGCCACGCTGTTTGTTCTGTAGGTATTTCATGTCGGGCTGTTGCTTGCCAAGAGTGATACGGTCGAACTTTTCTGCTCCTCCCATGTCATAACAGAACATGCCAAGACTGCGATATACGTCGGCATAATCGTGCTGGGTAGACTGCATCACCTCTTCCTCACCACCCTTATGCTTGAAGTATGGCGTGAATAGCTTACGAAGCCAATACGGTTTTTTGTATTGGTGCAGACGTGCCTTTGTCCATTCGTATTTAGGATAGCCATAGAACAGCTCGTCGCCACCATCGCCACCAAGAATCACCGTAACGTCCTGACGTGCCTTTTCTGCGACGAGGCTGCTTGGTATCAGACTGTCATCGGCAAACGGCTCATCAAAATAGATGATGTAATCGTTGAAGACTTTCATGAGGTCGTCGCCGGTGCATGGACATACCTTAATAGGCACACCCAGGGAGTGGGCTACGTCAACAGCAAAATGACTCTCGTCGAACTGCTGGTTGTCGAAGCCTGCAGTATATGCACACAGGTCTTTGTTGAACTTTGAAACAATGGCGCAAATCAAAGAAGAGTCGATGCCACCAGAAAGGAATGTACCTACCGGCACGTTCGCATTGAGGCGCAGACGAACGGCATCGAAGAGCAAGTCTTTGACCATCTGCTTCGCTTCGTCATAGCTTTTGGGTGCCGTAAAACCACAAGAGTTTGTGTCAACATCCCAATATGTCTGTATGTCAAGTTTACCGGAAGAAAGGTTGAAGGTGAAACATTCGCCTGCTCTCAACTTCTTCACTTCCGCAAACGGACTATACGGGTCGGGGATGATACCTTGCAGCAGATAGAACAGGCGCGCCGTCGCATCAACATGAAGATTGTTGCCGTATTTAATGACTTTAGGCTGAGAAGCAAACTCTAAATCTTTGCCTTCATGCCAAAAATAGAACGGCTTTTTGCCCAAACGGTCGCGAGCACCTACCATTATATTCTTACGACGGTCGTAGATAACGTAGGCGAACATGCCGTTGAAGAGCTTCACCGAATCGACACCCAACTTCTCGTACATGGCACAGACCACCTCTGTGTCGCTCTCTGTTCTCAATATGACATCGCCCAGATACTGTTTCTTCAGTTCAAGGTAGTTGTACACCTCACCGTTGAAAACGATGCTGATATCGTCGCTATACACGAACGGTTGGTTGCTGCGAGGGTCGAGGTCGATGATAGAGAGACGCACATGTCCGAATGTCAACTTCTCGCCATCAGGAGTCTGAATTTCTTCCACACCCGTATGATCGGGACCACGGAAGTTCATCAGTTCCAGCTTATGTTCTACAACGCTACGCTCATAACGTCGCGTCGTTCCGAAAATTCCACACATTTTAAATAAATCTTTGATTAATGACCTTCGTTACCATTTTTAACATCCATGCAAATAAGAAGGTCGCTACAAAAGTTAATATTGTAAAGACATGCCACCAGTGAGGTATGTACGTATATGCCATACCAAACAATACACTGATGACAGCTCCATGTATCAAATAAATTTCAAAAGAATATTTTCCAAAGAATGTCAATAATCTATTGCTTTGTATAGGTCGGAGACACAATGAAGTATATGTCAACAAACCTATAAACAGACTTAAAGCCATCATACCAAACGGAAATCAGCCGTTTTTTCTCCCATAAGGTTATTGATGTGCTTCAAAAACAAGAGAGCATAAAACAAGAGGCAACACTATCTTTAATAGTCGTTTCTTAAGAAAGCCATCTAAATATCTGTTTCCTTTCGCGATAAGACTTACCATTAAGCCATATCCAGAAAGAAAAACACTGCCACTATCAGTGCTCCCCAAAACTGAAATTGTGAAAACAGCCACGAATCATCGGGGGTTGCATCTACAACTCTTAGAGAAATATGATGAATAACAATTCCCATTGCCAACACTCCACGTAGAGGCAGCGTAGCTTCCATTGTAAATGGCGTTAATGAAACAGAAGGGCGAACACATCCCAAAATTGCCCAAAGAAATAAAATACTAATCAGCAGAATCATAATACTTACTTTTCACCACAGATGCATCCCAACAAAGTTGGTGTTCCATTTTTGTCATGCAGAGGAATTCCTATAGAATCTTTATAGCTGAACTTATATACATCTGACAATGGGTCTGCCATTAACTCTTGAAATCTTTTCTCCGTACACGGCTTATCCAAACATACTTGCTGAGCCCAAATATGCGGATTGTTGAACGGAGTATTGTCTATCATTTGCTTAATGGAAGGAATATGATTGTAAAGAAGATTATAGGTGTAATCTATCAATACATAATCCATAAGACCGTTATAACGTTTCCAGTACTCTGTAAAAGTTTCTAAAGCCGCTTTCATCAAAAGATTGCCTCTACGACATCCACACATAAACGAACTCCAACGAGAATGAGCTATTTGAGGATCGTTTTGATTCCATTCTGTATGATTAGAAAAGAATGGCAAAGAGAAGAATTTATCGTCTAAAGGACGGGTTGGGTAGATTGTCGAATCAAAATAAACGCCTCCATACCTATATAACACAGCAACACGGATAAAATCAGAAAAATGAGTACGTGTGATTTTTCCTTCCTTGTATTTCTGCCATACAACAGGATCGAAATCAATATACTCGCCAACATTCCTGTCCGTAAGAATTACAACCTCATGTCCGTTGCTCATCTCTTTAATTCGGTTCACACAAGATTTTACTATCAACGGCATAGAATCGGGATTGTTCCAATATATCCAAATCTTATTCTGTTTCCATGAATCATCCTTAGATATATCGTAATCGTATATCGGCAGGGGCTTGAATTGTTCAACAAAACCTCCAAACTCCTTTTCCATAAAGCATACGACTTTGTCTACCTCTGCAAATCTATCTTTGGGGCTTCGCATACGAAGCAAGAACTTCGTATGGTTCTGCCAAAGTAACAAAGTGTATCCCAAGCCCATGACTTTTCCCTTATTAACAGCATCTGTATATATCTTCCAGTTTCGCTGCAACTTACCCATAATCTTATGAAATATGTTCATACCAATTTTATTCTTTGGTTATATCACAAATAATTTGGCTAAGATACTTTTCATCGGCACATTCTTCAACATTGTTTCCACCCAGTGCCTCGTTTGTATATTTGCCCTTAACAACACCGCCATTCATATCTCCACGTTGATACCACTCATACTCGATATCAAGATGACCTATATCAACAGCTTGATATCCTAATTTTGCAAGGTCGTATGCAAGTATTGTTGCCGTAGGTCCATAAGAGAGGATGATAAGTTTGCCTTCTTCAGGCTTTATATGCGAGGTAATGGCATGGAGCATCTTCTCATAATGAGAAAAGCCATTGGTAGAATATCCAAGAATGCGTTGTAACGATTTCGCATTATCATACAAGTCGTTGCCGACACCAGTTCGGCATTGATTGCCTTCCACAATAACCACATCACGTTCCTCCCAAATACGTCTCAGCATTTGTAACTGCCTGGTACTTCTCTTTCTGTCGTAATACTCTATATAGAATCGTGAAATCTGAGTGTCTATATAAGTACGATTACCAAAAAGCAACGGTCGAAGGCTCTTACCGAATTTTCTAATGAAATCACCCCAAAATGCTCGTGTAATCTTTACCGTTCCATCCACATTCTTCAAATAATAAGGAATGCCAACGATATGGTTTGGGGCATCGGTGGCTTGCAGCACGTGTTTTAAACTGCTTACAAGTTTATCATTAACTTCTTGAAAGCCTATTCTCTCTCCCCAAAATAGAGCCAACTCACCATCACCATAGCGACTGATAGAGCAACGATGGTCAATGATATACTGTATAGACTCAAAAGAGTCCATGATTTTCAGATTCTGAAAAGGTCTACGCGCCAACGGGTCGGCTATATACCACCGGTAGCGACGTATTAAAGCGTCTATTATCTTGTTCATATTTCAAGGATTTAATGAGCGTATTTAAATCTGCCTCTCAACCAATGAGCAAACATGCGAAGTTTGCACAGACCGAGGTCTGACGGACACAGAAGCAGGAACTTAAAGAAAGAAGAAGGACGACAGCTATATATGTAGCTTTGGATATTAGTATATATTTTATACTTGTATTCCTTGGTCACATCAGCAAGAAATTTTCTATCAGCATAATTTTCGAAAGTCTTCATATAGTTTTTCATCCATCTGTAGTTCATGTATGTAGCTATCATTTTTTCACGACAGTCGTCAGGATTGCCCCACTTGCTTGAAATGTTGTAATCAGAAGAGCGAACTCTGAAAGTGACTTTTTGCGTCATGCAGCATCCTTCGTCTGCCATTATAAAGTTGGTAACATCATCAGAGAACCATGCCAAAGGGAAGTCAACAAAATTACCCTTATCCTTCAAATGTTTTGTGCGATAAACAAAGCTTGCGATTCCTCCGACCCAGTCTTTCTGATAGATACGATTAATGAAATGGAGGTTGTCAAGCCATTCATCCATGACATTCTCTTCGGCTTTCACCTTTCCTTCTCCGTCTATCACACGGGAACGAGCACGCAATAAATTTGCTTTAGGATACTTTACAAGCAATTTGTCTGCTTCGACAAGGAAGTCTGGTTCGTACACATCATCGTCGCTTGCCATGATGAAATATTCCGTATCGCAAATATCAACCAAGAGATTCCAATGAGAGACAAGACTCTTGCCACCCATGTTCTTCTCGTTACGGCGAAAGACGAAGCGTGGATCGTCGTCGCAAGTCTTTTCAAATATTGACTTCAGATCATGCGGTGAGCAGTCGTCACTTACAATAACCCTGAAATCTGTATATGTCTGCTCTTTTATACTCTCCAACGCCTCAGCCAAGAAATTTGGCTTGTAGGCAGGGAGAAGGAATGTATATTTTGTCATAATTAAAAAATTATAGTTTCAACCAGTTGCTTTTTATCCATTTATTGCAATAAGCTATTCCACATGTTACTACCATTGCTACAATGAAGTAAGCAATCCACCATCCCTGTTTCGAATATTCTGTAATAACAGGAAATTCTGCAAGCCGCTCTATTGGCAAGTCATAGATACCTATAACCAATAATGAAACCAGTTTAAAAGCAAGGAAATGCCATGTAAGAATCGTAAGGGTATTCTTTCCTATGAAATCCAATGCATTAGTACAGATACCATGCGAAGATTTCATCTTTTCAAACAAAGAATAGAAACTCCATGAAGCAAGTACTGCGGTTATTATATATGGAATAAACCGCTTGTTGCTATATGAATTCTGATCCATAGCCATATTCCAAACAAAGGAGCCTATTAATGTTATTGATAGCGACAAAGCTATTTGCCAATAGTTGAAAGGCTTTATCCTATACTTTGCCAGACAATAGCCGATATATATCAATAAACCTGCGGCAAAGGCTTGCGATGAGATATTTGTGAATGGAATCTGCCAACACGTTTTATTTAAAACAGTACATATAACTATCAAAATTGCCGCCCCGCATAACGGTTGCTTTACATATCGGATCACAAGCCATACAATGAGAGATCCGAAAAACAAAGCATTCATAAACCAATAGCCACCGAGGAGTTGCTCATGTCCCTGCATCTTGAATATGATAGATGTAGCAAGGCTTAAAAACTCCGAGGGAGCATAGAGATGAGATACATATTCCTTCCATCCATATTGATCGCTATAAAGATTCAGGTTGAAACATACATTATGCAGCAACAGGAATAGTAAGCTCCATTTCAGATACGGCCAATAGATACCCTTCACCTTATTATATATGTATTTTCGAGGAGTTGAAAGGTATTTTTCTTTAAAACAATAGCCGGAAGCGATGAAGAAGAGTGGCATGTGGAACATATAAATAAAAGCAATAACCTGTTGATTTACCCTTGTATGGCCTAACACCATCAGGGTTATTCCCAGTGCTTTCAGATAATTGACAGAAGTGTTATAAGCTTTCATTATTTAGTTGCCAGAGTTTTTTGAACGAACTCAACAAATTTATCCATACCTTTTTGCGCAATAAGTTTAGCTTTCTTCTGTGCAACAGGGTCTGGCTTCAACGAAGGTATCAACTTTCTAATTTGCTCTAAACATTTTTCTTGGTTCTCTTCTGAATCCAGAGTTTTACTAAACTCTATACACCATTCAGTCTTACCCAATGTTTCAAGCAAACCAGCCATCTTATGTTCATAACTTAAAGCAATGCAAGGGACGCCTTGATTGAGAGCAAAGACGATAGAATGATAACGAGCTCCTATCACATATTTTGCCTTACTGATTAATGTTTGCTGGATATCGCTGCTATAGCAGTCTGCAGTAATGATGATGCGGCTATCATTTTTAGCTTTAGCTAAGTCACGGAATAATTCAACATCATTTAAAGCATATTCCCTTCCACAGAACAACTGAGGCAACATCAATATATTCAATTCAGGATTGGCTGCCCAGATCTCATCCATTACTTTACAATAGAAGTTGATAACAGTCTCATAACTGATTCTTCCTTTATAAGCATAATGCCAAAGCAAGTAATTAGGAACAAAAACCATATAAGGCTTATCACCAACAACTGATTTTAACTCATAAGGAATCTCTACCTTTGGGGAATCCAAGAAAGCCGAATCAATAGTAGAAATATATGGTATATTCAACTCATCTGCCAACAATTCTGTTTTATGGTCACGAATAGATAGATATCCGAAATAATGCAGCATATCAAGACTTATCTTCTTAAACTGACGATTGCACTCAGTTTCTGTTGGGAAAGGTCCGAAAGAACGACCATAGTATGCCAAAGGGCGTTTAAACAGTTGTGCCAAACGAAGATGATAGAGATGATTCCAATCCTGAAAGCCTCCCATGCATATACCGCCAGGAGCACAGACTACGACATCTGCCCATTTATATATGCGCTCCATCCTTCGGTAAGTAGGGTGCCATTTCCATAACCATGTATGATTTGTATATACGTCATAATTGCGAAAACGTGGAAATTTTATACATCCTTCAACTTCGTTAAAATATTCAACACGCTTATCCCTTACTGCATATTGTCTATATGACTCTGAAAGACAAGCCTCATGCATAACTTTAATTTTAGCATCAGGAAAACGCTTTAACAATGTACGTATAAGCCCCTTATGGGCTGATTCGTCACCACGATTAAATGGTGGTTGGTTTATTATTAATATGTTCATAATAATTTAATGAAAAGTATTAGTTAAGTTTATATCCTTTCGGGTAGAAACGGCTACTCTAAATTTATCTTGAAGATTACCAAAAGCAATAATTACAATCGGCACCTCATTTTCTGGTATACCAAATTTCTCTAAGCCTTGCAATTTTTCATATTCAAATCCGCATGACAAAGGAATACATCCTAAACCTAAAGAATGCAATGCATTGATCAGATTCATCGCATATAAACCACCATCCACATATGCTTGATGTACTTCATAAGAAAGAAAAGCTTTCAAGTTTGCAGTCACTAATATAGAATATCTCAATTCATTTTCAAATCCGCGACAACCACCTTGCCAATTCATCAATTCAACGCTTTTATCATCTGTAAAAACGTGAGTTTTCCATCCTTGACGATTACATGCAGAAGGTGTTCTTTGTGCTAATTCCAAGGCTTTAATAATTATATCCTTTTCAACAGGTTCTTTGGAGAAATATCTTATAGAATGACGGCTAAAAAGAAGAGATTCGAAATTTGAATTACATCTAGCAAGTATTGATTCTTTTGAAACATCTTGAATTCCTGCTTTTGATTGTATTTCAGATGGTTTAAAATGCTCTGAAAGTTTATTAAACTCACTCTTAATTCCATCAACTTTAACTCCATTTGCTTCTGTATATTCTATATATTGTTTTATAGTAGAAAGAGGATATTTTAAAAATTCCTTATCTCTATCAGAATATAATTCGAAGTACTTTTGGAGACGTTTTAAGAGATTTGCTACTTTTTTCTGACCAAATCCTTGTCGAGGATTACGCATAGACATTCCCTTTTCTATGACATGGTTTTCACGCAATAATGTATATTGCATTTTTTCCATATCCTCATCAGTATGATGAGAAGCATTATATTTACTTAAAAGCAAATAAAAATGATATGCCTCTTTAACAAATCTCTTCTCCATCGATATTTCAGAATGCGGGAAAATCAATCTCATAAGAATTGATTCTATTTTTCTTTTAAATTTTGACAACATAATACTTAAGATTTATTTTTAATCATTGATATAGCATCAGCATATATAGATTTAAACCATAATCTTGAGGTTAAAATATACATCACTATGCCGACACTTACACTTAATATTAAGTTTATATAAATATTAATTTGAAGCAATGTTACCATATAGACAACTATACCCATTGCTCCAGCATTTATCAATAAGGGTAAGATATCTTTTATTTGAGTAATAACAGGAACTTTCAAAGCTTTACTTGTAAAATAGGTATTTATTGAAAAACAATATATATAAAAAATATTAAAACCTATACACATTCCTACCACCCCAAAAGGAATGGCACCAAATATAGAAATTAAGCCCATAGAACGTTTTAAAATTTCAAGTTTCAAGACAAGATCTGTTCTACCAACTACTTTCAATACACTTAAATGAATATAGCTAATAGGTTGCCAAATTAAAGCACAACACAACAATTGGCACAACAGAATACATTCATACCATTGTTCATTAAGCAATATTTTTATCAAAGGAGATGCTGTAGCACAAAGCCCTATCATTAATGGAAATACTATAAAAGCTGTAGTCTTAATCATCTTTCGATAAATAGCAACTAAACGTTCCACATCATTATTAATTTTACTTAAAACAGGAAATGTAACACTACCTAAAACTCCACTTAAATTAGTTGATGGCAAGGAAGCAAATCCCTGAGCTCTGGAATAAAGGCCTAATTGTCTTGCACTAAAGAATTTACCTATTACCAGAGGATATAAGTTATCATATACCTGCTGAATCAAAGAGGATGCTAAGATTTTTGAACCATAACTCCATAAATATTTAAAAGAATCTTTTGAAAATTCCAAAGAAGGACGCCATCCAGCCATTATCCAGATCAAAATGGCGTAGAGTAGACCACCCGCTATTTGTTGAAATACCAAAGCCCATACACCATATCCGCAATAAGCTAAGAATATACCAACTACTCCAGAAAATATGTTTGTTATTACAGCAAGTTTTGCAGGTGTTTTAAAGTCTAACCTGATTGCAAACTGAGCGCTTTGAACAACACATAATGAATTAATTATAACACCTAAACCTACAACACGCAAAACAGATGTCAAAAGTGGCATGTTATAAAATTCAGCTATGAAAGGAGCTGATATAAACAGCAAACAATAGCCGATAAGACCAATACCTATATTGAAGAAAAACTCTGTAGAAAAATCCTTTTGAGTTCTATCTTGTTTGGCTATAAGAGCTTGCGAAAAGCCACAATCAATAAAGACTTGAACAACGCATAAAAAAACAGTTAACATACCTATCACTCCATAGGCATCTGGAGAGAGCAACCTGGCCAGTATAAGGCCAAATACAAATCTCATTCCTTGATTGGCAAAATTACTTGCCGCACTCCAATATAATCCTTTTTTCGTCTTTTGTTTTAAATTATCCTGTGCCATAAATTAATAATATACAACTATTTTTATTTCCTTTGTTAGTACTCAATTTAGGGCATAGCCCTTTCTATAGGCACTTTTGCAAGTGCCTATATATTGAGTTGTTAAAAATTTTACTTGTTTATTAACTATTAGATAAGTTTTCTGCATTCGACAATTTGAAAATTATTTTCATTGCGCTCATTTATCGAAAACTTTGGCATATTGCCAATCCGATGTAAGTATCCGCTCAACACCGTATTGCATATCTCAAAATAATATTGTAACTTTGCACGGCGGCATCATTTTTCTAATTTTGAGACAAGAATACAAAGTTTAGCCCTCCATCAGCACAAGCTAATGGAGGTTATACCTTAATTTGACTAAATTTGAAATTCATTTTTATTGTTCCTCATCTTCCCAGAACTCTGGAAGAAGAGTATAATACTTATCCTCAGGCGTAGAATCTATGTGCTTCAACACATAACAAAGCCAACGCTCAGGATTTTTATCTAGCACCTTACATGCTCCAAACAAGGAGTACATCATTGCTGCACGTTTACAGGCATCCATGTCACGACAAAACAAATAAGCCTTCTTACCCATCACCATGTCACGGATCAGGCGTTCGATCGGATTATCACAACTTTTGGATAATGCCAGTTATCCCAACTTTAGTTTTATCCCAACTTTCCAACTTAAGACCTTGGCTTATGCTTAGATATAGTCAAAAAGTTGGGATAAATATTAGATGAAATTGAAATAATCACGGATATTTCCAGCACCTGGTAGTTTCCATAGCTTTACGGCGGAAGAACTCTTCTCCTCTTCAATCGTTGCTAATGCCGCCAATTGTTGCTTGGTTGTTATATCTTGATACTTCATAGTTGTCTCTAAACTCTCATGCTCCAACAGTTTGCTGATTTCTACAATGTTGATTCCATCTTCCAGCCAATGTGTGGCTTTAGCATGTTTCCACATGTGGCTATGCAGATCCAGCGGGACGTCTAGACATATCTCATGAGCCTTGGCTGCATATACCTTCAGTCTCTTTCTTACTGCTTTTTGTGATAATTTGGCTTTTTCACCATGCCAGGATGAGTAAAAGAGATAGTCATCAGGATTTGGTTCCTCCCCATGAAATGTACCAATGTATTTTTTCAGGGTGGTAACTAAGCCTGACATCAAATAGGCACTTCTGATTTTGCTACCCTTGCCAATAACTGTGATATATGGCTTATCTGCCTTCAGATTTATCTGTCTGATTTTAAGTGATAGTACTTCGTCAATACGAGTTGCCGTTCCGTATTCAAGTTCCATAAGAGTTAAGTCTCTCAGGCCTTTTCTGGTTTTCGTATCGGGAATAGAAAAGATTGCTTTTACAGCTTCTCTAGTTATGCCTGAACTTTACTTTTTGCTTCTTTCAGATGCTTTACACTGTTTGCAACATCTTGATACAGATACCTGTAAGTCGGATTTCTGATACCAAAGTACTTGAGAAGGCTCTTGATAGAAGCCAAACGGCAATTGCACGTCTTGTTGGAACACTTTCGGCTTTCCTTTAACCAGGTCAGCCACTGTGTCACTATATTGGCAGCAAAGCAGTTTGTGTTGAAGTTTGTCTCGTCATACCCAAGTTCCTCTATATAGGCAATATACAGATTGACTGCAATCTTGTGGTTGCGAGTTGTATGATTACTATTGGTTCGTAATGTTGGGACATACGATGTTATCCAGTCATATGTATATCTGGATATTTCTCTGATGGCATTGTTAGTCTTCTTCATAATCTTCTATTTTTGGTAGGAGACTGTTGAAGGAAGTCTCAGTTAATTGCCTCAGTTTGTCTGCTAGACCTGGAGAGAGATTAAAATACCAGTATGTACTTGCTATGGAGCGATGTCCCATCGAACGACTTAGGTATAGAAGCTTATCATGGATGCCATATCCCAAACCTTTCCACTGTGTGATGTTGGATACTGCATAATGACTTCTTAAGTCATAGAGGCGGGCTGGTTCATTGCTAATTCTGGACCATATTTGACGAAAATAATACTTTGTGTGGTGATAAAAGTCATTTTTTAGCGTGCAATGTGGAGAAATAGATGGTTACAATATATCTTTTTTATCACCTTATCAAGCCTTCATGTCTTAAAATCAAACCAGCCACTCCTTCAAATGTATCATTATATGTGTTTTGAGGATGTTTTTTATGCCAGTGATATGCCTCCTTCAATAATTTTATGCCTTCTTGCAAGTTGGCTTTCGGATATTTCAACTTTCCATACACGTAATGAATGCTGCCTTTTAACTGGATGGCTTTGTAATAACATAATTCCGATTCTTCTTCTCCAATTCGTATAAGTTTGCCATAGATATCTACTGCCTTTTGTGCATAATCCATCGCTATTGCGAATAAATCCACATTAGCTCCATTTTTCAATTTTACAACAATTTGTTTACTATTTACAGCTTGTCCGAATTGCAAATATAATGCACCAAAATTAACCGATGTCTCTGCCAAGTTTGCCTCATCCGACACATCCAAAGTCACAGCGCTTAACCATTTACGAATCTCATATGCCTTATCATAATATTTTCTTGCAACATTCCATAAATCAATATTGTAGCTGTTGGCATGCAAAAAACCTAACTGATGATAAGCACGACCTAACATTTCCATAGACATAACATTATCCCAATCTGCAAGCTTTCGAGCATTTACAATAGCACGATTACATAAATCTACACATCTCGAACTATATTTGTTTGAATCCTCATTATTTATCCATTCACCAATCCTATCAATATAATATCCTGCAATTATAATGGGCAAATAGCAGAAGGCTTCATGATATAGTTCATCTTCTATAGGTATATCATTATGGCTATCCAAATTAATGAAAAAAACATATGCCCCTTCTGCTATGTGACAAGATGATGCGAAGTCTGCTATTACAGTACTTAAACATGTTGCATGAAATGCACCTTCCAAAACTCTACAATCATAATCTGCCTTTTTCCAATCTGCTATCAAATCTTTCAATTCACCTAGAAGATCATGTATTTCTTTTCTTTTCAAATCTACACTTGCCAACGATTGAATTGTTGTGATATAAACATGCGTCTTAACCTCACGAATATACTTGCTATCATCAGGAAAATGCCTAAGGTTTTCTATAGCCTTCGTATAATACTGATACGCACCTTTCAAATCATTTTTTCTACTTAAAGCATTACCATAATTCAGTCTTGCAACCTCGATCTGCGGGCTCTTATACCCAAACTCGTCTGCATCATTAAGAATCCTAAGATACAAATCATCCTCTTCCTTAAGTTGTGAATTTCCCTCTAAGAATGTATCAAACAAGGCTACCGTATAAAGTTGGTTACTGAGCAACAACAAAGGATTTGCAGCTCTATTCTTGATCATAGTGCGCAACAGAAATTCCTTCTTCATCCGAATATCTTTTATTTTCGTTGCAACATCTACTTCTAACGTTTTATTACCAACAAACAATTGTACGCTTAATTTCTTTTCTTCGTCATCAAGCTCATTGAATGCTTTTCTCAAATTTGCAACAACATCATCAGCCCGACGAATAGCATCTTCAAGGATTTCACCTTGTAAATCCACTTTTTGCTTGAAATCATGAATGCCTATATCTGTCGCTTCACCATCACTGAAACGAACCTCTTCAAAGATCCAATCATTAATGACCTTAATCATTGTCATCAATAATTTTTTCTCCAAGGAATCTGTCTCAGCCTCTAATTGATTGAATGTGCGAATACTATCAAGATCCATCAATCCACTCAACTGACTAAGCTCATGTTTTTTTGCCTTCAATTCATGCTCTATTTTTTCAGCCATCCCACTTTTATCTACCTCAGTTAGAGATATTATGGGTTTATCGTAAAGATAAAGACATTTATCCTTGAAATTAAACTCTCTCATCTTAGTTGAAGGCAAAAAGCCTGTCTGCTGATGCAGCAACCACAGCAAGATTCTCCATTTTACAGTATCATAGTTTCTTACAGTTACGCTGAATAAATCCTTTCCATTTAATAGATTTGCCACTTGCTCATTATTGCGAAAAATTGCCCCTTTAGTAAATAAAGTGATAGCAGGTTTCTTTTGATTTGAAGCATGCTGCAAATCTATGGCATACTGAAATTCCTCCAAATCATTTGGACTTGCTTCCTTTTTCATAAATGGAATATAGTGATCGGTGATTTTTAGCAAATCTTTCTTTTGCTTGGGAAACAATATACACCTTGTATGCAACATTTCTTGGCACAAATCATCTACCACACGTATTGCATCCTCAAACTCATTCTCTTCCATTTGTAAATCAGATGGAATCGTGGTATAGAAAGTCTTTTTTTGCATTTGTGACATTTTCCCATTTTCCCAACCTTTTGATTTGATATAGTCTTCTACTAAGGTAGAAATAATAACATCAATTTGCTTTATTTCTTTGACCTCTGTCACACTTAATTGTATACTTTGTAGTTTACTTTCCACCTCCTTCGCTTCATGCCACAGACCTTCTTTTGATGGAATATGCAACACATGTACTTGTGATACATCTTGTGCAATTTTCGCATTTAGCTCCTTTTCTGTATATGGGTTAATGCAATCATCATACATGAACACACATATCTGACTTGGAATAACCAACTCGTCAATATACTCATCCTGCTTCGACTTATCCTCATACTCCGTACGGAAATCTTCCCAAATCTTCAAACATACGCGCACACCTCTCTCCATCCACTTGTCATTTAACTTGCGGATAAAATTTCCAACACTTTTGCGAGCATACATCAACTTAAATGATGAGCCTAAAAAGACATTTACGATATTCATTTTCATCAATATTTATATTTGCATAGAATACAGACATACAATACATTTGCATATTCTGCATACTGTAAGCGCTCACTTTAAGTACCAAAAGGGCAAGAGATGTAACCGCTCCTCCTGTCGCTCTTAACCGCTTCGTTCTTTGGTTGGCGGACCATCAGAGGTCTCGCCAGGGTTGTTTTAGCGGGGATGAACCCGCAGGGGGAAGACTTGCTGAAACTTTTTTTGTGGGACGGGAATGTTTTTTGTTGGTTTTAACGCAATAGGCTTCATTCCTTCCCGAAGCCTATTTCATCGACCAACGAAGCTTACTTCATCGCCCATCGAAGCCTGCTTCATTTTTTCACACGTTTTTCAAGCTTTTATGATTGATATCATAATGCTCGCCTACCACATATTCACTATGGTCTAAATCGTCTGTGATATAGGAGGTGGTGTAGATGACTTGATAGCTATCCGTATCGTATCGTCCCTTCAATCGGGCAATCAATGTTTTTTGGAATTTCCGTGCTCGATCTTCCTCTATTCCCTTATCCTCCATGTTGTCGGCAAAGATGAAACGGGGATAGCGCATCCAGTCGATGTCCAGTGAGGCAAAGAAGAGGGAGAAGCGTGCCACCAACTTCAGGAAGAATGCGGAGGAGGCACTGTACTTGGCATAGCGGTCTTTCAAGAACACCATGTTGTTGGGGAAATCTACCGTGATATCAGATGGACTTGCTTCCTTGAAGTCTTTCTGTCTGTCCATATCATTATTGAGGAAATAAGCGGCATGTTCCTGTATCTTTTTCATGACTTCAGAGCGGCGATTTTCTTGCTTCGAATGCTTTGCATGGATATAGCTTTTGTTCTTCTCCATCTCTGCTTCAAGCTGTGTCTTCTGGGCTGTCAACTGCTCGTATTTCTCTGCCAGTTCCAGCATCGTATAAAATTGTTGCAGCTCGCCATTCAACTGTCCTTTCTGATAGTTCAAGTCTTCTATGGCACCTGCTACGCTGCTGCGTGCATTACCCAACAACTCGTCGAGATTGTGGCGAGCTGTTTTTCGCTTCACCTTCAGGCTCCTGAGCTTAGCCTTGGCTGTCGTCAGCTCTTCCTTATCCTTGCGAAGGATAGTCTCCGACTCTTGTTTCTGGAAGCTAATCTCAGCGATAAGGCGTTTTGCCTGGGTGATGCCCATGTGATTATCTGTCTTCTGTCGGCACAGATGACAGGTTCCCTCTGGTGTATCTTGCGGAAGTGGAGAAAGACACTCTGGACAATATTCCAAGCGGAGATTTCCCAAGATTTCCCTCGTGCTAACTGAATGTCTCAAAGCCTCCTGTTTACGAGTCAGCTCGGTAACAAACATATCTGTATCTTCTATATCATATTGCAAGAGGGCGATGTTTTCCTCTTCTTTCTCACACATTTTCTCTAACTTTCTTACTTCTTCCTTCCATTTTTCTGTCTGAGGCTTATACTGCTTTTCTACATCTTCCCCTCGACGAAGTTGCTGGATTTTCTCCGCCATCTGCTCCATCTCCTTATTTCGATGGTCAATCTCGCCTTGTATAAACTCCGTGGAGCGTTGTCTGGTATCCAAGGAGTTGCCTAAGGCTCGCAGTTCTATCTTGACATCAGAGAGTTCTGCTTCCAGTTCTTTCTGTCTCAACTTGGCAGCATAAAGTTCCTCATCGAAGATGCCCAACAGGAGGTCTGCTACGGTTTCACGAGTGGTCTGCTTGTCGAATTGCTCATAATAAAACAGGGATGCGGTTGGTGATTCCTGATCGATATAGAGCAGACGGAGCAACTGGTGCATGGTGATGTTGTTGTCTCCCTGCACGATGGGCATACCCATCACCTCAAAGAGCACATTGGAGTAACTCTTTGTCTTGGCAGAGATCTTAAAGCCGAATGTGCCTGATTCGCAGTTACCCTGAAGAGCCTCATCAAGTGTGCCCCAATAGATGGTCATACCTCGCTGGGTGAGAACCCTGCCATCTGTATCCATTTCGATGGGACGAGAAAGCGTAAGGACTGCACCATCCAAACTAACCTCTACCATCACTCGGGAGCAATGGCGCGCCTGGGTGACAAACTGGGTATATTCTCCACCCAAACCATAGAATAGGAGGTGGGTAATGGTGGATTTTCCACTGCTGTTGGCACCACGAATGATATTGACTCCGTGATGGAAAGGCTCATCATAAGCCACCTTGCCATCGGTGGTGAGCACATAGAGGCGGTTGACAAAGAAACTAACAGCCATCGTATTTAAATTCTAATAATTGAGTTCGATATTTCAATCCGTACGTTCCTGCAAGCGGTATGGTACGGAAACAAGAATTGAGCCAGGAAATGACATTATTCTCCTCATCTGACATCTCTTCCAATTGAGACATCACTTGCTGCATCTTGGCTACATCGGAGACCTTGACTTTCTGTTGCAACAATAGTTGCGGATCGATGAGTCCATAACTTGCGATATGGCTCAGGGCTATCATCTGATAGCGCAGGAGCTGCGAGAATAGACGGCGGTCATTGATGGTCTTATTATAAGGATTAGCCTTTTTCTCTTTCACAAACTTCGACAGTTGTTTTTTCCAGTCTGCCTCCGTCTTTTTAAAGCGAATCATGTATGCCTTATAGGGAAAAAGCAGATAGAAATCATAGATGCGCAGGCGATCCACCTCCACGATTTCGTGGGTATCAAAATGCTTCAAGATATTGAGCATTCGGTAGATGCCATTGAATGGATCGAAAGCAGGATTATACATCGTAATTAGCCCAATTAATGTGACAATTGCCTGTGAGATAATAGAGCATACCTAAGATGTCGTCTGTGGTATAGCAGAGATAAATATCGTCTTCCCCATTCTCATTCAGTTCTTTCATGACAGGAATGATGACCTGCTCGGAAACCGCTTGCTTGATGTCAGCAAGAGGTCTCTGATTTACTATCAGGGGATAGACGTAGTCATCAAAACGATTGCTCAAGATGGCGAAGAGATAGTCGTCTATACGGTTTGCCATCTCATAATACTGGTATTTAGTTGCCTTTTTGGCATAACCTTGTTTTAAGCGACAAGCCTTGTCGATGGCTGTCTTGTTATATCCACCGTCCTGTAGTTTTCTCTTCAACCCTAAAGTATGGGGCAACTTAGTACGATAACGCATGATGTCAGCCATCTTCTTCTGAAGTTTGTCATCGTGGTCTATCTCTTCCTTCAATTTTCGAAACCAGCTTGCCATTCTGCTATTCTGACCACCTACCTGTTGGTGGATATGAACTTCCGTGGCGTTGGGATTATAGCTGCCTACTTGATGAATTTTGACATCATCATAGCGATTGCCTGAGCCAGGATTACCATTGATATTGATTTCCATAGTATCTCATTATTTTAGGTTAAAATATATGATTAGTGGCGAGACAAGAGAGAGAGAATCTTATCTGTGATGTCTCGATTAACCGGATTCTCTTTTAACTTTGCCCTAACAGGGTGGTCTTTGTCTCCTTCGAGCTCCTCCGTGAGTTTGGTGGCATTTGTCTCTACAATCACCCCATCATTACACATTATATATAATATATTGGCAATGAGGTTGCGATTAAAGGTGGTGCCTTGCTGTCTGCCAGGCTCATAGACCTCTGCATTGACCTCAGGGAGAGCAAGAATCTCTTTCCATAAAGATTCATAGCGATTTTTCCAATCCTTTGCCACATAGTTCTTAAGTTTAGCTACATAATCCATGATTTCAGCCTTACGCTGCTCTCTCTCTGCATCTTGCAGCACTTTTTCGGTAGCAGGAGCTGGCTTCTGCTTGTCACCATAGTTATTGTTGATAACGGTGGTGGCATTGGGATTATAGTTCTGTACCGTATCTATATGTATCTCTTGAAAGGTGTTGCCTGTGCCAGGATTACCTGTTATATTGATGTCCATAATGGTTTCTTTTTCTGTTTATATTATGTTGATTATCAGACTGAAAGAAAGAAGAAAGTTTGAGCGTTTTTTCTTTCTTGTTTTCGGTATTTTTATGTTGTACCTTTGCATCGCAGTTCGGAAGTAACAACGAATCTTGTCGGACACATTAACTGCATGTGGAAATACCAATCCCCATACCGACGATGGGCAAACGAATGATTAAGTATAGTACTTACATGTTGGCTAACCCTATCCATCCTGAGAAAGAATCTCTGGCTTACGCAAAGGCTCAGGTGAACGAGGTGATGTAGTTCAGAAAGTTTGTACAACACATTGCCGACCATGGTGGTTACACACGAGGTAAGGTGAGAGGCGTGCTCTCTGACATGTGCACCTGCTTGGTGGAGATGCTCTTGGAGGGTAAGAAGGTGCAGCTCGATGAGCTTGGCGATTTTTGGATTTCCCTCTCCAGCGAGGGTGCTGAGAGTTGCGAGAAATTTACTGCCGACAACATCAAGGCTGTGAATATCGTTTTCACTCCGGGTGTTGACTTCGAGAACTTGCTGGGCAAGGCTGAGTTTGAGTCCGTAGCTAGCCGCAGTGCTCAGGCTGCTGTACTCAAAGCCGAGAAGGCTGGCGAGGGTACCGTGGATTTGGAGGCTGCTAAGAAGAAGCCTACATCTGGTAAGGATGATGGTGACGGAGGAAACACTCCATCTGGCAGAGAAAACTCTGGCAATACCGATAACGGAGCAGGTGAAGACAACGAGCTTTAGTAAATGCCGTGTCGGGTGCGGCTTCGTGTCGGGTGCGGCTTCGTGTCGGGTGCGGCTACCGCTAACAAATTCTTATTTTCAAAATGATGTTTCACTTTTAATTCTATATGTATATGAGTAATCAAAATGAAAATCCTAACAATGGTTCCAAGAAGATTTCTTGGGTTTCTATTGTAAACGCAGTTGTTCAGGCTTTTATTGCTGCGCTGACAGCATTAGGAGTAAGTTCTTGTGCAAACTTCGTTTAATGAGAAGTTAGAAATGAGAAATTAGAAATGGACTACCTTAATGAGAAATTACAAATTAGAAATGAGGATGATTAATGATAAATTTCCTTTGAGTATTGGGGAGGAGATGGTGCGGAATGAGCGCACACTCCTCTCTAAACTGGAGGACGGCAAGATGATGATGTCTGCCGACTCCGTGAGATTCTTGGTGTTGCATTGCTCGGCTACACGACGCAATCAAGACTATAGTGTGGAACAGCTTCGTCGTGACCATAAGAGCCGTGGTTTCTATGACATCGGCTACCACTTTTATATCCGAAAGGATGGGACCATGACGCAGCATCGCTTCTTGCTCGAAGTGGGGGCACATGCGAGACCGTATAACCGTTGTTCTATCGGCATCTGCTATGAGGGTGGTTTGGATGAACATGGTAAACCATGCGATACTCGTACGCCTGAGCAGACGGAAAGAATCGTTGATGTCTTGACGAGGCTTCATAAACTGTTCCCGAAAGCGAAGATCGTGGGGCATCGTGACTTGCCTGGCACTACACCGAAGGAGTGTCCTTGTCTGGATGCTAATCATATCTTCGGTTACATTGAGGATATTTAGTCTCTCCTAAATATATCTCGTGTATATACCTTATCCTCTACATCGTCAAGGCACGGGTCATAGCGGTTGGCTATAATCGCATGGCTCTGTGCCTTGAATATGTTCATATCATTCACAACCTTACTTCCGAAGAAAGTACTACCATCTTCGAGCGTAGGCTCCTTTGCCTCTGGTATCGTATCATAGTAAATGTTTTGAAACTCTTCAGGGAACATTGAGAGCATTCGCTCTAAAACTTGTTTATCTGCCATAATAGTATTTTTTCTAAAATCAACCCGTCCTTCTTTACCATTTAAAAAGGCTCCACCTTTCTCACCAAGCCTCTCTTTCCTCAGGAACGAGAGGATGTAACCGCCCTCCGGTGCTCAGAACCGCTACGCTCTAAGGTTGGCGGACCATCAAGGGTCTACGCCATATTATGCGGGATGGGACCGCCTTATTAGTTTCTCACATTGAACAATCAATAAATTCTATTTTATTCAATATCTGCAGCTGTGTTAACTTATGATTAGCCAGCATCTGCAACTACCATATCAAGTTATCATAAGATGATTAACCATACTTGTTACACATCTAATGAAAGCTTGAACTCTTCAAGAATTCTGCCATTGATTTAAAATGTATATTTGATTCTGGTATCCCAAAAGAGATAAGACAGTCTAAAGCTCTATCATGATCAGTATCAGAATAAGCGCTTACATACCATTGCAAGTTGGCTTTATCAGCATTCACCTCAATTATCTTCTTGATATAAGGCTTATCAACCTTAGAGAAAGAGATTCCCCATACATATATAATCTCAATATTTGATAATGATTCAAAATACACTTGGTTGTCTCTCAATATTTTATCTACAGGCTTTTCAGAGTCTGAGTAATATGATTCTACAGCACTTGTTAAAGCCTCATTTTCCGGCAAGTATTGTGTATTCCCCCTATACATCCTATATATAGTATCACGCTTATAGTACTTTTTCCCTTTTTTATTATACCTAGGTTTATCGTACCCCTTGCTTTTCCACCAAGAATCAAATATCTCAGAAGTATCTTCCCCATGCCCAACCACAAGGCTTCCCCATAATTGGGTTTTAACACCGTGAATATGATTGATCTGAGAAGAAGGAATTCCATAATGACTTTCTAAGAATGTCGTATAATTGAATGTGAGAAATCTAGCATAGTCATCCACATAAAGCATCTTATCCTTATAGTCACGTGGTACACTCAAGGAACATACCCATTTATGAAAATCTTTCTTTAATTTATCAAGTAATTCATAAGCTGAAGACGATGCTGCATCTCCTCCTAAAAGTATATCTGCAGCAGACCATTCATCTGGATCAGACTTACTATCTGGAAAGAAAGCAAGACCTGACTCCAAGAAAAAGTCTCTGCTTACATAGGCCATCCCTGTTTCGAAATCTGACCACAAAGCATCATAATCACAAACGGTCTCATAAGTTTGATATGTATCGTAGTCATGTGTTTGCAACCACTTACGAAATGAGCCATAAGAACTTTTAACCCCATGATATAGATCAAAGCCATTACCTATAATGTATAGAACAGAGTCTGTCATATATTGAAACTATATTATCGCATATTCTTTACTTTCTTAACTTCTTGTTAGAAATCCCAAAGTTTTTTTTGCATTAGAATTATAACACGCCTTTTAACAAAGGCTTGAAAGATACGCCTCTTCGCCTTTCTGTATGAGAAGACTTCAAATCTAATTGACTCAAATGACTATCAAAATAAGCGGCTAAAGATTTAATGTCTTCATAATCAAGCTGACGATAGTCATCAGCTGTCAAGCAAATTCTTAGTTTCTTACAAAGTCGTTGATTCTTTGAAGCAAAGAAGAAAGACTTTATAATTTCATGAAGCTTATCTTGAAAAGAAAAATTGTAAGTATCCGCTCAACGCCGTATTGCATATCTCAAAATAATATTGTAACTTTGCACGGCGGCATCATTTTTCTAATTTTGAGACAAGAATACAAAGTTTAGCCCTCCAACAGCACAAGCTAATGAAGGTTATACCTTAATTTGACTAAATATTAAATTCATTTTTTATTCTTCATCTTCCCAAAACTCAGGAAGAAGAGTATATAAGCCTTCTTACCCATCACCATGTCACGGATCAGGCGTTCGGTATCATTGTTGTCCAAAGGCATATCTGGGATGTCTATATAATTGGTCAGCTTATCATAAATGGTATCACGTTCTTCCTTACTAAAGACTACTCGCTCACGCTTTTGAGTAAATATCATTCTGACAAGAGAGGCTATCTGTTCGGTCTTAGCTCAGCTTTTTTGTCTACATCAGACTCACGCATATCCTTCGCCTCATTATCACCGATTACAACCTCGGCGAACTTTGGCTTACTGCTTAATTGTTTCTTATCTTGTACCATAATTAGAATATTTAAATTAACGATGCAAAGGTACGAAACTTTATTTAGGCACACAATACGGCTTTCAACGAATACTTACGTTTCTTTTCCTGTAAAGGATAAGTTTTCTTATACAGGATGAGCCAGTCATAATCAACTGCTTCATCTTTGCAATACCTACGCAAGCTACGCCCCTTGCGGTTCTGGTTGTAGTCTTGCATCACCTTTTCAAAATATTCTTTGCTTTCCATTTTATGTGAATTTTAAAACGGTTGCAAAGATAATATGTTTCATTCAACCCACCTTACGCTGTATTGGTGGTTTACTGGTTTTCATAAAAGCCTTATATTCAAGGCTCATTTTAAAAACAAGTCTTTTTTATCCATTTCTGACCAAAATTTAAGATCAATTGCATCACATCTACTCTTTGAAGAATTATGAAAATCGACAAAGTAATTGTCATCTTTAAATTTCAACCACTTCTGTCTATATACCATCTTGACAACAAATTCAGTAAACATCTCTGGTGTTAAGAGTATTGAAATCGGAATTCTAATTTCATTATGTATTCCTATGTGCAGATGAGAATATGGATGTTCTCCTTCCTTATATTCTTCCTCTGATACATCATATCTAATACACACAGGATAATTATTTATTTGAAAACATTCATCTTCATCATTATCGAAAGTTGCTTGAAATAGTTCTCTCTCTGACTCTGTAATATCAACTTCATTTTCCCCTAAATAGAATAAGTATTCATCCCAACTCATTTTTACTCGTGGATTCTGAATAAAACAATATCTATAATTATTCTTCTCTTTATGAAATTGAAAAACAGAATCGTCACTCAATAATATATCATAAGAATACGTATTGATTACTGATTGGAAAATTTCCTCATAATTTCCTTTTCTTGATACTGATTTGACAATATCTGCATAATGGTCATTAGGATCATAGATGCTATTTTTAAAAAGGCCTATTTCTTTTAAAAACTTTATAACATCTACATCAATTCGAATATCAAAACTCTTATCCGTCATCTTTCAATAATCTTTGAATTTGTTTAAAGATATCCCTTTCTGTCAACCCAGTCTTTTTCAATTTTTCAAAATCTTTACCTATACCTTCAAAAATAGAAGTTTGTATACGACTATGACTTTCTATTGTTTTAGTTTCTAATTGAGATGGTTGTTTGAAACATAACTTAAAGGCATTTGACTTTAGTTTCATCATTTCAGTAATACATCGCTCAAAATCTTCCGAACACCCAGAGATTGATAGCCATCCTTTTGTGCGAGTCATTGCTGTAAACAATATATCCCTTAATACAACATTGTTCGGATTTGAAAATATATAATCAGTACCACATATATAAACTGATCCTTTTTCATTTCCTTTTGCCTTATTTACTGTTGTTAAAGTAACACAATTTTCTTTCGTAAATGAAAGATTGCCACTATAAGTTGACAATAAATTAAAGGTACCTATACCATTTTTTAATAAGTGTCTTTCTATCGTAAGAAAATATGAAGATACATTTTTCCTATCCAAACAAATTACACAAATATCTTCAGGTCGTAAATTTTCTTCTGTTATATCTTTTGTAATATTTCTAGCAATGGTAAAACATTCCTGGTCAAAATTTCGAAAACGTTTATACAATATAGAGCCATTTTTGAAATTTTCATTAGAATAGCTTGGGGTGTTTTCTTCAGGTCTTTCTATTATCATATCATCACCAGTATGACAATTTCCTTGTAACACATTAAATCCAAGTGATTGCCAATAATCATTTGAATCGAGACGTTGAAGAATCTTTGAATTATATATTCCCAATCCTAAAGAAAAAGCTGCTATTAATTGTAATCGAGGTGTCCTATAACATTTTTTGAGAACTATATCCTGATTTGAAAGTTTTGATTTTTCAAAATCAACTAAA
>OBTM01000017.1_pt1 | contig 47727 bp, 49 predicted proteins | sample 1494911 | NCBI WGS metagenome assembly OBTM01 (sample SAMEA3360697, study PRJEB22359) | human gut metagenome | biome: ENVO:urban biome; feature: ENVO:human-associated habitat; material: ENVO:feces | place: Bangladesh | collected 2011 | reverse complement strand
TGTTGGCGGGTGTACTGGCGGTGCTGATGGCTGTGTCAACGGGAGTCGTGATGTTGGCGTTTGCGGGCGCTGCAGTGTTCTTAATGCCGATGATCGGCGGAATGCGAGAGTGAGTGTTGAATTTTGAATGTTGAATTGTCGGCTTTGCCGATTTTGAATTATTCAATTTTGAATTTTATTTTGACTACTTAATTATGACAGTAGAAGAGTATTTTAATCACTTGAAAGTTATTACTGAAAACGCTGGAGCAGACAAGACAGGCGTAAAGATTGAGACGGAGGACGGATATTGCATCAGCATATCTGTAACGAAGAAACTAAATAAAAAATAGGGCATTTATGAAAAAACAGAAATTTGAGATTCGTATTGCCGTAGGTGGCGATGACGAGAAATTAGGAGTGAACGTGGAAGTATGGAAAGACGGAAAATTCTCTGACTTCAGATTGCTTGAAGGCGACAACCTGCGACTCGCATACGAGGCTTCTAAGTATGCGACGGGGATCATTGCACGACTCTACCTTGAGCACCTGCACGAGGAGGGGCAACTTGATGACGAGCAATACAAGAAGCTCCATACGAAATAACATATCACACAGTTTTTATTAACAATTTAAAACTTTATAGAATAATGGCAGAAACAGAGAAATTTTCAAAGAGTCAGATTGCAACATTGAAGCATATTCAGAAGAAAGGTTTTGCGGGTTATCGACGTGTAGACGGAAAGCCAGCTTGTCCGGAACTGGAGGAACTCGTGGAAGCAGGGTATCTTGAGAAGTGGTTTCAGAGCATGTTCGGTGAGGACGTGTACAAGCTGACGGAGAAAGGCGAAAACCTGGTAAGGTCGCTTGTAGGATAAAATCCGGTAAAACGGTTGAATCCGATGTTAAAGAAATATCGGGTTCATCCGTTTCTTCTGATGACTGGCGTGTGGACATAACTGTGAATGACGAATGGGAATATGTTTATACTTTCGTATTAAGATATTTTCTTATTTAAGTACTTTTATACTTCCGTATTTTCATATATACCTATGTACGTTTATACGTAAGTACTAACGTATTTATCTACTTATTTATATATTTACTTATTTATGTTTTTATTTATCTACATAGATAGGTAAGTAAGTAGATAGATACGTTGATAATTATTTACGTAAATAGATAAATATTTAGGCTAAAAAGTTTGGATATATGAATTATAATTCTTAAATTTGCAACGTGATACAAAGATACTCACGTATTTACGTATTCATATACGTTCGTACTTTTATACGTTCGTAGGTTCGTGGATATTTAGATATGTTCGTACTTATGTATTTAGATAGATATTATTAACATTTAAATACTTAAAGAATATGGAAAGACTCAGAGAAGTTCTCGCCATTGTGAATGACAAAGGCGGTGTAGGTAAGAGCACAACAGCTCACAACTTGGCTTGCGGATTTATCAAGCTGAACCCAGACATGCGAGTGCTTATTGTAGACCTCGATGCTCAGGTTGCGAACGTTTCGTTGCTGTGCGGCTGGCGTGATCGTCAGGACAAGCACGGCACAATGTACGAAGCCTTGGTAGACAAGACTGCGATGCCTGTGTACCAGGTGAGCATTGACAAGCAGGACTATCACGGCAACCTGTTTATCGCTCCTTCATCTGAAGACATGCTAAATGTGGAGCCATTTCTTCTGCGCGAGTTAAACCCATTGAAAGTGCTGTGTAAATTGTTCGCATTGCCTGTAGAACTCCCAGAAGACAAGGGCGGCAAGCAGAGTGTGATAGAAGCCTTCGACTATATCATCATTGATTGCCCTCCCGCCATGAACCTTGTCACGAAGAACGCCATGTCGGTGGCGACAGGCATCATCATTCCCATGCAGCTTGAGGCACTGCCAACATTTGGCTCGTCGAGCGTGATACACTGGGCAAAGGAAGTGAGAAACGAGATAAACCCCCACCTTGAGCTTCGCGGACTACTGAAGGTGATGGTTGACAAGCGCACAAAGGCAAGCGTGGGTTTCTCGAAACATATTGACGAGGAATACGGCAGTTATGTGTTCAAGACAGAGATACCGCGTCGCACAAAGATCGTGGAAGCCCAGGCGATGATGCAGGACATCTTCACTTATGCTCCTGACTGTGACGCAGCCCAGAGCTATGAGGCGTTTGCAAAAGAGATAGTTGACACATTCAAGAATCAATAAAAAGAGATAACAATGGGATTTAATTGGAACGATTCGCCAGTGAAAAAAGTGGCAGAAGATATAAGGGACAACGGCGAAGCCCCCCTTTTGACACAGAGCACACAGCAAGAGGAATCTTCTGCTGTTGTGTCCGAGTCTGAAAAAGAAACAACAACTGAACCTACGAATGAGGCGGCAGTTGACAATAAAGAGAATGAAGCATCAGAGAATAAAGCTAAAAACACCTCGACACAAGCAGCCAAAGGGCGTAATCATAGAAGAACTCTGACAGACACCTCATTTGCTGCAAAGGGGAAAAAGACTGAGAACGGCATCGTTGTAAACGTGCCTATGGAGGACTATATGCAGTTGACAATGATGAAATTTCAGACTGGGCGCACGTTGAAGGACCTCGCTTTACAAGCAATACATGAGTTTATAGAGCGAAACAAGTAAGGTAAAATCCTACTAAATCTTTTTACCAAGTCACTACAAAAGTGTGCTGTTTTGGGTTTATAAAACCTACGGATTTGTTTACTTAAACCTACGGATTTGTTTACTTAAACCTACGGATTTGTTTACCAACTCCTACGTTTTTGTTTACTTCACCGTAGATAACTAACTGATAATCAACACGCTCGGAACCTCTTAATATAATATAATTATAAGATATGTTTTTTCCCCTTTTCAAAAGGAATAGTATAATAGTTTATATTATATTATATTAAGGAGATTTTGAGGAGTTGAAAATCAACGAGTTAGAGCATATGAAGTAAACAAAAACGTAGGAGTTGGTAAACAAAAACGTAGGTTTTGGTACATAAAAACGTAGGTTTAAGTACATAAAAACGTAGGTTATGGCAAAGAAAGCGAAAAAAGAAGACAAAGAAGGCAAACTTCAACTTGCTTTGAATGAACTGCGCTGGATAAACACGCCTGTCAACTATACATCATACGCTAAAAGCTATTCCCTCATACAACAGGATGTCATGTTTTTGGTAAGCGGACGGCTACAAGACCATTTTTCCAAGTTCTTGAACGAACACCGCTATTTGAGCAAAGAACGTCCTAATGGGGGCATAACGAAAGAAGATCTGTTGAAGATGGGACCGATACGTTTACGGTTGGCTGACTTCGGCATAGATAGCAGTCATTATGACGAGTCGGTGAAGGTGATAAACCAAATGAAGAAAATAGAGTTTCATCTTCCTCGGTTTGATTCGGAGACAGGACTTAGAAAAGGCGAGGACTACATGCCAATCTTCAGTAAGATATTTATTCCAAAGAACTTCACGTCACGGGAAGGCGAAGATTTCAATTATTCTGGAGACGGTGAGACTAAGATTGACGAGGACGGACAGGAAGTACGCAAGTTTCGACGTGACGGATATATCGAGGTCACGATAAACATAGAGGTTGCAAAAGCTGTGTTTGATATGACAGATGGATATTTTAATCATCTTGAACGTATAGCCTATTTCTGCAATTCGGCTTACACGTCACGTCTTTATCTCCTGCTGATGAAGTATGCGAGCAAGGGACAGATGCACCCTGCTATAGATTACCGTGAGTTAAAAGAAGCATTGGGAATGTTTAAGGTAGACGTTGAGAAAAGCGACGATACGCAACCTGCAAAGGTTGTGACTACCGAGAAATATCAGAAATTCTCACAGTTCCGCAAACAGGTGTTAGATGTGGCGCGTGGCGACATGGAACGACTATGTGAGGAAAATAAGATAGAGATAATGCTCTCGTGCATCGACCCAGAAAAAAAAGGTTACGAGCCTATTTATAGAGGCAGCGCAAAACGAGGCAATCCTGAAAAAATAAAGTTTCACATTAAGCGCACGCCGTTGGGTGTGGCGCGAGATTTGGAGCTGCATCGTGGCTCGTCAGAAAAGCGTTTGTGCACCAAGCTGATGTCGTTATACCCTACACTCGACGAAGAACGGCTCAAGACGTTTGTTGCTGATGTTCCAAAAGACCTTTGGAACGACTTCAAGGCGTATGCCTATAATGGCGTGCCTCAGGCAGTGGAGCAGCCGCATAGATGGAGTGGCACGATGGAGGACTTCGTGTTTTACATTATGGAGCAATGGATAAAGCAGCATAGCGCGAAGGCCGAGGCACAGCAACAGACTTTTGCCTTTGCTGAAGTCGAGGAAGTGAAACCTGGTGAAAAAGAGTGGCAGATGTATTTGCGCTTGATTGATAAGCAACTTGCGTCCGACTTGAGCAAGGTTAGGTACCTATCGTTTGAGGATGGTGCTGTATGTTTGGGCGTGGAGAATAAATCTCAAGTAGAAATGATAGAAGAGCATTTTGTCGATGTTGCCGTTTTGTCCCATGCGCAGAAATGCGCCGTTAAGATATTCGGCAAGAAAATTTCCCTGAACTATAAGATTGTAAAACAATAAACATTCACACCGCTTACCCTTCCCAATGGTAAGCGGTGTTTTATTTTGTCCTGTTGGTATCAGCGACTTTTTCTAATTTTGTAGGCGTAATCAACAAGACATATATATGGGAAAAATCAAATTAGTTATGTTATGGCTTCTGGCTGTAATCACGTTTGCGAGCTGCACTGCCTCACGTAAGGTGGAGCAGGGGAGTAGTAAGCAGCAGCGTGATAGTGTTGTCTCCATCGTTATGGATAGTGTGGCGAAATCAGAGGCAAGGACGGATAGCAGCGCCGTTACAGTTACGGACGAGAATCATACGTCCGGCACCACGAGCGAAAAGGGTAGGGGAGAGGAGACCGTCCAGGAGCGAGTGACCGAGAGCACGGACGCTCAAGGCAACAAGACCACCACTACTGACCGCACCATCCACCGTAAGGGTGACTATGAGCGCAATAGTTCTTACGAGGAACATTTCAAGCATCTGGAATCGACCATATCACGTATGCAGCATACGATAGACAGCTTAGTGTTGAGCAATAGGCTGGACGTGGGTACGCATTGGGCGAAGAATGACAGTACGGGTGTTGTGAAAGAGAAGATTACGAAAGACGTATATGGAGAATCCGCTTTTGGTTTTCTTTTTAATGCTGCAAAAAACATAGTATTCTGGCTCTTTATATTGTGGTATTTATTTGCATTTTTATCATGGCTAAAAGACAAGACAGACAAATGGTTGAAATAACCGAGCAGCCGGAAGTCACCTTGCAAGATTTTGTGATTCTTGCCAAGATAGAGGCTTTCTGTGAGAAATACAAGCCTCTCGACCATTGGCGTGAAGACTGCGACATGTTCACCGACTATCAGCTTCGCACGTACTTCAAGGCAGTAGTATGTCCGTTGGGCGATCCGCTGGCATTGTACCTACAGGAGTTGGCTGTGAGAGGCTTTAAGATGAAGGACGATGAATGCGGAGAGCCAGTCATCTACGCTGCGCTACGATGAATTTTGATTTAGGAGTTAGGAGTTAGGAATTGGTCGCCTTTGGCGATTTTGAATTATTTAGTTTTGAATTTACAACTATAAAAAATTATAGACATGAAGAAACCTCATTATTTTTACAAAATTTCGGCTACATCTAATGTTGGCCGAGACATTCAGGCGTTTATGCACCGTTGTCAGGAAGCCGAAGAAAAGGCACGTGAGTGGGCAGACAAACAAGGCGCGAGCAGTTATTACGAGTCACCTGAAGGTATGGCAGGTGGAGTGGGAGCCGTGGTGTTTGCCGACACCACCGGACGTGACGGATGGGACAAGGAAGTGTCGCCCGACGGACGTGTCTTCTTCTTCCCCATCGAAGGCACCGATTTGGATAAAGAGATGAATGCCCTGCCCGTCGTGAGCGAGGCAGAGCTGTTCGGTATACTTACCCTTCAGCCGAAGCGCACGAACGACAACTTGCCATTGCCCATGACCTTCGGCAACAGTACACCCATCGTGTTCTTGCATCAAGGCTTCTGGTATGCAGACGTTCCGTATGTAAGTGCCGATATGACGCTCACCAAGATAGAGGAAAAAGAGTTTTATCGTCGCAAGATGGCAGCGATAAACGAACGAAAATAAGTAGTAAGTAGTAGATCATAAGTGGTTAATAATTAGGTCTTAGTTTAGATTTGTTTTTTTATGCGTTACCCGTCCGTGAGGATAGGTAACGCTTTTTTTTAAAACGTTAGTCTTGTGTAGGATGGTCGGCAACCATATAATCCTCGTCTAATCTTATGCTGTTGTAACGTTTCGCTTCGTTGAGCATACGAGTGAGGTCGGCTATTTGCTTTTGCTGTTCGGCAATAATATCGAGTAGCCGGCGCTGTTGCTCTATGTGCTCATTCTCTAACTTTACGATAGCCGCAAGATTCGCGTCGCTGATATTGTCGGCTGGTGTTGCCGACTCTTGCGCATCTTCCGTCTTTCTCGTTTTTGCCACAACACCTGGCACTACCGATGGGGTAATCTGTACGTCCAGGGGGTTGAGCATAGAACGCTCTCCGTGCTGACGTTCGTCCGTACTGCTTGCGTAGCCTTGTGCTGGTTCCAGTATATCATTTGGCGTAGGCATACCAGGCACAACAGCACCGTCTGCGCCGGCATCTGCATCACGAAAGAAGGCAGAGAGTGGAATCTGATAAGCGTTGCAGAGTCGGAGCATACTAAGGACAGGCATTGGACCTTCGCATCTAACCCAGGCTTTAAACCGATTGTTAGACTTGGCTCCGAGGGCTTGCAGAATCTCGCCTTTTGGTATCTCAGGGTTGGCTTCGAGCCATTGGCTTAAAAAAGAGAAATTGTACTGGTACTTCATAATGATAAGTGTTAATGTGAAATCTTTAAGTATTAAAAAATGCAAAACTATTGGTTTAACCAATAGTAAAAATTGGTTATTTCAATTTTAAGAATTATATTTGCTTCAAATTTAAGAAATAAGAATTAGATGACCAAGGAAATCATTGAAAAAATCACTAAATCATGCACGCCGTTGCGGACGGATGATTTGACCGTTGAGGACAAAAAGAATCTGTATGTTGCATTGGCTAAGAAGGGCTTTACGCTCGCCACTTTCTACCTTCGTTTCTTCCAGAAAGGATTTTCTAAATGGGAGATAGAAGGTACTGACGAGTGTAAACGTCAATTTTTACTATTGTCTGATGTGTCACATTCTTTGTTGGAATATGTAGACGAGAATGACTCGCAGATGGAGAAGGGCGATAAGGGGTATCTATACACCTTGGCGCAGAGCAATGATCCTGGCGTTTTCTATTCTTGTCTCAAGCGAGTGAACGCTGGTATGTGCAACAAGTTTATCGCTTATATGAACGAGCGAGGGATGAGTGCCGCCACCGTGATAAAGCGTTTCACATCTGAGAACTGGAAACCGTGGGAGCAGGAAGGCATACGCAACCTTCTCACTTCTTATTTTATCGACGAACAACTATAATACTTTATATATGTTTGACATTACGCTTGACTTAGAAACCTGTTCGCTTTGCCCCACAGCAGCAGTCATGTCAATTGGTGCAGTTGCATGGAGGCGAGATAGCGAAAAAACTCCTTTTTATAATTTGAAAGACGGCACGCAAGACCCTTCAAGTGTGTTCTCTTGCCACATAGATCTCCGTAGTATGTTTGTCAACAAATATACCTTTGATGAAAAGACAGCGGAGTGGTGGGGAACTAAGAGCGATAAGGCTATAGCTTCGTTACTGAGTAACGACAGCTATGAGTTGCCGTGCCGACCTATTGAGGTAGCCGTGAAGGATCTTTTTGAGTGGTTGGAGGAGTTTAAGAAAGAGCAAGGCAACCAGGACGTTTGCCTTTGGGCACAGGGTTCTGACTTCGACATCGCTATCTTGCGTAATATCTGCTATAGGTTGGGCATAGATATTCCCGTGCATTATACCAACTTCCGTGACCATCGCACGTTTATCTACGAGGCGGCTCGATTGATATGCAATGCGCGTGACGTGTTCTATCGTCCGAGCGAGGCATACGACCTTGTGGAAGACTATAAGGACGTGGAGAAGGGTGCGGAACACGACCCCGTGTTCGACTGCAAACGCAGCATATATTCAACGTGGCAGATGATGAAGAAATTGGCTCATCTGAAATATCCGGAGGAATAATGCCTAACCACGAGTATCTGAACTATCCCTATATTCCCAACCGTCAGAACAAGAGACAAGGACGACCTACGCATCGGGAGTATTTGCATCGCATAGCCTACACCGAGACTGTGCGCGACTATGACGGCGACAACAAAGTGTTGCTCTTTCATGCGCCATTCGCCTTAGTGAAGGATGTGTGTCAGAAGTTGTTCACGATGATGCAGGGCAATGTAGAGAACATCATAATAAGAAACGAGCATTCCTGCCGAGTGAAAAACGGCAAGTGTTATTGGCGTGTAGCTGTGGAGATAATCGGTCTCAAAGAGAACTTCATTTCGTTCAAGGAGTTCGTGCTGATGTTGATTGGCTGCATGAAGAACTTGGCTAACTGCACCATCCGGCACTTCCGTACGGAGACGTTTCTGAACTTATAGTAAATAACAAATGTAAAAACAAAAAGAATAAAGGACAGCACGACGATGGAGGTAGCGGTAACGCCCTCCTATAAGTAAGCCTCGCCAGTAATAAGGAATTGAAGGCCTCGGAGACTGAGCAAGGCTGAAAGAAGTTTGGCACATCGTCGGCTGTCTCTTTTTAAATAATAAAGGGAAACTATGTTCTTTCATCCTATCATAAATCGTCTCGCCAACATCGACCTGCACCTTCTCGTGAAGCCTGCCAACGAGCAGCGCATCGAAGGTCAGACCGCGTGTTTCTGTCCTATCTGCAAGAAGGGGCAGGACGTGGATGCCGATGTCAAGCAGACACCTCACTTCATTATCTACGAGAATGAGCGAGGTGGACTGTATTCGGGTGTGGGCGTTGACGACAACCGAATGGCAGAGCATGGTGCCGTGAAATGGAAATGCACCCGCACGGGTAAGACCGGCTACGGAGCCATCGAACTGTATGCAGCCAAGATGAATCTTCCGATGCACGGATATAGTCTTCAGCGTATCTGCCAAAGACTCGTAAGGGATGTGTATGGCGATACCGACGAGGTGCGCCGTGCCTTCCCAGAAGTTTTTGCGAAGATGGACTATCGTACTCAGGCACAGCAGACCATCGAGATATTCTCTTTCATGCCGAAGACCGACTTCTCGCCACAAGAGCTTGCAGCCCTTGGGTGTGAGGTGACGCTTGACAAGGGGCTGCCTCGCTTCGGCTTTGGCAGTACGTTTACACCCGACATGCTCAACAAGGACTTTCGTATCTATTCCCTTCTGAGCGTGACGCTGCCTGACGTAATACGTGACGGTCAGCATGTTAGCGAGATTATCCACGGCACCCCCTGGAATCCGCTGTTCGTATGCTTCGCCTCGCAGGAGATAGGTCCGCAAAACTCATACGGATGTTTCTTTCGTCCGGCAATGGCAGGGAGCGAACCAATAGTGTTCTCTACCGCCGAGGAGCACAGCGTGAGGAAGGTGAGCAAGTGGCTCATGGGCGATAACGTGTTTGTTCATGCAATGGATAATCGCAAGAGCGACAACACAGCCGTTCATGCTGCCATCGTCAAGTATGACCCCGAAGAGAAATATACCGAGACAAAGGAGGTATGGGAGGAGAATGAGACCAAGGACGGAGAACCGAAAGGTACGTTCAAAAAGGTGGACGTGAAAATCCCCACCGCTGAGATAAAGGCTCGCAACATCGTGTTTTGCCGCACACCCGAAGACGCATTGAGCGTATATTATGCTATGCGTTCCTTGCGCCTTGACAAGGCAGAAGACCAGCATTTTCAAGACTTCTGTTGGTATCATGTGGCGTTCTCCATCGGACGTAGAAATTTCTGGTACATAGAGCGTGGAGAGTGGAAACGGGAGAATCTTGATTTCAGTGCCGTGCAATACCAGAAGATGAACCGATTTGCCGAGCACGTCATTATTCTATACCCCAACGACATTGCCTCTCAGCGTGACTGTGGAGCGATATGCACTAAGTTCAGCTCATTGCATTATGCCATGCTGCCCGAAGGCTTTCGCTCGCGTTATTGTCGACGCTGGCAATGGCTATACGGCTGCTCTCCCCGAAGCGTGCGCGACTATCTGCTGACATACACCATGAACGCAGAAGAGAACTTCCAGTATGATCATGACCTTCGCCTTCCTCTCTATTCCCGTTTGCGTGGAGCCAGGAACACGGAACCATTCGAGATAGAAACTCCGCGTGATCCTCGAAGTGGAAAACCTAAATCACCTACCTGCAAGGTGTCGCCTACGCGATTGTGGCTCTTTATGACCGCTCACGGATATTATCGAATGATAGACCCCGAGAGCACCGACCTCGTAGGACAGTATATCCACCTGAACAAATGCTTTGTGGAGTATATCGATGCAAAGAGCATTATCCAGGCAGCAAAGACAATGCTTTTGGAATATATAGAACAGACATGGCGGCATAGCGACAACGAGCGACGCTTGATGTCCGACTGTGCCAATATGGTGGACAAGACCTTCACTGAGAAGTCTGCCGGAGGTTTGCAGAGTATGGTGATAAACTTTGCCGATGCGTTTGATGCCAAGACTGAGTATTTCTACTTCAACAATGTGGCACTGAAGATAAAACCCGACAGCATCAGCACAGTGTCGTATGACGACATCAACTTCTTTATTCCCTCGCTCGCCAAGAAGCCGTATGACTTCACGATGAGAGCCTTCAAGACTCCTTTTACAATTACCGAGCGTCAGGAATACCGCGACCGACTGGAAGCGATAGACAAAAAGGAGAAGATGCAGAACGAGGACGGGTCGCCAGTGTTCAGCTACGACGAGATAAAGCAGATGCGTGGCGACCTTATGGAATGGGCGCAGACATATCGTTGGGATGTTAACTGGCAAGGACAGCAAGAAAAAGACCTTTGGCCTATTCTGCGCATAGTGCGCGGCTTCTCAAACACCCTCTGGGAGCGAGAGCGAGACGTGCTGCGTAGCAAAGAGAAACTTACTGATGACGAGCGAGCCGTAATGAACGCCCATTTCGCCAATATGCTTTCGGGCATTGGCAGGCTTTGTTATCGTTCATGGGAAGGGATGCAGAACGTCTGTCCTTATCTTCTTGAGGATAATATCGCCGACGAGAAGCAAGCCTCTGGTGGTAGTGGTAAATCGGTATTGGTAAACCTCGTAGTTGGTTCGGCAGTCAATGTATTCTGTGTCGATATGAAAGACTTTCTTACCATTGTTGATGCAAAGTTCTGTCTTTCCGACTTGCTCATATATCCCGGCAAGTATCGTGTCGTACACTGGGAGGACAAGCAGAAGAGCTTTCCGCTTAAATACTTCTACAACAAGATTACCAAGGGTACGAAGGTTGAAAAGAAATTTGGCGACCCCGTTAGTCTCAAGATGGAAGACTCGCCGATGCACGTCATAACAAGCAACAGTCCTTTGAGCGACGACGACCCTTCTACAATAGGCCGTTTTCCTCTGGTTAGTTTCTCCGACCGCTTTGCTCGCGAGAATCCTCAAAAGCGACAGCCGGCACGATCACCATCCGACATTATGAAGCGTTTTGATACAGACCCCGCCAAACTGACCGACACCGACCGCAACCAAGCTATCTATATCTGCGCCTTAGCTGTGCAGTTTCTGATGCGCTACCACACTTTTGCCATTGCACCGCAAGGCAATGTGCGCCGCCGTCAGATGGTGCAGAAGCTCACCGAGAGCATCGTGCGCTATTTCGAATGGTTCTTCTCTCGCAATGAGGTCTACGGAGTGCCGATATGCACCGATGATATGTTCAACGAGTTTATGCGCGATTGGGCGGATGCTTCTGAAGGTAAGAGTAAGGAGTATAGCCGAGCCACCTTCAAGAAGAAGATATACGACTATTGCGAAAATATGTCGATAGCGTGTAATCCTAAGCATCTCTTCGAGAACGAGAGCGACAAGCAGCGCAAGTGCTTTAAGCTCCAGGCATGGGTTACGCAGGAATACTTCACCGGTCGTGAGTGGGAGAATGACAATACCATCGAGCCGAAGTTTATCCGCTACTTGCAAACGTCGAAGCATGTATTCTTCTTCTACCGACCTGGCAAGGATGCAATACCGAAGGATTACCGAGAGCTCAAACGTATAGCTAAGCAATATGCCGAACAGCCCGATCCGCTGCCATACCGCGACGATGACGGTAATATCGTACAGCTCACCGATGAAGAGAAGGAACGCTGGGAGAACAACAAGACACGCAAGCAGGGTCGGCGAATGGCAGCACTTGCAGCTACAACACCCACGGCTGTTGCGCCGGATGTTAAGGAAGAGGATATGCCGTTTTAATTAGACTGAAAGTATAACTTAAACATTTATAGAGTATGAAGAAAATAATGCTTAGAAAGGATTATAAGACTAAGGTAGTGCCAGTAGCAGAAGCAGTAGGCCATTATTTGGCGGAGCCAGCAAACCGAGTTTGGAACGAGACCTTTATTGACGAGGACACTCAGCAGAACGTCGTTGTAGAGCGTGCTGAGAATATTGCGCATCGAGGATGTATGGTTACTGACAAAGTTCTCGAAGAATTGAAAAATAATAAAATTGAGGAGGTAGTGATAACGGACGTTCCGCATCGTGCTAAGGAGTCAACTTTGTTCAATAGGATTATGAACATAAAGGTGATGGTGCGCAATGGTTGGGGAGATAACGCCGTACTTATTGTGCGCAGCGATTCTTTGCGAGGAGCACAAAATCTTGCAGCCGATTACGCAGAGGGTGCTGTAAACGAAATTTTTAAGACTGAGGGTGCCGAGTCAATATATGTCGCTAAGTCGGAGATAATAGAAGGAATTCATTTCATCGGTCGCACAAAAGAAGACATTGAACAGGAGGAAGTTGAACTCGAAAAAGATGCAGATGCTCCTGTAAAAGAGCCGTTCAAGGTTAAGGCTTCGTTCATTGATACCGAGATGTATGAGCCAGAGAATACCAGGTCGAAAGCTGGCGTACATACAAAGGATATGTTCGTGGTATGGGCTTATGATGTGGTAACAGCCAAGAACATCGTGTTCGATTATATCAAACACTATTATCGCACGATACTGAACGAGCGCGAGACTCTTCGCGTGATTGGAGCCACACAGTTCTATGCACATACCTATGTCCCTGCTGAGTACTGCAATGAGTATATCGAGCAGGAAAAGTTGAAGTTGGCTGTGGAGGAGTAGGCGTATATGTTTAATCTTTAACAAAGATAGATTATGAAATTATACCGTTTCATGTCTTCTGTTGAGATAGCTAAGTTGTTTCATAGAGAGACATTAAAGAATACTACCGACCACAGTAAGAAACGTGGTACGGCAAGCACGGCAAAGGGATTCTGTTTTGGAATTGGTGGCATGGAACAGGCTAAAAAGGATTTTCGCCGATTGAAGGGGATTGTCTGTCCTGATGCTCTGTTGGTATTCACTCCTAAAATTTCTGAAAAGTTTACACTATGTAAAGGTCGCTATATAGACTATGATAAGATTGATGCAGACGGAAAATCTATCATAGACTATCCAATAGGGAAAGAACCCTGCAAGTACTTCGAAGAATATTGCACCGAGAGTTATTCTGTTGATGACATTGAACAAATAGAGTATTTTGAAGTGCTACGCCCTTCTTTTCTAAAGTAGAATGTAAATAAAACAATACGATATGCGAACATTCACCCCCCCCAGATGCGAAAACTGCATTTCTTACGACCACATAAAATGTAGTTGCAGGGAGCAGAGTTCCCCGCTGTTCGGCGGCAACATCAGTCCTCTGCACCTCGCTTGCAGCAGTTTTATCGGGCTTTCAAAGGTGTATGCGCCGAAGAACCGTGTGAAGAAATGGTACAAGGTGCGCACGATGGACGATATGAGCGACAGCAGAGCGAGATTGTATTAAACAGTAAACATAAATAATAATAAAACAACAAACAAAATGGCAAGTTTTAGTTTAAGTCCCGACCTTTTAGGCTTTAATGGCGCAAAGGTCTTTACCAATCTTGACGAGACACATCCTGAGTGGCCCTGGGTGTGTTTCCCCCAACCCCTCAACCCTATCACGTTCAAGACAGCTAAGAAAGACCCGAACCGACAGATGGCGTTCTTGAGTCTAAACATGTGGCCCTTGAGTGAAAAATACAAGAACGCTATTCGTCGTTCGGCTATGGAGAATGGCGACAGCAATCCGAGAATACCCACACATGAGTTGTGCTTGAATTTTTCTGTCGAATATATCAAGCAGGTAGCAAAGACTTTCCCTAAACTCGTTGAGCAGGTAAAGGAGCAGTTCAAGACTGCCGATCCCGACATCGTAAACCAAGATCCCGCTGATGTGAACACTCATCTTTTTAAGGCTATCCGCAATCGTATGAACAAGCGAATTGCTCTGGTTTACCAACCGCAGTTGCAACAGCAGCCTTCGCCCTATGTTCAGCCCACCTTTGCGGCAGCAGGTGCAGCCACCGGCTATGTGGCACCGGCAGAATCAAGCGGCGTAGATCTCGGCGGTTATAATCCGGCAGAAGACGAGGATTTGCCGTTCTAAAAGAGTTTTGAGTTTTGAGTTTTGAATTGTGCGCTACGCGCATTTTGAATTACTCATTTTTTAGTTGAGAGTTTAAGGAAGTTCAAAACTCTTAATTCAAAACTCGACAACTCAAAATCGTCAACGGCGACAATTCAAAACTTAAAACTCAAAATTCAAAACTCATGAAGTTACAAGCTCAATCATCCCGCGCCCTGCACGCTGCCCTCAACAAGTCGGCAAAGTGTATCGGCTCCAAGAATACAATAGCCATTCTCGACAACGTGCTGCTGACACGCAACGAAGGCGGTCAGTTCTTCCTTACATCATCCACCACCGAAGCGCAGCTCACTATCCCTGCACCACTCACTCTGTGTGGCGGCAAGTTCGACAAGCCGATAGTGTTGCCCCTCAAGATGCTCAGTTCGCTGTTAGGTACTTTGCCCGACTGTGTTGTTACGCTTGATGTAGTGGAAGACGGTCAGACGTTCACCGTAGAGTATTGCACCGGCAGTGGCGACAGCGTTAAGTCGGGCAAGGCAAGCATGGTGTATTTCTCAGGCGAGGCCTATCCGCAGATGGTGTTGCCCAATAGCGAGAAATCGACAATCATCAGTCTGCCTGGTCAGTTGTTCCGTTCCGTGATAGACTCTACCGACAAGTTCGTGCAGATAGACGAGCTTCGCCCTACGCTTTCCTGTCTGTGTGTAGACATTGCCGACGACCGTTCGGAAGTAATTTTTGCAGCCACCGACGGACACATCCTTACAAAGATAACGCACAATAACGACCCGCAGAAGGGAGGTAGCGGCTTCTTCCGTAAAGGCGAACCTTGCAAGACGCTTATCCACCGCAACTACTTCCGCACATTGTCCGCCTTCGATGGATGCGAAGACATCAGCATCGAGAACGACGGCCACACCATACGCTTCTCGTCGGGCGACACCGAACTTATCTGCAAACACATGGAAGGCAGATACCCTAATTACGGCAGCGTGATTCCGAAGTCAAACCCCTACTATGTTGTGTTCAACAAGAAGGAAATGATAGACATCCTGCGTCGCGTCAGTCTGTTCTCAAGCAGCGCAAGTAATCTGGTAAAGATAGAGAAGAACGGCATGTTCATCAACGTGTCGGCAAGCGATGTAGACTTTGCCATGTCGGGCGAAGACCAGGTGTTCATATCCAACTCGGAATGTCCCGATAATTTCTTCATCGGACTAAAGTCAACAGCACTCCAAACCTGTATCAACCCTATCCCCTCAGACACCATCCGTATGCAGTTGCTTGACAGTACACACGCCGTGGTACTCACCGCCGACGAACCGGCACCCAAGGTTATGACACTGGCAATGCCAATGATGATGAATGATTAATTTTGAGTTTTGGATTTTGAGTTTTGAATTATCGCCTTTGGCGATTAGGAATTGTTCAATGTTGATTTGAGAATTGCTAATTCAAAATTCAAAATTCGTAACTCAAAATTGGATAATTCAAAATGCGCTTTGCGCATAATTCAAAACTCAAAATTCAAAACTCTATATGGACGATACTCTCCTCTTCATTCCGCCTTGCTGCGTAGACAATAAGCTGCCCAAGGCGGTCAACCAGGCCCCCCACCGTCAGCTCACGTTCTACACTCATGGCGACGTGACAGCGGAGAAATTCTATAAGGCAGTGAGCCACCTCGTGATAGATTCTCACATCATGGTGCTCACCATGCCTTCGCCTAAACAAGAGACATTCATGTTTCTTGAGCAATGCTTTGAGCGAGGATGGATAACCCACCTCGTGCTATCCACCTATCGCTCGTGCGACTCGCTCATAGCAAAACACCTTGGCGATTACGCCGACCGCATCATCTATGCGCAAAGCGACGATGTGAGCGACCTAAGCAGTCACATGGTGCTCTACAACCAGGACAGGGCTTTGACACTTAGTGGACCGATGTACGACCGTCCGCAGACCGATGTGCGACTGGCTGCATACACGCTCGTGTTCCACCCATCCCACCTGCTAAACTCTACAGCCGATTGGGGCAACTCGCTCCGCAATATCCTCTTTCCCGACGTGTTGCGTCAGCGTAAGAAGATTTTTGCCGGAGGCGTAAAACTGATAAAGGATAAGGAAATAGACAGGTTCATACACTTGGAATTTCCGCCATTTAAAGAAGAATAACAATGAGACAACCCACACAATCATACACCGAGCTTCGTCGATATATGGAGAAATGGCAATGGGATGACCCTCGCATGGGACAACGTGTCACGGGCTTCAATCCTCCGCAGACAGCCAGGAACGTGCAGCGTATGCCGTTCTATATCAAGTTCCTTACCAAGAGCGGACATGTAGACGCTGGTATGTGTGTCTGCCTTGCTGTAGACACTGACCGTCATCAGCGCAAGGTGCAGTTCGTGGTGAGTGGTGAGATAAGGGTTGTGAATGACATTCTTGTGCTTGAAGTAGACGGCACGAGATTCATAACACACTAAAAAGTACATTTTTGTTTTTTTATTATTTGAAGATTTCAAATTCATGGTACAAATATAGTTTAGCGAAACTATAGGCAATTTTCAACAATCTTCGGTTCGTGAGAATGGAAGATTTTTTTCAATTGATTTACAAACTTAAAACAAAATATATATGTGGAAACCTTTTAAAAGAAACAAGCAAAATAAGTTGCAAGAGTTGCGCGACTTAGCTACCATTACGTCCATTCTCAATGAGTTTGAACGTCACGGACTTATTCATTGGCAGCGCCGAGATAAGATACTTGTCATTGAAGAATCTCTGGTAAAATTGAAATTAGCCGAAGGAAGAAGCGGCTTTTTGAAGTTTCTCAACCAGGTGGCCATGTGGCAGAACAATAATATCGCTCAAGAAGCCTACGAGGCTCATCGTCTGAAGGTGGAGACCGAAGCTGTGCGTAAGGCACAGGCTCAGTTTGCCATGCTCACCAAGGAAGACCTTCAGCGTATTCGTCAGAACGCTCGTGAGCAGATGCCAATAATCCCACTTGAACAGCTCAAGTTTATCAAGGAATTTGACATCTTCGTTGTGCGAGCCGATGCACCTTCAATTCAAGACGCTAATAAAGAAGACGGTCATCTGCTGGCTCTTGGACATTTCGATGGCGAGAATGTGGAAATGGCTATGTACGACGATGTAAAATATATACTATATGATAGACTTGAGTCTTAACCGTCACGACTTCGTATCAGCCGTGGAAGGCTTCGCTCATGGCTCGCATCTGCGTCAGCACGTGTGGCGCGAAATAGTGTTCCTTAATATTCCGCAGATGACCGATGATGATATGGATTTCTTTTGGTACATCTTCCGTCGGAATCTCTGGAATTGTTATTTCAGGGAAGTCAATGGACGTATGACCAAGTATTGCGGATACGAAGATTACCTGCATGCTTTGGCAGCTTTGCATCGTGGCAATAGATACAAAGTGACATTCCAACCAGACAATCTCAAGCAGCCTATGACAGCTGAGTGTTATAGATTCGGCGGGCATTATCGTCCGCTGCGCATTCCCGGACAGGAGTCGCGTATGGCTTCCTTTGACAGTATCATTCCTCCTGAATGGATAAAGGATGTAGTTATTTTTTTAATGCCTCATAACAAATATGTACAGGAAGGTAAGGAAGAATGGTGGACCAACTTGTGCGTTTACGACGATAAAACGTTATTTAAATCCGAAACTTTATGCCGATAAGAGAAAATTATTAAGCAATAGAGAAAATTAAGGGTAAACAAGGGAAATTTTCCCTTAATTTTTATTAAAACAATATAGTTATGAAAGAAATAAATCATTCTCAGTTAGGCACGGTTGAACTGTTCCGAAATGCATCTAATCGCTTGGCGACCTTTGTCAACATGCAGCTCTTCGACGGCTGTCGCAAGTGGCATTGGATAGGTGACGAAGTAGGCGGAGCGTGTGACTTCGAGGAAGCCGACGTGCTCAATGCCGAGGACATGGTGCGTATCATCGAGAACAATATGTCCTATGATGAATATGCCGAGTGGCGCAATGCCAACCTTGACAACAACCGATATATAAATCTCAAGTCATGGCTGATGGGAGCAAGGCATGCGATGTTTAAAGAGGAAGAAACTGAAAAACAATAAATAATATGGAAACAAAACGAAAATATACAGACGAGCTGGGAGCCGATAAGGGAGCCATACACTTGATGATAACCAGATGGTGTGGCTATCTTTGCCGTTTATGCTGTAATAAACAATACGACCTCGACACGATACCAGTGGCAACCGTACAAGAACTAAAGGCTGCACATACCGTTATGCTTACTGGTGGCGAACCTTTCTTTTTGCAGGACATTACAGGTTTCTGTGCTCGTCTACGTCTTGATTATCCCAATGTCAAGCAGCTCTATATATACACATCTGGTTTTGAAATGTCCTTAAAAGAGAGGATACTTCGTACTCCATGTTCACTCTACAGGTATGTGGACGGCATAAACTTTTCGCCTAAAAGTAAGTACGACTACGAGGCAATTAAGAATATGCTGACGAATGGGGATTTTGCAATAGAGTTCTTTGCCCATGCTCGTAGCAACCGCATTATCCTAATGCCTAACGACTTTATGACCCGTAAGCAGCAGGAAGAATTTATTGAGAGCCTACCTCTCGAAGGTTTGGCTTTTTATGGTGCAAAATTTGACATAGAATACAGAGAATGGCAGGAAGATTTCAAGCCTAACGGTGGCGTGTGGCGTAGACTGCCAGTGTTCTTGTAATTGTACACCCAAGAAATAAAGAAATTTGATATAAGCAATTTTTATTTTAAAAACTAAGAATATGGAAATAGAAAAACTTAAAGGAGACCTGATACAGACGTTAATGCGCAATATGGGTCTTATTATCAACGATCTTGCCGAGAATACTAAAAAGATTGAGTATTTGGAGCAGCGTGTCAATCAGATGTCGGAGAAGAAAGTCGAGCCAGAGAAAATAGAGCCTACCTTTGAAAGTATTGACCCCGAAACTCGCTATCGTTATGATGTGGCTAACGGCGAATATTGCAAGTTTATAGATACTGAGCATCCTGGAGCGTATGTCATAGCCATTTTGAAAAGCCCATACGAGAAAGGGAAGGTGGTTATGTGTCACGCTTTGTTGGTACACGAGCAGAACGGTGTTGAGATTCTTTATGTGTCAGACGAAACTTTGTCGGCACCATATAGTAATTATTCGAGAGGTTTTTGTAATTTTATCAGCAAGTGTACTTCTTTTAATCTACGAGAAACATACGAAAAGGCAAGCCTAACGGGATACGATGTGAAGCAAATCAACGATTATATAACGAAGGTTGGCTATACGGTGGTTTTTAATGCAAGTGCGACAAATACTCCGTTTTCTTATTCAGCCTCTGCAATACTTGCTCGTCCTCTCTTTAAGACACCCAAACATCGTCATTGTAAACGCAAGGGGAATAAGTAATAAATAAGGAACGCTTGATTGTTGTAGCATTTATACACCCCAACACACAAAGCAATTTGTAATTAGCGATTTTCATTATTCTAAAGAAGGGCAGCCGTTGTGATAACGTCTGCCCTTCGCCTTTCTTATACAAACCTAAAAATTCAAAATTGAACAATTCAAAATGCGCATAGAGCACAATTCAAAACTCAAAACCCCCTCACCTTCCACTCGGAAGCACAAACCAACCGCCACCGCCACGGAAGAACTTGCAACCTAAGTACAGCGTATCAAAGGCATCCGTGAAGTCGGTACGTTGCTGTAAAGGCAGCGTGTCCTCGCTCTCCGGCTTCTTCTCCTGACTCTTGTCTTTGTGGAATCCCTTGTAAGAAATCTGTACCTCACACAGTTGCATGGCAATGATAAGGTCCGGGTTGTTTGGTTGGTTGATGCGGATGGCAGGGTAGGAGAGGTGAGCCAAGCCATCGTTGATAATCTTGTGCTTTACCTCGTGCTTCTCCGGTGCGCCCATGTCAATGGCCGTCACGTTCCAGCCTCGCTTCTCCAGTTCAGCAATCACGGTCATATAGAATCGCTCGTCCGACGAAGCGTAGGATGCTCCCTGCTTTGCCGTGGCATCATAGAAATACGTCACGTCACGGTTGATGGCCCGCTTGGGAGCATAATAATCCGAAAAATCGGCAATCAACTCACGCAGTTTGCGCTCATTCTTCACATAAAAACTCTTGATGACGTTCAAACATTCCATGCCGTCGCGCTCATACATTTGCCCAACCACCAACGTATTTATGTTAGCATTGTAATCCAAGGCTATATATAAAGGAAGGGAGTTGATGCAGTCGGAATCCATGCGCGAGTCGTTGCGCTCGCCCAACTCCTTGAAGTCGGGTTGGTAGCTCTCGCTCGTGACTTTCTTTCCACCGATGATGCCCGACACCTTTTGCGTAGTGAATTTTGCAGACGACAAGGGGTCTATCTCATCTGGGATATATCCGTGGACATGATCAATATCGAGGTTGGAGTAAAAGCCATCGTTTGACTTCTGTACCTTGATGTTGAGAATGGAAACCGCGAAAGTGTAGGGTGGAAGATCTCGTTTCATTTGACGGATATAGTCTTCACCCAGAATATCCACATTGTCGAGGGATGATGCACGGCGCACACAGAAAGCCACGCGGCGCAGTTCACGCAAATCGAGGTTGTAATATTTCTGCTTGCGATAAATCATCTGCATTTCAAGATCTTCCTCGTAAGTAATCAGATACTCGTAATCATAAACCAGTTCGGCATCGTCCTGCGGAATAAGTTTATAGTTTACCGCCATCTCCACCATACCCTTAGTGACGTGCTGCCCATGATTAGGCATAATGCGGAACTGTCCTTCATGCTTCATCATCTTCAGAGCAATGGCACGCATAATGGTGCGAGTTTCTTTTGGCACGACGTGGACTAAGTGTCCATTCTTTTTGGCATTATACAGCAGGTCGTTGTAGCGTATCACCTTATTGGCGTATTCCTCTAATAGCTCCTGCACCCACCGATATGTCTTGCCTTTGAACGGACCTGCCTCAATTTGCATGTCCAGTTTCTCTTCCTCCTTCTCCAGCCACGAACCTTTGGCAGTGAGCGAGGCATCCGAGAGGAAGCGCGTACTTTTATACATCGGATTGTAGTCGGAGAAGTTGATGTTTCCGAGCGGATGCGTCTGTCCTGAAAGAGCCGGCATCAACTCGTCGGTCACTTTCTTATAGGGGAAGAACCTCGCCTCGTCGCCCACCATGGCAGAGAACGTGTAGGAGTTGGCAGAGGCAGTCTGTGAGAGAGAGATAAGAACCCATCCGGCACCATTGGCCAACCAAATGTAGTTGTCGTAGTTCTTGGGCTTGAAGATACTCTCGCGAGCGTGCTTCGGCGGTCGTCCCCACCCGAAGTGAATGCCCTGCGTAAAGCCGAACATACGCTCCATTGCTGCCATCGTACTCGGTATGGTCTTGCCGAAGCCCTGTTGACGCGACACCGCCACCCATGCGCCGAGCATACCAGGCATGGAGTTGGAGGCCGTCCAGACGTAAGGAGCCACCAGTCCGTCGGTCTTACCCACACGGCGGGCAGCAATCACTCGCTCATCCTTGGCTCCCATGTATAGCGACTGCTGCTGGAATTTAGTTAAGTAAATGTTATGTGCTTGCTGCATGTTTTTGAGTTTTGAGTGTTGAATTTTGAGTTTTGAGTTTTGAATTGATTAGCCGCGAATTCAAAATTCATAAATTCAAAATCGCAGGCTTTAGCCGAGAATAATTCAAAATTCCTAATTCCTAATTCCTAATTCGGCCCACGTGCCATTTGCTGCAGGTCCTGCATCTGTACACCGTATATCCTTGCGCTTTAAGCTTCGGATTCTCTTGCAAGAACTCCCAGGCATCATCCTCCGTGTCGTAGGCTTCCTTCGCCTTCCATGAGTGCTGTTTGCGAGTGTAATGCTCAGGGTCTGGCTTGAATGGCGGAATTTTGTTGAAGTACTTTTTCATTTTTGAGTTTTGAGTTTTGATTTTTGAGTTGGTCGGCAAGCCGATTTTGAATTATCCAATTTTGAGTTTTTGTGTTGTTTTGTGTTTTCTTTTGTTCTATTCCCCGTTCAGTTAAACCATTTTACAGTTGTCTCGCCCTTATATCCTTTCTTCCACACGAACCATGCGTAAGCCGCGGCGCTGCTGCCATACTTGTCGAAGTCGCCATTCATAGCGCATTTCAGTCGTGACGAGCTTACCCAAACACGAATGGGGGGGTAGAACGGAAGAGAGCGCGTCGAGCCTTACCTTCGAGGAAAGTCAGCTTTAGGAACATCGCCACCTTCTTACCTTGGGGGATGATGCTCAGAGCCTTCTCCACAAACTGCTGCGCATACTTGTAGGGTGGATTGGTGACGATGTTTCCGTTCCACGCCAAGTTGTCTATCGCAAGAAAGTCGGCTACCTCGCCGTACCCTCTATCCACAAGGTCGCGGCTCACCACCTCATACCCCGCTGCCTTCAGCACCTCGCTCATGTGACCCTCGCCACACGAAGGTTCCAATATCCTGCCCTCGAACCGCTCCAGCTTGCACAGCCATTCCGTCGCCTTCGGCTCAGTGGCATAGTAATCCTCACGCTGTCTATCCGCATCCGTATGGTTGCTTGCGCCTAACGTCTTGAATACAGCAGCCGAGCCGCCTACCCAGTCCTTAGCCATTGTGAACCTCCTTTCCTGTCAGATCTTCAGCAGAGAGGTTGAGATAATGCGACAATTCCTCTATTCTGTCTTCATCTACATCCTCACAAAGTTCTCGCAAGGTGACATATTCATCCACCGGCTCGTAAGGATTCTCCTTAGAAATCATAAAATAGATTTCCGACTCACGAAATCCCAATGTTTCGAGCAGCGTATAAACATCCTCATTCTGCATGTTTTCGGTCACGTTCTCCTCATCGTATATGATAGAGACCGTTCCGTTGCTGTAATCTAAAATTGATATATACATAGTGTTGTTGTTGTTTTGTTGCAGTCTTAGAAGAATTTTACGGGCAGACTTTCATTGATTAACTTGCGAGTTTCTTCAGCACAAGCAGCCACGCATTTTTCTACAGCTTCTGTGATGTCTTGGATTTGACCCTCACGCATATTGTTGTATTTATCACAAGTGTCCTCTATTATTTTGTAGAGTGTCTGTTTTTGTAAAGCCACCATATAGTCCACATATTCCTTGCACGTCTTGCGCCGTGGCTCCTTTACCCAATCGATGAAGTTCTGCTTCCAGTCCTTCCATGTCTTGATTTTTATTGTTATCATAATTGTGTTGTTTATAATGTTAAGTCAATGCCAAACTCTCTTTCCAAGAAATCCTTCCAGTCCGGTTTCCCGAACAGCGAAACGTTAGCCTTCTGCCAATCCTTTTCGCGAGGGAAGAACACATCACGCGCAAACCATTCGTACACGTTGTCGTAGCGTTGGCGAACCTTTGCGTCGGGATGATTGTTCCAAAAGCGTTGTCCGGTACGCAGGTAGGCTCGTGCCATACGCGGATAATCCTTGAAGTAGAGGATGCGCTTGCGCTCTGTGGCGAGAGGGCAGCACATACAGCCGAGGCGTTTCGACACGTCGATTTGCCCCCGACTGGTATAATAGACAGGAGCGAGTGTCAGATGTCGGTCTTCGATGAAAGCCAACACATCATCGTCCGTCCAATCGAGAATAGGGTAAATGGCTTCCACATGATTGGCTTCCGTCTTACGACCGTAAAAACGACATTCCGTAGGTTCGTTGTATCGCTCGTTGCGTTTCGAGCTCTCCGACTTTCTTACGCCCATGATGCATTTATCCATAACTTTATACTCCTTCAATTTCTCGCAACAGAATCGTGAGAAACGGTTAGGAAATCCCTTTTTCGCTACAAGCTGAAAGAACGTTTCCTTCGGTCTGAGTATTTCGGCACCCATACGCTTCACATGAGCAATCGTGCCAGGCGGGTCTATCGTAGTGTTGCGGTAGATGGCACGGAAGCGTATGCCTGCCTCCTTAGCCAGTTGCAGAATCACGTCCGAGTCTTTGCCACCCGAATACGCCACCTCTATCTCACCGTCGTACCCATTCTGTACCCCTTGCAGCAACCGAATGGCACGGTTTATTTTCTTTTGTAAATCCTCTGTTACCATATCCTTGGTTTGTTATTCATTTTACCCATATCATCAATGGTTTTTATTCAACCCATCAATGGATATGTTTTTGCCGAGAGCCGGTTCTTTTGATGAAAAGAGCCGACTCTTTTGATGAAATCAGTTAACTCTCCGTTTTTTCCATGTGCTAACACTTTTCATCAAAAGGCTAACCCCGTTGCACCCCATTTCTTTTTGCCGTGTCGCCCATCCACGTCTACAAGTCCTATCTTCATTATTTATTCTTTTTCCATTTTACTAACTATTGGATTCTTCACTTTTCACTCTTCACTCTTCACTTAACCATTGGATTCTTCACTTTTCACTTTTCCCTCTTCACTTTCCGTTTCCATATACTCGAAGTAGTCCGGCTCCTCCTCGCGCTTGTCGCCGAACATCTCGTCATCCTCTATCTCCTGCAGGTCCTTGGTGGTAAGACCATACTTGCGGGCCATGCGCAGCTTCTCCTCCTCGGTATAGTTCACGCGGTCGCGCTTCACGATGCTCACGTCCTGCGTGATGGCAATGCGGCTCATATCCGGCATCTCGTCCGTAGCGTCCTTCTCTTCGTCAAAGTCCTTATACACCTTGGCAAGAGCCTCCATGCCCTTGGCTACGGCACGGTCGTTGTTCTGCTGCTTGCCCGTGCGGATGAGCCATTCTGCCGATCCCAGGAACATTGCCTTGTGGCGCGGACTCTCGTCGGTCTGGAAGAAACGTATCAGGTGGTTGCACACCAACACGTCGTTGTTGAGCTCCGTAACGGTACGCGGACAGATATTACCCTCGTCGTCGAGTGTAATCTTCAGCGCATGCACATACTCCTGCGCTTCCTTATTGCCCTGCGCTGCCTGGTTGAAGAACATCTCATAGTCGCGTCGGGCAATATTGCGGCACACCGTCCGAGGGTCGATGTCCTTGTTTTGCACCCATCGCTTGTAGAACTCCGAGCATATCTGCATACGGTAGCGTTGCTCCAGCTTCGGGAACGCCGTCTGCATACTCGTGCCGTAGGAGAGCCACTTGTCGATGCGGGCCAATGTATTTTGCGTGATTTCTGACATAGTTTTGTGTTTTATGTAGCCAAAGTTACAATATTCCCCGTCCCCCGTGCGGACATGAGTTTAAGTGAAAAGTGAAAAGTGAAAAATCCAATAGCTAAGTGAAAAGTGAAAAACGAAGAGTGAAAAATCCAATAGCTAAGTGAAGAGTGAAAAACGAAGAGTGAAAAATCCATGTGCTCTCGTTGCTATTGGATTTCTCACTCTTCACTTTTCACTTTTCCCTTAAACTCATGTCCGCTGTGCGTAGCAGTTTATCAGTAAATTTGTTGCATAAAATTCAGGACAACAACACAAAACACAACACAAAAACATGAACAATCCATTCTACGTTTCGCGAGCCATTGCCGCAGTGCTCGGCTTGCTGTGGGTTCACATAGAACCCTCTATCAATTTTATCACTGTGTGCTTCTTCGCCCTCATCATCGACTGCTATACGGCGTGGCGATGCAACCGACGTATCTACCAAAAATACCGCGAGGAGATAAAGCGTAACCCGAAGTGTAAGATGGACGGTAAGCTGCGCTCCAAGAAGATGGCAAAGATGGTATGGACCTTCTCGGTCTTAATCATGTGCATCTGCCTCGCCTCGTATCTCGACCGCAACATTCTCGGCTACATGAACACCCACCTCGCCAACCAACTCACCGCCATGTACTGCCTCGTGCAGTTTGTCAGCATACTCGAAAACGAGAGCACCTGCAACGGAGCGGCATGGGCAAGAGTGCTGCAAAAGATTGTGGCAGATAAGACCGAGCGACACTTCAACGTAAAGCTGAAGGAGCTGATGAAGGACAAGGAAGAAGCGGAGGAAACAGCGGAGACAGCGAAAGAGCAGTAAGGTTCCTCCCAAAGGCTTAAAGAGGTCCATAAAGGCTTAGAAAGGCTTAGAGAGGCCCAGTAAGGCTTACCATTAAAAAACAGCATTATGACAATAAGCAATATTCTTGAGCATTGGGCTTCCATCTACAAGCCCCTTTCTCACAACCCCGAAAGCGAACGCCTCGAAGACCAAAGTTTCTTCCGCATCCGCTATATCGACCTTGAGAACATTTTTTCCCGTAACGCCAACATCGTTCACTCGCCGTGTCTGCTATACAGCATCATTACCACTGGTGAGTTTCGCGATGCCAACAAGATGGAGGTCTCACACCAGGTGTGGTTTCTCGCTAAGGTGAAGGACACACCGCAGACGCTCGGCCGATACGACGGGCGCAAGATGGAACAGACAGCCGAAAGTCTGATGGACCATTGCAAAGACCTTGTGTCGTGGTTCATTCAGGTAAAACGGACAGGTAAATGTCCCCATACAGGTCGCAGCTTTGCTGACGACCCCATCATCAATGCCGAACTCCAAAGCATTGATATAAGCACCATTTCCTGCGGACTGATAGGCGATATTTATGCCGGGCAATGGCTTGTGGCTGGTGTGGACTGGAAAAGTATGCAACCGCTTTTCAAGTGGGGTTGTGGCGGTAATGACAAGTATATCACACTGACTAAAGACCTTTAATATTTATAGCGTATGGCAGTGAAATTATATAACCCCATGAAGCCTCTCAATGAGGAAATAAAGGGATGGATGCAGCAAGCCGAGGAGGAGCTGCAAGGCAACTTCAAGGTACAGCGCATTTATCCCACCGAAATCTACCAAGGTTGGCTGAAGGAAAATCAACGACGCAAGGAATATGCGCAGAAACACCCTGGTAAAGATGTGTGGTATTCTACGGGTAAAGGTGTGCAGAGCATACAGACAAAGGTAGTCAGTGCGTCCGACCCGAACAATATCACTGTTGCCATTTCCCACTTGCAGCACATGATGTTTGCTGATATGGGTGTAGGTATATGGGGCGATTACGAAGACATCCAGCATGGTAAGAATGCAAAGCCCAACCGAAGGTATATCAGCGCATGGGTGCCATCACAAGGCGAAACTCACCGTCCTGGTATCATGTTTAAGGCTCGTACCATACAGCGACGGATGGAAAACTATCTGATGAACTTCTACGGATTGGAGCTGGAGGCTCGCTTCATTCAAGCCACTACGCACATGGAGAAACCTTTTGCAATCATTTAACACAACACAATTATGGCTAAACAGACTCGCAGAGAAATATACATAACCTGCAACGGTAAGTCGGCAGACGACATGCTTCGTGTACTGACCGACCATGCGGCACAACTCGACGCGCAAATCAAAAAGCTCATTGCCGACGGCAAGGGCAATACGAAAGAGGTCAAGGAACTGGTGTCGGTGCATGGGCAACTGCAAAAACAGCTCAAGCAAAATATATCGAACACACAGATGATCGACAAGGTAATGCGCAACCTTGCTGGCAGTACGACTGCCCAGTTGCGCAATGCCCTACAAGCTGTACGCCGTGAAATATCTCGTTCTTCAGAAGCGTCGGGTAAACTTCCCCAGCTTCGCAAGCAGATGGAGGCCCTAAAGGAACAGATAGACAAAAATACGGGTGCTATCCATAAGCAGGGGGGAGCATGGAGCACCGCTATGAAAAACCTTACGGCATTCGTCGGATTGTTTTCCGTATTCAATCATATCAAAGACCTCGTTACGGGTGCCATCAAGAAGAACTTGGAGTATTCAGGCTCGTTGACCGACATTCGCAAGGTTTCTGGTTTGACGATGGATCAGGTAAAACAACTATCTACCGAACTGGCTAAAATTGACACCAGAACATCCGTGGATGGGCTGGCACAGCTCGCGTATGAAGGCGCTAAGCTTGGTATGGGTAAATATGGAATTTCCGGGATGCGCGATTTTGTAGCTGCCGCCGATAAAATTAACGTAGCAATCGGCGAAGAGATGGGCGAGGAAGCCCTCCCGGCTCTTTCTAAGATGGTGGAGGTGATGGGTCTTATCCCTAAAATGGGTATCGAGAAGGCAATGGAGGCTACAGGCTCTGCCATGTTTAAGTTGTCTTCTACGAGCACATCTACTTCCAACGACATTGTGGAATTTTCAAAGCGTCTGACGGGTGTCGCCCGTACCGCGGGTATCACTACCGACCAGTTGCTTGCCCTTGGTTCGGCAAGTTCTTCGATGATGCTTATGCCCGAGGTGGCTTCTACCGCTATGGGTAAGTTTATCGTTGCTTTGCAGAAAAACCACAATCTTATCGCAAAGGAACTCGGCATACCCGACGAGACCATCAAGAACCTATATGCGTCGGGTCACGCTATGGATGCCATCGTGCTTGTGCTTGAGAAGATGCGCGACAAGGGTAATATGAACGCCTTGGGCGGAATCTTCAAAGACCTCGGCTCCGACGGTCAGCGACTTGTCACCGCTATGGTCACAATGTCGAAGAACGTGGATATGCTCAAGGATCATCTTTACGAGTCGGAAGAGGCGTTCCGTGAAGCCACTGCCGTAGGTAAGGAATACTCGATGCAGCAACAGTCGGCCATCGGTATTCTTGAAAGAGCCAACAATCTTTGGGAGAAGGCGTTTGTAAATCCCGATGGTGTGGATGCTGTAAAGAGTATGGCGGAATGGTGGTATGAGATGTCGGCAACGATGACAAACAGTCCGTTGCTGAAAGGCACATTGCTTGTTTCTCTTCAGATGGTTCTTATAGCATTGAAAGCCGTAGCGACCCTTCTGCCAGTCATCATTGGCTATATGGCTTCACAGGGTATATATTCCGGATTGATTCTTATTAAGAATTTCGGAGCAGCCATTGGCTCGGCTGTAAGCCAACTGTATGCGTATGTTACGGCCACGCGTACAGCCACCGCTGCCCAAACGGGACTTAACTCTGCAATGAAGCTGAATCCTTGGGTGGCTCTTGCAAGCATTATTGTAGCTGTTGCCGGAGTTGTGTATGGTTATGCACAGCAGGCAAAAGAAGCGGCAAAAGCTCAAAAAGAAGCAGAACGTCAGGCAAACGCATGGAAATCTACTCTTGGTCAGGCTGCCGTGGAAACAGCAAACCTTAACAAGAAGCTCGAAAACTACAAGCGGATGATGAATGAGACGAACCTTTCGCAAAAGGAACGTCAGGGTCTCATATCTCGATTCAACAAGGATTTTCGCTCGTATATCTCAAACCTCGGCATTGAAATTAAGAGCGTAAAGGATTTGCGTGATCATTATTCAGAGTTGGCGCAAGAGGCACAACGCGCTACCTATTACCGTATGCGAGAGCAGGCAAAGCAGCAAGCTCTGCCGAAACTCGATGCGGATAGAAATGCGGCTTCTAATGCTTTGATGGCGCAGGTTCAGAAATTGGGCATCGATAAGCTTGGAGTTTCTTTCAATGACATTGACCGATGGGTGAGCAAGGGAGCGAACGGTAACGCTGTCTTTTGGAATTTGGTAAAAAAGATGCCTAAGAACAAATCGGGTTTGACGGGTGGTTTTAATTGGAAGCTTGGCAAGGACGGTTTTATTTACAGAGATACCTACGATGGAGGCAAGGCGGGTATTAATTCTGATGATAGTCAGATGCAATATAAACTCCGAGACTTATTGTCTGCTTCTCGTTGGTATGCTAATTCTACGGGCAGAAGGTCTAAGAAAGAGAAGGATATTGACAAAGCTTATGAGAACTTTGTCCCCGAAGGCTACACCCCGTACCCCGAAGAAACTCCCGGTACCCTCGAAAACAACGCTCCTGACAAAGACGCTATCGCACAGGCGAAACGAGACAAGCGTGACCGTGAGCGTGCTTGGCGTGAGGAACTGAAGCAGAAGCAGGACGAAGCGAACGCTATCATGGATAACGTACGCAACTTCTATGAGCGTCAGATAAACGCCAAGATGCAGGAGGCCATCGGCTTGGTTATGGATAAGACCGAGCAGGACTTGTTTGTGGAGCCAGTAAAGCGACGCATGAACGAGGCTCTTGAGCAGGTCCGTCTTGCTATCGCAGGACAGGCTAACACATGGGAGCAGTTCAAGCTCACAATGAAAGAAGACCTTATCGAGCAGACCGACGAGACGGGTGTAAATCTGTCAGAAGGGTTGCTCAAAGGCATTACTTCGAACAACATAGATGCCTTGCGCGAGAAACTGAACGAGCTGGGTAATAGTCTTAACCGCCCCCTTAATTCCATTCTCGCCGAAGTCTTTGCTAAAGCTACCAAGAACGCACAGGCTAATCTCAAGCTCGAAACGCAACAACAGGAGGCCCGTCGCAAGGCGATGCAAGAACATGATTACACGGGCGTGGTGAAGCAAAACGCATACGACTCTTTCAACACCCTCGGCTATGCCAATCCTACTAATGCTGAGGTAAAGGACAAAGAGGCTTTTGATAAGCGCAAGGCAAACATCATTGCCATGTTTGAGAAGGCTCGTACCGAGATCGCTCAAGTCTATGCCGCCGATGTTTCTACCGAAGAGGGTAGGGGATTGCTTATGAAAACGCTGTTTGGCGATGATCCTGACGGTATGGCTCAGCGCATAGCCAGAACTCTTGGAGCAAGTGCTGCCGAATGGCAAGCTTTCTATCTGAAGCTTATTCAGTATAACGACGAGTATATTGCAGCAGAAAAAAAACAGTACGATGATGCTAAGAAGATTACCGATTTCCTTTGGAAACGTAACGAGCGCAATCTTGCCCAGCAGGATAAATTGCGCAAAATACAGAATGAGAGCAACCTTTTCGGCAAGCGCACAAACCTTCTCTCTAATCTCGGTCTTGCCAACCTTACGGCCGACCCTGAGATAGAACTGATGAAGGCGCGTATGCAAGCTGCTGAAGACTATTATGCCTTTGTCGAACGTAACACAAAGAACAAGCAGCTTATCGACGAAGCCGAGCGTGCTCGCCAGGAAGCCGAACTTGCCTATGCCAATCAGATGGCAACTGCTATGAAGTCGCGTCTCTCGCAGATGAAGGAACTCGTGCAGCCTATCGAGGACTTCGGCGCAGCCGTAGGACAGGCTCTTGCCGAAATGCGCTATGATGCCGAGAGTGCAAATGACGCTATAAAATCTGCTCTCAAGTCCATGCTTGAATCCTGGGCGAAGATGGCTCTTAATGATGTCAACACGCAGATGTGGAAAGCAATCAACGATGCAGGTGCCAAGCGAGGTAAAAAGAAAGCACAGTCCGACATCGACGCAGCGCGTGCCAATGCAAAAGCGAATTATACCGATCTAAACGGCATTGATTGGCGTAACTTTGGTACGGAGTCAAATCCTTTGTGGGTGCGCTGGGCGGGCGACCATTACGAAAACAAATCTGGCGATGCTGTTTATACAAAAGAGGATGGTACGCCTTTGCCTAATCCGAATGGCAGCGTTCCCCAATCTAACGAACCTCCATCAGCGTGGAAGAAACGCCACCCGGACGGAACTATTGACGACTACAACAAGGAAGTTAAGAGTCTTGGTGGTCAGGTGGGCACGTCGATGGCTGGGCAGACAGGCGCTTCTGTAGCCGGTGCAGTTACAGGTAGCAGTAGTTTTGGCGACGCTGCTACTGGCATTGCTATGAGTGGCGCGGATGCTCTTCTTAACGCTCAGATTAAAAAAACTTCAAAGAGTGAGAAGGAGAGGGAGAAGCAGCTCAAGAAGGAGAAGAAACATCAAAAAGACCTTACCAAGGAAACGAAAAAAGGTCTCTCTGATCGTGAAAAGGCTACCGGTAAGGGAGTCAAGAACATAACTTCTACGACGGAACAAGGTAATAAAGAGCAAAGCAAAGGTACTGTTGTAGCACAGCAGACAATCACGAATGCTACCGAGGCGGGCCTTAACGCAACTCTTACTGCCAAGCAGAAGAACAATGACGAAACTCTAAAGTCGGATGCGAATCGCACCCAAGGCGAGGTTACGTTCTCTATTGCTGGTGCAATGGCTAAGTGCTTTGAGTTCTTAGGTCCGATTGCTGGTCCGATTGCCGCTGCCGTAGTTATGTCTACCCTTATGGGACTTCTTCAGTGGGCTTTAAATTCAGCTCTTGGTGGAGGAAAGAAGAAAAACTCAACCAAGGGTCCTAATACTAAGGTTGTATCTGGAATGCTTACCTATGACTCCGGCAACGTACAAGATCTCCGTCCGTTTGTCGGTAACGATGGTAGCCTTTACTGGGCGGCAGAGGACAACAAGCCACACAACGGTGTGTCGCTCCTCACACAGCCTACCGCCACTACCATTAACGGGCATCCGTCCCTGGTAGCCGAGAATGGTCCCGAGTTGGTAATCGGTCGCGAGACCACACAAGCAATGATGATGAACAATCCTCAGTTGCTCAAGGCTCTCGTAAATTACGACCGCAACTATTCCGGTCGCCGAGCTTATGACAACGGCAATATTGCGGAAACGTCCGTCACAATCGCCCCGCAATCGCCTGCAACCGAGGAAATGGTATCTGCACAAGCCAATACTAACATTGCGCTCCTGCAAGCCGTAAACACGCTCATGCAACGTCTGGAGCAGCCTATCGAAGCCAAGATTGATATGTATGGCCGTGGCAAACTCTACGACAGCATGACAAAGGCTAATCAGTTTATGAAGAACAAGTGACCTTGCGCAACAAGCAGTCCGCGTCAAGCGGACTGCGATACATATCTTCCGCAAGCAATCTTTTCATGTAGCAAAGCATATATTCTCAAGCTACAAAGCATTTATTAGGTCGTCGCGCCGTTAGGCGTGGCGACCTTTTTCTATCATTCTTCTATTGTTTTCTATCATATAAAGAATAAACTTCTGTCCCCAAAAGTCCAAAATCTCGAAATTTCGTAACTACCTAATAATCATGGACTTTATCTGAAGTCTACTCCCCAAAAGTCCAAAAATCTACTAATTAAGGCTACTACCTTATATAAATTTCGCCAATTTTCTTTCTTCCCTATTTTCAAAACTCCCGAACCCTAATAGTATAGTTAGTAGCATTAACGCCTATGGCGTAAATATTTGACATTTAATAAGTTATAGGATATGAGGAAAGGCAACTAAGACCGAGAAAACGCTATATAATGCCCTAATTCTACTATTCTTTATATATTTTTTGTTCTTTGCGCTCGTATAAGTATATAAAAAATTACCCCATTTCTAAACTTTTAATAGATAAGTAGCGGAAAATCAGAAAGTTAAATCGCTTTTTGAAAAATTCATTCGGGGGTCACGAGGTGGATTCCGGGTGGACAGCTGAAGTATTTTTCAAAATTACGAACTTTTCATTTTTCGGTGTTTTTTGGGAAAATGGACTCAAAGTCAAAAATTTGGACTTTTGAAGGCTTTAAAGTTCAAAACTAAACTTCAGGCTTTGTACAGTCAAACAATGGTAGGAATTGCTATAGAATAAACAAAAGTTAATAACAATAGTAAGAGTTGGTTTTATCAATTATAATTATTAAATTTGCAACGGTAAAATACAATGGTTACTAATCCTATAAAATATGTTCGACGAGATATGCTCCATATATCAAGATGCGCATGATGCCAAGGGAAAGTTCGTTGACCAAGAAACTGGCGAGTGCATCACGCAGATGTCTATCCGTGAGTTCTGCTTGACGGATAGATGGAAGCCTTATGTGCAGCGGCTGCGTGCCATGCGTCAGGAATTTGGCAGTATGGCGAAGCAGATGCCGGAGTATATCGAAACAAAGAAAAAGTTACCTGGTGCCACTCTTAGCGGCTTGTTCGCTCTATATGAAGATGACAGCCGTACACATCCAGGACAGCGGGTAATGGTTAGCCGACGAGAAACCCATCTGAAGCAGCATACCGGCTGGCTCGCCATCGACATAGACCTTGCGGACAATATGCAAATGAGCAATTTTGAGAATGTGCGCATGATTTGCCGTTTTCGTCCGGAGATAGCCTTGCTGATGCGGTCGTGCTCCGGCAGCGGATATTTTGGTTTGGTTAAGTTGGCGTACCCTGAACGGCACAAGGATCAGTTCAAAGCTCTACTCAAAGATTATGCCGCTATCGGCATCACGCTTGACAAGGCTTGTAGCAACATCGGACGTGTGCGCTTCGCCTCATGGGATGATCCCGAGCATATATATATCAATGAAAATGTGGTACCCTATAAGGGATTGGAAGGTGAGCAAGTTCAGCTCGTTTCCTTGGCTTCACGTCAAGCGTATCGCTCGTACAATGCGAATGTAGGGTATAAAGTAGAAGGCAATTCTAACTTCTGGGAACAGAAGCGTGTGCAAGACAGATTGATTGAGATTATCGTGCAGGAACTTGTGGGCAACCATCGGAACATTACCGAGAGTTATGACGACTGGGTGAAAGCAGGATGGGCATTGCGCTCACATCCGTATGGTCTTGACCTCTTCCACCAACTATCAAGATGCAGCTCCAAATATAATGAAGCACAGTCAAACCTGAAATGGCAGCAGTTGGGAAGCAGTCAGACAGTGACGTACAACTATCTCATTCATGCCTGTAAGGTGGAGTTAGGAGAGGAAACCTATCGTCAGATAGGTAGGCGAGTTTGGAGTGAGTTGAAAGGCTAAAACATCTTCACTGCGTATTCACTTCATATTCACTTGTTATTCACTGATTTTTTATGTCAAAAATTCAATAAAAACGATCCTATATGAAACTAATAACAATTACCGGTCCGAGTGGTGCGGGGAAAGACACTGTAGCAAGAATGCTGTCAGATTTTGTCGGCTATAAAGTTATATGCTCCTACACCACACGCCCGAAGCGTGAAGGCGAGATTGATGGAGTGGAGCATCACTTTGTGGAGAAGTGTGACGTGCCGCATGACAATATGCTGGCTTATACGCAATATGGCGGCTATGAATATTGGGCCACCATCGAGCAGGTGGGCGACAAGGCTATTTACGTTATCGACGAAGATGGGCTGAAGTCACTCTGCGAGAAGTTCCCCGATATAGAGCTGTTCAAAATTTGCGTGTCGGCCAAGGTAGGCACCCGACTTCGTAGAGGCGTTACGTCTGAACGTATGGCACGCGACAATCAACGTAAGCGTCTGCCATTGTCGTTCTTCGATGCTGTAATCTTCAACAATGACTCGTTCAACGACCTACTCGACGAAGTGCTGCGTGTGAGGTATATGATTGAATAAAGATTGCGGCAATGAAAATGCACTATCTGTTAAATAATAAACTTAGATTCGTAAGCAATGAAATTAATAAGCAGTTCAGTGGAGTGGTGGCAGCAGGACAACCTGGCACAGCACATTGCACGAGTAGGCAGAATATGCTACAAGGCAAAAGGTAAGCAACCGGATGAAAGTATGTCGGCTGAGGAAGTGGAAGTCTTTATCCAAAAGCGCGACGAAGAGCGATGCAAGGGATTCTGGGAAAGCGGACATCGTTCGATGTACCGACATGGCACACGCTACTTTTTTATGCCCAACGAAAAGGGCTTTCCTAACTATATCTGGGCTTATCTGAACGCTTCGCCCTACATTGACTATGCAACTAAAGACCACAAGGTATGGATAAGCGCAAACATGCAGTTTCTGCTTGAGAATAGCGACTTGTTTACGTCGTTAAATCAATACACCGTGACCGAAGCTGAATTTATCAAGAAGGCGAAGAAGTATGATTGTGAGTCGGCATTTGCCATTCTGCGTATGACGTTTGTCGTTACTACCCAAATAAGCACATCACGTGAGCTGAATCGTACATCGCCGAACAGCATAGCCGAGCAAAGCACACGCTACTGCAATCTTGAGAAGAAAGGTGGCGTGCAGATAGCCCGTCCGCATTGGTATCTTAATGGCACACGCTGGCAGCGTATGGTGTATAGTTTCGTGTGCCGAGTGTGCGAATGGGGCTATAATCGTTTGCTGAAATCTGGCTTGAAGCCCGAGGATGCCCGTGGTGTACTGCCTCTTGATACCTACACGGTGGTGGCATATACTTACACCATTGCCCAATGGAAGGACATCATTGACCTTCGCTATCACGGTACAACCGGCAAACCGCATCCTAATGCGCATCTGGTGGCAGAACAGTTACGCAACAAGATACTGGAGCGTATGCGTGTGTATTTACCCGATTTTGAAATTTAAACAAATATATTATGCCAAAATTAACATTAAACGAATATCAGGACAAGGCAATGAGTACTTGTCTTCCTGAGAGTGACAATCTCTTCTATATGCTTGCCAATCTCGTAGGTGAGGTGGGCGAGTTTGCAAGCAAAGCCGGCAAGCACATGCGTAAGGGCAAGCTGCATATAACCACAACACAACGCGACGAGGAAGGCAAGATACTGCATACGCAGGTGTGGAATGTATCTGACGAGGAACGTCATCTTATGCTCTCTGAAATCGGTGACATTCTCTGGCAGACTGCCGGACTCGCCAAAGTTATGGGCGTTACGCTCGAAGAAGTGGCTGAAGAAAACCTCGCAAAACTTGCTTCTCGCAAGCAGCGAAATGTCATTTCCGGTGATGGTGACGAGCGTTAGTTTTTATTTCAATAATGCACCTTATGATAAATAGGAGAAATTATGAGTAGAAAACCGCTTCCCGACCGAGAGGATTTTGTGCGCCAGCAACCTACAATTTATCAATTCGATTTCAGGGATGTTCCTATAGAAAAATATGCAAAGTCGCTTTATGCTCTATTCCACAATCCCGACTACGTTGATGCTGTAGGAAAGCGCAATCGCCTTGTTGCAACAGGCGATCGTATGCGTGTAGGTACAAGCGAAATGAATAATCTGTTTCGAGTTATTCAGCAACACGACCGTCGATTGGCTGACATTATGTATGCCTCTATGGTGCAAGTTAATTTGCACTCTGAGGTTAGCTATGATACCATGACGTTCTCTACTTTGCTGAAGTATAGTGTTGATTATTCGCAGCCAGGAATGAAGGAGAAGGTAGACTTACTTGCCGCTCGGCTCGACCGTCTGACGTTCCTTGCCGAATGTCTTGACCGTATTGCCACTGACATTCGTGGAGATATGCTTGATATTTTTAAGGGTAATATTGAGTTCAATCAGTTTGATTCCGTTACTCATGTTCTCCATCAGCTTAGAGGCTATTTCCGTTCGGCATTACCCAACGATATGGATTCTCCTGAAGGGGAATTGTTCTATGAATATGCTGACTCGATTTATAATTATATTGATAAGCGCTTGAAGACCTATACTGCAAAGTATCGCAAGATGCACCCTGTTTCGCCCAAATACACTGAAGAAGACCTCATAGAAGGTCTTAATCAGTTCTTCGGTCGTAATGATAAGTTCGACAAGAGTTTTGTCGGTCACACTAAAACTGGTGGCTGCTACATTGATGTTGCACAATTATGTCTCCGTCTCGATAGCAACGAAATAAAGAAGATTGAGAAGGTGACTTGCAAAATCAAGTCGAACAATATTTCCGATGCCGCATTGTGCTATAGCTTCAATGCCACTGATTTAATCATGAGCCAATATAAACGGCCCGAACAAAAGCAATAAATATGCCTAACATTTACCTTCGCCTACCTACGAGTCGTTGCCAGTTCTTCCGCAATCGCGACCCGAAGCACACGCTTGCCAAGGACGAGCCGTTGGTGTTTAGCCCCTACATGCCTCACCACTTTGTCTTGCGCAAGCATATAACCAATATCCCTGCTGTTACGCAAAAAGTTAATTCGCAATGTTTCTCACACCTGCAGTGGCGCAACATGATGCAGGGCAAACATCCCAATGGTGGTGAAGTTGTTACAAAGCGCGATCCGCATGAATACTTGTCTTTTGGCGAGGTTCAGCGTTTTAGTGGAAGACAAGATTACGCTAAGAGTGACAATGATGACTATTTGTGCATAAAGTTGCCTTCGGAGGTAGAGGTGATTGACGTAGTTCGTCAGGTTACGCCGGTATGGAATCTTAGTACGCGCGGCATCCGTCAGTTGCTTCTCATGCTGAACGATGATTTTAAGCGCAGTGTTGTAGAATGGGCTTTAGCTACATTTGACTATTGCACATCCGATAAGCGTATCATTTTCCGTCGTCAAACAGCTATGCTTGAGCGTTTTTTGATGCGTTACGGCATAGACCAGAACGAGAGCGAAAAAGACGCCTTGCGTCGCATCATCAGCCGATGGCTAACTTCGAATCATAGCAATTTCAAAGCTTATTCATGTGCGGATATGCAGTATATAGATGATAGTGAAAAGCGTTATTGCGTAGACGATATATTGTTTGACGATTAGAATAACGTGAACAAGAGTTAAATCAAAGTTTAAAACAAGTTAAAAAACAACCGTTTTAGGTGTACAAAAATGCAACTACCCGATAAATGTAAAGAATTATTCCTCGAAGGCATTACCGATGTAATGTTTTACCTGAAGGAAGATTGTGTAATCCCCGTGCCGTTCAGCATGGCACAAGTGTTATATATCAACAACTGCAAGTTGCCCGACGAGCCTACTCTTCGTCTTGCTACGAGTGGCGAGAACTTTGTCATTGCAGAGAGTTTGAGTGTGAAGGTAACGCTGGCAAAACAGGGCTATGGCACTATATATACATATAATATTAGTGCAAATATAGAGTTTGGTGGCGAAAATGTGCGTAGAGCATACCAAATTATGCGTGATAAGAGTTATTATGTAGTATTGCGCAAACTGGACGGTTCGCTTCTGCTTTGCTATACTTTACCAGGTTCCTTTGCCATTGAAGGCAACATTACGTGCAGCGGTATGGCGAAAGACCGCACCTTTGCTGCATCCCTCAAAGCCCTGTCGGAGCCGATACCAATCACACTTCGAGAGGCATAGTATTTTAGACCATTTTTCTATACCTTAGATTATATATTACGTCGTTGTCCGCGAGGATAGCGGCGTTTTTTTGTCCTAATGTTAGAAACCACGGTCTTTAATTTTGCATACGGATAACACAGCGGAGTAGTAGCAGATGGTAGCTCACTTGGCTCATAACCAAGAGGTCGAGGGTTCGAGTCCCTTCTCCGCCACATAGTCAGTCGGTAAAAAGATTGATTTTTCAGGATAACAACAACTAAACACATTTATTTTTAATGAAAGGCTTATTTGAAATACTAACCGAGAAGAAGTGGATGGTCAGTCCCGACTTCGTGCATGGTATTCGCAAGTCGCTTGAGCACAACCTAAACACTCATGCGGCTTTCAGCAAGCCGGAGAAGAATTGCGGATATGTCACAGCAAAAGATGCCGAGGGCAATACCTACTATCCAGAGGAATATCAGATTTCAGAGGACGGCAAGCAGGTGAGAGGCAACTGGTGTCTGGGCCTCCCTGCTGATGACGAGGATGCGCAGACGTTTCCTTTCGTTTCGGTTCTTACTGTTGACGGCCCTATCACTCGCAACGGCGGCTATTGTTCGTATGGTTCAATAGACCATCGCGACATGATGATGCGAGCAGCCGATCATCCTCTTTGTCGCGGTCACGTTTTCATCATCAACACTCCTGGCGGTTCTGCTTGGGCAAAGAACGATTATGCTCTTGCTATCGACTATGCCCACTCAAAGGGTCAGAAGGTTATAGCCTTGGTTGATGGTCTTTGCGCTTCGGCTGGTATGTACCTCGCTTCGCTTTGCGACGAACGCTATTACATGAATCCAAAAGACCAGGTTGGTTGCATCGGTGTAATGGCAGCGTTCTATACTCTTGCTGATGGCACAGTAGACCAATTTACCGATGAAACTTATCACGAGCTTTATGATCCTAAGTCGTTTGACAAAAACAAGGCTTATCGCGACCTCGCTAATAAGGATGATGACAAGGAACTTATCAAGGAACTTGCTGATCTTGGTGTTGAGTTCCGTGCCGACGTAAAGAAAGCTTGCCCTAATGCTACCGACAAACATCTGCATGGCAAGGTGTTTAATGCCGAGGACGTGAAGGGCATTCTGATGGATGGTCAGTCATCATTTATGGGAGTGGTGCAACATGCCTTTGAACTTTATGATGGTAGAGCCGAACTTATCAACCGTGAACAGACGGTTGAGCCACAGAACGAGCCGGAGAATGAGCCAGAGCCAGAGAAACCGGAAGCAACCAACACAAACACTAATATAAATATGGAGAAATATCCTCTTATTTGCAAAGCTTGTGGATTGCAGGCTGGTGAGATTGCCGTTACTGAGGAGGGCGCGTATATGAACGCCTCGCTTCTTGACTCTCTCGAAGCCCACATGAAGGAAGCTGAGCAGAAGGTGACTGATGCCGAGCAGAAAGCCACCACAGCGGAGAACGCTCTCGCAGAATTGCAGGGCAAGTTTGATGAACTCTCCGCACAAGTAAACGCAGCCAACGAAGCAAAGGAAGTCGCGGAGACCGCACTCGCCCAGGCTAACGAGGCTCACAGTAAAGAACTAAGCGACCTTAACGCACAGCACACCGAGGCTCTTGCCAAGAAGGACGACGAGCTGAAAGCTCTCGCCGAGGCAAAGGACAAGGAGATTGCTCAGCTCACAACCGACAAGACTGATGCCGTGGCAAACCTTCAGACTGCTAAGGACGCGCTTGCTACAGCCGAGCAGACCATTGCTGACAAGCAGGCTCAGATTGTTGCCCTCACCAATGAGGCTGGCGAAGAGCTGAACAGCGGCGAGGCTCCTGAGAACAATGGCGAAGGTGTGAAAACTCCGCAGCTGCGCTCGTTCGATGGTAGCAAGTACAAGACCAATGTTGAGCGAAAGGCTGCTTTCAAGCGTTTCCTACAAGGTAAGGAATAAAAGCCTCGCTGCCCTCAACCAACACAAACAACACAAAGATTTAACAACACAAAACACAAACGATTATGGCAAATTTACCTAAAGATTTTATCGGTCTTGACGCTCTTCAGCATGTAGCCGAGGTGGTGTCAAAGGAGATTGTGATGGGTCCTGGCTATTCGGATGCCGAAGAGATGGATCGCCTTGGCATTGACATCATCACTGGTGTTCAGTTCAAGCGCACTTTCCACTTGTTCATCCGTAAAGGTGGCACCACACGTCGTAAGGACGTTCATCGCGAAATCAATAGCGAAGCTGGATTCCTGAAAGAGCGTACGCTTGTCTCGAAGCTCTCTTGGGATAAGTTTCCAGGCAATATAGACGACTTCTGTGAGACGGTATTCGGTACAGATGCTCAGGGTCAGTTCCCTCTCTCTTCACAGGCTGTAGAGGCAATCCTCAAGGACTATGCCGACAACCTTGCAGCTAACTTGTGGTTCGGCGACATCTCTCTTGATAATGGCGACGACTCCGTTCCGGCTCGCGACCAGGCAATGGCTCTCTATGACGGTTTCCACACTTGCGTCAAGCACGACATCGAGGATGGTCTTATCTCAGAGGCTAACGGCAACCTCGTTCCTTGTAAGGCTATTTCTGCTCCTGCTGACAACAACGACTCTACTCCTTACGACAACTTCATCGAGTGGCACGCCAAGTGGGACGAGCGTCTTCGCAAGGTTCCAACACGTGTTTACATGAATGAGGCAACTGCCATGAACATTGCAGCAGGTTATGCTAACAAGTTCCATGGCAACTTCCGTGTAGAGTACAACCAGGGTGACAATTTCAAGCTGCCGGGTCTCTCTAAGGTTACTATCTGTCCTATTGCCAACTTCGGCGAAGGCGACCGTATGTACGCAACCATCGACAAGAACTTTGTCTACGGTGTTGACACCCAGAGCAACCAGCAGTATGTAAGTGTTCGCCTCGGCTCCGACCGAGATCACAGAGACCTGTCTTTCCAAATTCAATCAATACAGGGAGCAGGTATACGCAGCTATTTGCGTAGCGCTCTTTGCGTCAGCGACGGTAATCTCGTTGCTCCTGAGTATGTAGCCGGCGACTACGACAATACTATGCTCGTGATTACTCTTGCTGGTTCTGATGGTGAGAAGCCGGACGGTACAGTGAAGGTGAACGGCACTCCTTACACCAAACCGCTTGAAACTGCATCTAATCAGATTCTCTCTCTTGAGGCAGCCGATGGCACTACCTATAAGTTTACTGGTTGGAGCAACGGCAAGACCGATAAGAAGATTCAGCTTACAGCTTCCGGCATGAATATGGGTCTGACAGCCTTCTTCAAGAAGAACGACTAATCCTTCAACGGAGTTTCTTTCACTCTATATTTTCAGGGCGACGGTCGCGGCTGACCTGACGGAATAGGCTAACCCGTCGCCCTTCTTTTTCAAATAACAACACAAAAACTAATAAGAATATGGGATCAGTAACATGTCCACAGCTCGTTGATGTGCTCAACGAAGACGAGTGCCTGGAGAACCTCGCAGGTCTTGGCACTGATGTTTACATCGGACTGAAGAGTGAGCTCACTGCTCCTCTTGTCGCAACCGATAACAGTTATTCAACGCCTACCTTTGCAGCAGGAAAGGGTCTGTATAAGGTACAGTGTGCTGATGACAAGCAGCAGATTAAGGGTTCGTCTCTTGGTCGTCGCAAAGGTTTCGAGCTCACTTGTACTTTTGTCGTAGATTCCGTTAATCCGGTGGCTGGCAAGTTGGCGCGTGCAATCAACAACAACGACATCTTCATCATCGCAAAGGATGATGATGTTTCGCAGATTATCTACGATCCGAACCGTAAGGTGAAGTTTGACTCAGGTGCAATCACTACCGACACTGGCGCAGCAGCCAGCGACGACCGTATCACCACTTACGAGGCTAAACTTTCTCCCGTTTATTATCCGAACCTCTACGTAACGGAGCCCGCAGAAGAAAAGGGTTGGGACTCGCTTCTCGCTTCAAAAAAAGAGTAAGCGATATTGACACTCAGAGCGAAAGCAATATCGCCACCCAGCAGCTCGACGATGCCGACTCTTCTTTCTTCAGCGTAAGCGACGAAGAAGGAACAACGGCAAAGAAGAGCAAGAAATAATCGCTCATACGAGAAAGATTTTTTGTCATACGACAAATCCCTGCATCTATCCTTTATATACAAAAGGTATAGATGCAGGGATTTTTTATTATATACATATTAGTTTTCTGACAAATTTATACTAAAATTAGCGATTTTAATACCAAATGTAAACCAAATAAGATAAATATCGTTAATTTTGCAATTAGAAAAGCTTTTTTAATTACATTATTGTAAATGTAGAATAACTAAAAATATAGAGTTTATGGAACTAAGACATTTACGCTCCTTTGTTTATGTCGCCGAAACAAAGTCGTTTAGTACGGCTGCCACACGTTGTTGCGTCACGCAGTCGGCGGTAAGCCAGCACATTCGCGCCCTGGAGGACGAGTTGGGTTGCAAACTGCTTATCCGCACATCACACGGCATTATGCTCACCGAAAGCGGCGAAGCCCTGTTGCCTCGTGCCAAAGAAATACTGAAGCAGACCGAGGACTGCAAAGAGCAAATCAACGCCCTCAACAACTGCATGACGGGCGAACTGCGTATAGGCGTAGGTTCGTTTATTGCTCCATACGTCCGTATGGCAGCATTGATATTCATGGAGAGATACCCTAACGTGCGTATCAATGCCGACTTTACTAAAGCCTACATCCTCAACCAATCGCTAAGAGCGCACATGTTAGACCTTGCTTTCACCATGAATATGGCATACCGTCACGAAGGAATAGAGTCGCGACCCTGTATACCCTTTAATGTGTATGCTATTATGCGCGACACCCATCCGCTTGCCTCGCTCTCAAAGGTGTCGTATGAGGACATTCTAAAGCATCCAATCATCATGCCCGACATAGGCGAACGTGCCATTGAGACTTTTCATCAATACATACAGCGCGACCTATATAAGCTCAACATCAAGTGCATCATCAGCGACCCTGACGAAGCTCTTGCTTCGGTGGAAGAAACCAAGTACGTCACCTTTATGCCTAAGCTCTACCTGCGCAACCACCCCACCCTTGTGGCACGTCCAATCGTCGGACTCGAAAAGCAGTTGATGAGTAACGCCCACTGTATGCAGGACGTTCCTAAGAAGAGAGCCGCACAACTATTTCTTGACATCATTCGCGACGAAGTGGTGCCTTACATTTCCGTAGCCGAAGAGTCGCAAGGGAAGTTCACACCGCCACCTTGATAGTCATTAGGAAATGTATTGAATAAATATCCCTGCATCACTCTTTCATATAAAGGTGAAGATGCAGGGATTTGTAGTACAAAGTGTTTTTATGTGAGCGATTATTTTGCGCTCTTCTATTCCGTCATTACCTCTTCTTCGTAACTTGTGCTAAAAAAAACGTAGTCGGCATACATCGAGTTGAAGGCAACATATGTTAGTCTTAATCTGCACGTTATTAAAGTATTCAATGTATTAAACTTTATTCTACTTTTTGCATAAGTCACACAATCTGAACAAACGGATTGCTGTACCTTACAGGACAAAACGAGTGCCCACTATTGACTATCCTGCTGACGTAGGAATCGCCAACTACTTTTCGCATGATGTTCAATGCTCCGTTATGATCAGCATTAATAAGTTTACCAGTAGAAGAACGGAATAGTCCTCTCTTAATTCTTCTTCCAAGGTATTGTTCATGCTTTCCGATTGGCTCGAGAGCCAGTGCATCACATTTACTTGTGTAGCTTTCTTCATGTTTCACGAAGTCAATGCCAACCATTTCGCACTTGTATTTTAGATAGTAGGTTAATCTCGCAAAAGGCATCTGAACAAACTTCTGGTTGTTCCGCTTGCCCATGTCGGATTTCTGTTTCCATCCGGCATTGTAGCCTACAATTAACCTACCTATCTTTTTCTCTACAAGCATGTCAACAATCTGGCGGCTTACTTTTTGGAGAGCATCCTCAAAGTAGCGGTCTCGCTTGTCGTACATACGAATGATTCTTCTTGTGCTTCGCTTTATGCCTTGCTTGTCTTTAATGGACTGCAAGTGAGAAAGTGTCTTGTTAAAGCATTGATTGTATGATTTGAGATATTTTCCGCTAAAGATAAAACATCCATCGTCAGTCACCATCGTAGCGAGATTATCAAGTCCAAGGTCGATTGCTGCGCATTTGTTTATGTCAACATCTGTGTGCTGTAAATCGTAATCATATACAATCTCAACCTTGATATTATGGCTATTGGGAATCATACGCACCTGATTAAACCTGACAATGCGACTACCGTATTTATCCCATTGAGGAATATCTACGAACAAATCCTTTGCAAGTTTTATGCGTCCATTCTTGATACTACATGACTGATTGGGATAGTACAAGTTAAACATACCGCCGCGTTTGCGATAATGCGGCATCTGCGGCATGCTTTTGTACTTCTCTGGGTGCTTCTTCCAAATCTTGATGCTCTTGCAATATGCCTTTATGTTCTTGTCCAAGACACGGAGTATCTGTTGTGACCACTGATGCTTCAGTAAATTGTAATTACATTCACCTTCGAGGTTGGTAACACCCTTAATGAGTTTATCCATGTCGTTATACCACGTCCAAACACCGTCAGCATCGAGACGCTGACGGAACAGATAGAGAGCCTGGTTATACAGGTTGTTCGATATACGGAACAACCTGTCTAATTTGTCTGTGTGGCGTATGTAGAACTTATAGACTAATCTCATTGTCTTATTTTTAAAGTTGATCTCAAGCAATCAAAAAGGACCTGTAAACCAAGGCTATACCCCATGGTATTTTCTTCTTCTGTTGGAGGATAAAGAGAAAGATGTTCTATTACTGATGTTACTGCAAGTTGCAATGTGTCTTTATCCATATCAATAGTTACATTTGTCTGCTGTGCCATATTACATCTCTATTATAAAATAAGCGTATGGAAAAGATACTTGATTAGCAAAGTCGCCTTTGCGCACCCCCCGCAAAATTCACTATAATTGCGAGAGACAACATTAAGCCGTTGTGGAGCTTCATTTTCATTTTTTGTTCCCATTTGGTTTGAAATGTGTAGCATTAAACATAAAATTGGCGGCGTGTCTCCGTGCTACAACATTTCAAAACTCCAATAAATGGGAACTTAATGTTCGGAGACCGCCGCCTAAAGAGGGTATCATAATCCCTCCTCCGTGGTGGAGGTGGTAAGTATTCATTTTGTTTGTTCGGTGGGAAATTCACAGTTCCCTTTGAACAAATTGAAGTTTTGTTTTTTATTGTAGCACTGCAAAAGTATAAACTTTATTTGAAAGCGCCAAATATTTTGTTATAAAAATTAGAATTTGAACTAAAAAAGGACAAATCCGAGCAAATCACCACAAATGACATGAGAGTCAACCAACATAAATACTTCAATAAGGTCCTCAGTTCAAATCGGAACCTGAAAACTACACTCGCAAACAGCACATTCATGGAATGTGAAATAGGACTACGAAAACGATGATGATTGGGAATATCTCAATCAAATACCGTTAGTTACTCACACCAATAGTCATTAGAAAACCTTATACCGAACCGAGCCTCACGTTAGCAGCGTGAGGCTTTTTTATTTTAGGATTAGCCGAAATTATATGTTATCCCATAGTAAGAACACTTAATAAGATACTCTTCGCCCCCACCACTTTCTCCCTTATCTTTGCAACAAGTTCAATAATGAACGAAACAACCAAACACAAAAACACCATGCAAATCAAGACAAACGACGGCAACTATGATGTTGCCAGCAAGGGACTCGGCAACACGGCCCTGGGTCTCGGCATCGCAGGCTTGGCAACGAGCCTATTGGGAGGCAGCGCCTCGCTTCTGGGCATCGGAAGGAACAACGGTATGACCGCCAATCCGTCCGACCCTGACGCGCGTTTCGTAACTAAGAGTGAGACTAACCTTATCCAGGAGAACAGCACTCTGAAGACCGAACTCGCAATTCAGAAGAGCGAGAACTACACCGACAAGAAGCTCGTGGAAGTGACACAGTATCTCGACACGAAGTTGCGCCGTGTGGAAGACAAGGTAGACG
>OBTM01000016.1_pt1 | contig 48074 bp, 45 predicted proteins | sample 1494911 | NCBI WGS metagenome assembly OBTM01 (sample SAMEA3360697, study PRJEB22359) | human gut metagenome | biome: ENVO:urban biome; feature: ENVO:human-associated habitat; material: ENVO:feces | place: Bangladesh | collected 2011 | reverse complement strand
CAGCAATCTTTTCAAAATCTATTACCATTTTTTCTGAAATTATAATGTAAATTGATACTATCTTGTTTTTAATTTGCAAAAGTAAGAAAAAATCATCATTTCACACCATAAAATGCGAAAAAACGGACGAGATCCTTGACTTTACATGAAAAAGTTACAAGACCTCTATAAAAATGCAATCCACATATTACATTTTGTAACATCAGTTTTCAAATTTCAAAATAGGAACGTTTGTAATGGACTTCTCACTCATTTTTCTACACTTCATTCTTTGCTACCTCATAAAAATATTGTACCTTTGCAATCGAATTTTCAGAGATAACGAGGCTATATGCCTTATGAAAATAGTTTTCAGCAAATATATGTATTTAGTAATTATAAAAAACAGCAGTAGTTATGAGTATTAATATCAAGAGAAATCAGTTGAAAAGAGTTGTGATTGTAGGTGGCGGACTCGGTGGTCTTCGCTTGGCAGAAGACCTCAGCAAGGCAAACCTTCAGGTAGTGTTGATTGATAAGAATAACTTCCATCAGTTCCCTCCACTTATCTATCAGATTGCCTCAGCAGGTATCGACCCAAGTTCCATCTCCTTCCCTTTCCGACAGATTTTCCGCAAGCGCAAGAACTTCTATTTCCGCATGGCAGAAGCGAGAGCCGTATTCCCAGACAAGAAGATTCTGCAGACATCTATCGGTAAAATCGAGTACGATTATCTGGTGTTCGCAGCAGGAACCACTACCAATTTTTATGGTAATGCCAATATCGAGAAATGGGCTATACCGATGAAGACCGTTTCTGAGGCAATGGGATTGCGCAACGCCGTGCTGAGTAATCTGGAACGTGCCTTGACCTGTGCCACAGAAGAGGAACGACAGGAACTTCTGAACGTAGTGATTGTGGGCGGTGGTGCCACTGGTGTGGAAATTGCCGGAGCTCTCTCGGAGATGAAGCGCTACGTGATTCCTTACGATTATCCTGATATGGACTCATCTCTGATGCATATCTATCTCTTGGAAGCCGGCGACAGACTGCTCGCAGGAATGTCGCAGGATTCGTCCAAGAAAGCATACGAATTCCTTACCAGAATGGGTGTGGATGTACAGTTTGGCAAGATGGTAACCGACTACAAGGATCATAAAGTTCTGATGAAGGATGGTCAGGAGATTCCTACACGCACCTTCCTCTGGGTTTCCGGTGTAAAGGCACAGCCTATCACGGGTATTGATGGCGACCATCTGGGCCGTGGTTTCCGAATCGTAGTAGATGAGTTCAACCGCATCCCTGGCATGGATGGCCTCTTTGCCATCGGCGACCAGTGTATTCAGACCACAGACCCTGCTTATCCTGGCGGTCATCCACAGTTGGCTCAAGTAGCCATTCAGCAGGCTGCGCTTCTGGCCAAGAATATCCAGAAGATAGCAGAGGGAACAGACGATACCCAACTCAAGCCTTTCCGCTACAAGAATCTGGGTTCGATGGCTACCATCGGAAGAAACAAGGCTGTGGTAGAACTTGGCAAGTTTCACAGTCAGGGCTTCTTTGCCTGGGTATTGTGGCTGGTAGTCCATCTTCGCTCTATTCTTGGCGTAAAGAACAAGGTAATGGTATTACTCAACTGGCTCTGGAAGTACGTAAGCTATAACGATTCTATCCGAATGATTACCTACGCCACCAAGCCTAAGGAGGTGCGCGACCGTTTGAAGCGTGAACAGACCACTCACCTCGGCACCGACTTGCTGGAGAATGAAGAAGAGGAAGAGGAAGCTTAAGTTAAGGCGATAGATTAAGTTTAAAAGCTTAAGATAAAGAGATAGAAAGCGGGTGTATCATTCAATAATATAGATGATACACCCGTTTCTTTTACACTGTTTTCAAAGAATCTCTTCCTGGTAGTAAAACCTTCATGCCATTCTTAGCCCCTAATTTTAGAAGGTTTGACTCATTCTTAGCCCCTAATTTTAGAAGATTTGACTCATTCTTAGCCCCTAATTTTAGAAAAACTAGCACTTTTATACTTAATTATCAATACATTACGACACTCTTATACAATTAATCTAAACAAACTACATAGCTGGCGAAAGATGGCGGCATTACTTGCCGCCAAATCGCCACCCCAATCCGAGCATCAGATTATTGGGAGTTTTGAAATCCACAAGACTATAGCCGATATGGAGCATAGCACGTTTGGTGACATGAATCTTCAAGGCAAGCACTTCATACACACCTCTGAAATCGTTGCGATTGCCAAGCAGATAGGCACCGGCACCGAAGTTGATACTGAAATAAGGCATGGCAAACTCACCACGAGCAGAAAGACCCAAACCAGCCTGAGTACTAAACTTATGATTCACATCCTCGCCCCAGGAATCATTCTCCCTGCCGGCCGAACGATCGTACACGCCATCAAGCGACGCTCCTAAACTGAGCCACGGATTCAGCCGATACATCGGATTGACATTGAAGCCCATCACGCCATATTTTCCAGGCAACAGATAATGATCATTACCATCAAACCCTACGCCCTGCTTCCAGGCACCATACAAAATCACATCAGTATAAAAACCACGGCTGTCTGGCAACTTTTCCCGCTCCACCTTCGGCACAGTCAATGGTTGTCGGTTGATGTAATAAGCCAATCCCAAACGGATACCACCCGTATTCAGCCCCATGTTAGGATAGGTGGTGTTTCCATTAGAAAAATGACTCAACGAGATACCGGCATTCAAGTCAAAGGCCTTGGAGAGCATCCATCTGACGTAAAGATCAGCATCAATATAAGCAGTTACTTTCGAACCGATAACCTTGTTTTCCGGATTGTTCTGTTCATCATATCCATTCCACCCAAATGCCATACCCAAGTTCCATTCATAATTGAGCGAAACCCTACGCGAGAAATTCACGATAGGCGCACCTTGGAACAGATAAACAGAGATAGGGTTTGCCAGCCATCGGTTGAACTCATGCCTTGCCAAGCCCACACCCTGATATACGCCCTGATGAATAGTCCCCGGTCGTACCTCATCTCTATTCATAAAAGCATATTTAAGCGTAAAGGTCATATCGTGGTTCATCGTCCTGATCTCCTCATTTCCACCACGCAGAAACTCGTTGGTATGAAAGATGGTAGCAGGAACAGCATCTGCAGCAATGCGATGAACGGTCTTGATGCTATCTTCCTGAGAGAAGACAGGCAATGCAATCATCGCAACTATTGATATAACCGACAAACGTAAATCCATAATAATAAAAACAACGTTTAGTTTGCGAAATACTTCCATAGTGGAGCAGCCATCAAAGCCTGCCATATCTCCCCTTTCTGTAGCATATCCAATACTTCCTCACGGGAGAACATACGAGGTTCCAAGTCTTCACCTTGATCAAGATGCTGTTCACCTAAAGGTTCAACATCCGTGGCTAAATAGCAGTGAGTCAGATTGGTATGTGTACTTGGATTAGCAGAGATTGTCATCCACTTCTGCCAGTTACCACCACCAAATCCAGTTTCTTCCATCAGTTCTCGCTTGGCAGCATCCATCGGGTCTTCGCCCTTCTCCACCACTCCAGCGCAAAGTTCGTTCACCGTCTTTCCTAATGCATAACGATACTGTCGAACAAACACAAACTTTCCCTGCTTCGTAATGGCAATGGTATTCACCCAATCAGGATATTCCAACACATAATATTCGTCAATGATAACCCCTGTTGGCAACTGCACCTTATCAACACGCGCCGTGAGCCAAGGCTTCTCTATCAGATATTTCTGCGAGAGCGTCTTCCATTTCATATCTTTATCTGCCATATATTCCATTCTTTAAATAATGGTGCAAAAGTACGAAAAAAGATTGAAAGACGGAAAATATTTCAATCAATTCTATCAGTCCTCGTTCATATTTACTATCATAACCTTTAGGATTAGATGTTGCAAAGCTAATATTTTAAATCGATATTTACAAGTTACGATACTCCGAATTTTCCAATTTCTTGAAAAGTTATAGGGAGATAAAGAAAAAATCCAAGATTTTCTTGATTAATACAAATAAATGTCTTAACTTTGCAGAAGATATTAATTAACAAATAATAAGAAATATGGCAAGACCTATAAAAGAAACACCCATACTTCATGGTGAAGATGCCAGAGTATTTGAGGCCAGGATGAAAAATCCTCCAAAGGAAAGCCGCGAAAAGATGGAAGAAATCAATCGTGACTATAATTATATCATGAGTTTATTCGCAAATTGATTATGAACGATAATGAAGACATTTGCGAACCGTTAAAGATTCGAAGATTAGATATTGGTGACAGAATATCTAATTTTAATTGTGGGGATGAAGACTTAAATGACTTCATCCTTAATGAGTCGCAGCTATATCGGGGAGAGTTGTTAGCAGTTACCTATGTTATTGAAGATAAAAATGGTGCAGTCCTTGCATACTTCAGCTTAGCAAATGATAAAATCTCCCTAACTGAGTTTGAGAACAACACTGAGTTTAATAGGTTCAAAAGACGTTTTAAAAACTCAAAACGTCTTAAAAGCTATCCAGCAGTAAAAATATGTAGATTAGCTGTTGACAAAAATGCTCGGAAGTTACATTTTGGAACAAAACTTCTAAATTTTATTAAAGGATATTTTGCCAAAGACAATAAAACAGGGTGTCGCTTTATTACAGTGGATGCATATATAGAGGCTATACCATTTTATCTTAAGAACAACTTCTTAGAGCTTACCAAAAATGATGAGGATGCGACACACACAAGATTATTATATTATGACCTTAAAATGATGTCCTTGTAAAGAAACATTCAAAAACAAGCAAAACTCTCCCCCTCGACTGACTTTCTCTAACGAGTAGTGGAAATTTGTTTCAGTATAAAACATGACGATAGCATGGTACCGATTACACCGCTACGCTTGATACCGATACAGCGCTATCGTCATCTTTGCTGCAAAAATAAATATTAAAGTTATGGCACAGTTAACATTACAAGTAGATAGCCCATCTTTGTTTGAGCAATTAAAGAACGTTCTCTCTCTTATGAAAGGCGTTAAAATAGTTTCAGACTCCCCTATCTCAAGGAGTGCTGCCTTGGAAGATGTCCCAAACGCAGAAACATTGGCAGCAATGAAAGAGGCAGAAAGTGGTCATGATGCAGGGGTAGTTCGAGTAAATAGCTTAGAAAGTTTCATGGCATCAATGGAGGAATAGAGTTTATGAAAGAAATTCGGTAAAGGACGTAAGCGCTGACCTATGCGATTCTGTTTGTGTCTTGGTATCTTTCGTTGCGCTCACTGACACTACCATTGCATAAACAATAATAAATATCGTATGAAACAGGTAAAAGAAGATATGTTTACACCTCAGGAAATGAGGGAGTATGAAGCAAGCAAGATGGCATACCGGGATATCAAGAACTCCATTGATACGGCGAAAAGGGAAGGTAGAATAGAAGCTAACATAGAAACAGCTCAACGTTTGCTGGCTATGGGACTTCCAACAGAACAGGTAGCCAAAGCGACCCAGCTACCTTTGGACATGGTTCAAAATCTGAGCAACTAATAAAAGTGAAAACTAACGTTTTTCTTTTATGCTGGATACCATAACAAATAACCCCAACCTACTTTCTTAAGCGGGTTGGGGAATTTTTATTTCAATATAAAATATGACGACTGCTACCCTTTCATCTTTACAAACATCAAAGGCCCAATCCTTGTTAAGGAGGAAGATATGGATGCTTATATTAGAAGCCACGAAGAAGACTTCATCGGCCAAGCCGAGGAATCCTTGCCAATCAAATCCTGCAGAAGATTATTTGAATTATTCGACATAGATACCGACTGGCTTGAATTATAATATACCGCCAAAGTACATGATATACGAATGTACTTTGGCGGTACGGAATTTAAGGTTTACCCTTCGAATTAGTATCTATTCTGCGTTCTTATCGGTAGTTATCGATTGAGAAAAGCAACTAAACTATCTCGCATAAAAGTTAACAAATTAGTTTGTTCAACCCTCAAATACTTTTTCCAAATAGGATTAACCTCTATAAAAGAATCAATTTTTTTGAGATGCAAAGAGTATAAGCATCTATTTACATAATTAGCAGAATGCAATACCAAATCTCGCTCATCCCTATCATCCAACCATAATCTCAGAACATTAGCAGGAGATTCCTCTACAAGCTCATCTACTAAGTCCTCAAAGATACCACTCATCGGATAGTCCTTGATAGCACTAAACACCTGGGATTTTGAAGTAGTCCAACTTAGTTTTTGCTCCATATTATCCTCAGATTCATTGATTAAGAACTCAATACACTCAACCAAAGACTCGTTATTCGTCTTAAGATGAGGATATTTGTCCAACAGCCTCCAAGCCTCAGCTATCATCATACATGCAATTTCATCGAAATCGAACACACAGGCATGTTGGTTAACATTCACCAAATCAACAATGGCCATCAACCAAAGATAATCGTAAGAACTGCATAACTTTGTGGTGATAAGTTCAAGTCCTCCTTTGGGCACAAAATCTTTTCCAGCATTTCGAACCTGGATTCCTTCACTGTCAACATTGCCCAAGATATCAGGGAGTTGTTCTGTTGCTCTACCTATTAAATTACCATCAAAATCATACCATTTCCCATCGACACGAATTTGATTTTGCTGCATACAACTACCTTCTTTAATATCCTCAATTTGCTCCAGATAATGGGTTCTATCCAATAACGGGAACAAATCAGTTTGCATATAAGCAACTATCGTCTTCTCGCCCTTATCCCAAACTCCATTTGTACACACCATGTCCTTAACTGTGAAACAAATATCATCTTTGTAATTGAAACGATAGAGCTTACCATGCAGAATCTTTAATTTTCCATCTGTAGAATAGACACGTTCACCATTTCTGTTCAAGATAAAACACAACCTCTCCATGTTCTCAACATAATAATCAAGAGTTGACAAATCCTGATCATTATGATAAGAACCCTCTGCATCTTCACTTTGTGTAAAATCATACTTTATCTTACCTAAATTGGCGAGACGCAACATAATTGAGTTTTGGGGCCGGCCTAAAACAGAAGCAATATCCTCTATGCTTTTTCCCTGTTCATAACAAAGTAAAAGTAATTCTTCTTCATTCTCAGTCCATGGCAAATCCTTTCTCCTACAATTCACGGCAGAAGATTCGTCATCGTCAGAAGATACAGAATCATCAGAAAGCGTTGAATCTCCAGAAGAGTTTTCTTTTTTTACAGTATCATCTTCTATTCCAATATTCGACGAGATGAACACATCCTCTTGATGCTGATGAGCATGAAGTTGGTTGATAGCATTCTCAATACAATCTACCAAACTTAACGCAGCATCCACACCTAAAAGATTTACTTTTAAATCCATCAAGAAGTTCTCATATAGATACAGCAAAGAACTTGTTATATCTTCCTGCTTTACAGGATGAGCCGAAATTTTATCATATAAATCAAAGACCGTTGGACATAATGATCTAAACATTTCTCTCTCTGCCTTATGTTCCTTGAGGAAAGTATAGTATTCAATGTTTAATTGAATTTGTACATCTTCATCTAAAGCATAAAAAAGGTTTTGCTTTTCCTCATCACACGATTCTGCCACAAAATTATTTTTGGGTTCATTTTCAGAAGACAAAATCTTTTGGTACTCAGCCAAAGCCTCTATAGACTTATCTATGGCATTGTCTTTACTAGTTGCCAATTCACCTATTTTCTCTTCAGTAAGAGCAGAATAGTTCTCCAACAAAGCACGCTTCAAAGAAGAGCGTCCTGATGGTAAAGTCATTAGAAAAAACAGATCCTCATCAAGTTCCACATAATCAACACATTCCTTGATTTTCCTTTCAGAAGGTCTTACCTGTCTTTCTTTCAGTAGAGTCAAGTTCTCTTCTTTTCCACGATAGGGAACAAAATGCCAAAAATCTTCATTTTGCATAGTCCAGAATGGGAAATACGCATCCACAAATAAAGAATCGTCATCAGGCAGAGTTCTTTTCCATACCTTATGAAAAGTATCTATCAGCTGCTGATTATATCTAATTTCATTAGAATAAATCTCATCCGATTCACACATTTCTATAATGGTAAGCAAAAGAACCGCCTTATGTGGAGTTTTACGGCCATATTTCTCATTCGGCTTTAAATTTTCAAAAGCCTCTACATAGTCCATATTTTCCCTTTCTATATTACTTTATAATTCTTCTGGCTCCTCTTCATCATGTTCTTCATCAACCTTTTTGGAGGTTAATTGTAAAAACATATCCAAGAAGGAACGATGAGAAAAGAAATAACCTTTATCTTCCTTTAATTTATCCTCCATGACAGAAAAGCCATAATTAGCATACTCTTCCATTGTAGTTATCAATTGAGAAACAACGGTACTAGGCTTTATTTCACCTTTATCCAAGGCTATCCAATCTACGTCTGTCTTTGCCACAAGAGCCATAAATATATAAGAACGCAACGCAGGATAAGCTTTGCGCCCTTTTCGTGCTTCAGCAGTACCCCAAAAGACCAAATTCTGTCCCAAGACCTTTGTTTCTTCTGATAATGGCAGTTTCTTACCTGCATACAAACCGATAAAAAACGCCATGATATAAGGCTCATATCCAGAACCAAACACTTTGCCTCTTGCACTAGTATTCTCAGATGCACCAACACCATAATCCGAGATAGCTCTCATTACGGTCTTCTCGTATTTTATTTCAAATTTGGGATTTCTACGTCCCCATATATCTATGAGTTTCTCGTTTTTATCAACAAGTTCCTCTATATTATTTAAAACCTCTGCCATTGTTATTTTACTTTTGTTATAACTGTTTGGATTGTTGCTAGATCCTTATCATCGAAAGGCTTCTTCTTTTCAATTCGGAACACTCTACCAGAAACTTCATTAACCTTGTTCTGGTCAAGGACTAAATTGCCATCATAGCTTTCCTTCAAGAAGCTCTTTGTCACGATAACTACTTGCTTATCCAAATTACTAATCACATTGAAGAACTCCGTCTCCTTAGCATCAGTAAAAGAAGAAGTTGGAGCATCGAATATCAAAGGAAACTCAGTTTCACTTCTTTGAGTAGCCAACTTGCCAATAGCAAATAATACCGACATCAAGTAAGTTGTTCTTAAAGCAGTATTAGGATTGAAGATTCTTGTATTATCACTATTCATAAGAACCGCCTCTCCTTGTCCATTAGCCTTTTCCAGAATACGGATAGTACCCTTGAAATCATTAGTATTCAAGCTCTCTAAGAAAACATTCGCCTCATCTTCAATTGAATGAAGAAGACGCTTTTTGTTGGTTTCCTTAGCAGACTTGAATGCTGCAGAAATATGACGAATAAGTGCAGCAATCTTTGCATATAAAGCAGCAGAAGTACCTTCTGCCAATTTACCCAAACTTTCTTGTGCCTCCTCAAGAGTCTTACGATGATTAATGCGTTGCCCCTTCAATACCTCCAATCGACTTACTGCCTTATTCTTTAAATCCATCCAATTGGAAATATTCTCTAAATGAGACAAGAGCTGTTCTTCTGTTAATCCATCAGCTTGTGCCAAGATACGCTTTTTAGCTTCAATTTCATTATTCAAATTTGCGTCTATTTTCTTGATTTCATCATGCAAACGATTATTGTTAGAAATCACCTTTTGGATATGATGACGAAGCTTGGTTATTTCGGCAAGATTATCATTTAGAATCGTATCTCGCTTTTGTAACTCAACGATATATTCATTCTGATAATATGGTTTTACCTCCTCATCTTCATCGACCTTTAAAGAATTCTTGTATTCCTCTAAGCGCTGAAGCATATAATTCCATGGTTCACTATGCATTTTAGCTGGACGACCACAAATTTTACAAACTTCTTCGTCGAGCATTTCCTGCATTATCTTTTGACCAGGAATGTGCACTGGCAATGGTACAAAAGAAGTTTCCTTTTGCATTTTCTTAATTATTTTTTCCGCACCAGCAGTCTGCAAATAATCATTCTCTAATTTTCTTCGTTTTTTATCGACCGCACTAATCTTTTGAGAATATTCCTCAGCAATATCCTCAAAACCCATAAGTATCCACATATCATCCAGAAGATTGATTGTATAATCTTCTTTAATAGATGCTTGAACTTGCGCACGTTTATTAGTTAAAGTGTCTATACGTCTATTGACATTAACAAGCAACTTTGAAGCTTCTTTGCTTTGCTCAATACTTTTTAATAGACCAGCAAAATTAGATGCCTCATCTTCCTTATTTCTAATTTCATTTTCTATGTCTTCCAATGTACTACTTTCTTGCTCTATAGTACGCTTGAACTGAGCAATCTTCTCACTATTTTTACGATCAGACTTCTGAGCATTTGTTTGTGCCTGCTCTGCCATCTTTGTAGAGTATTCCATAAAAGAGAAGTATGCCTCAAAATCCTTGACATCGCTGAAGGTCTCAACCAACATCTTTAATGCATTTGAACTTTGAAATACATCAAGATCACTTTCTCCTTTAAACATAGTGTATTTGCGAATCTCGGAAGGCAAATCATAATCAAATTTTAAACCATCGCGTCGCATTCTTTCACCCCCGTTTTCTTCTATTAAATCAAAAGAGAAATTCGAGGTAGTAATTTCACCATCATAAGACTTAGTAAAATGAAAACTTTTTTCTAAAGTCTTAACATACCCCTTGTGTTCGTATGTCATTGCCACACGAACATCAGCAGATTCATCGGCAGAAAGTTCTTTGCTTCTCTTCTTGGAAATCAACTTTGTATCTGCCTTTGATGTTCCATCAGTTCGGAACAACCACTCTAAAGCTTCATAAAACGTAGTCTTACCGTCACCATTAGAACCAATGATGAGGTTAAGACCATTTATAAGTTCAAAAACATTGGACTTGTAATAGCTTCGAAAATTTTCTATTTCTATCTTCTTTATTATCATACCAACAAATTATCATTAATATAAGAAAATATTGTTTTATACACTTTCTTCTGAACGCTCTCATCTGTAGAACCATCAAGCTCCTTTATGATGCGAGCAACAGAAGCTACAACCACATTATCTGAATTCAAGGCTGTATATAAGTCCTCATATTCAGACTGGTCGTAATCATAGAGTTCTTGCAACTTTGTGTCATCAAGAACCATGTGAAGCATTCTTTCTTTATTTGTCATTGTATATTATCATTATTATATAAATTCAAACCATAATGTTCCATCACCTCTCTCAGTTCCAATTCTGAGTAGGAAGGATTCTCTGAAAGCAATGCGAAGTTGTTCACTCTAATCAGTTCACTCTTCAGCATGACACGCTCCATTCGATAACTACTACTATTTGGATTAATCTCAGGAGCAACAACCAAATCATGCAACACCGCAATCTTCTTCTTAGGATGTGTTCTCAACACACGTCCTCGTCGCTGAATGAACTGACGTGGATTTCCTGTACTTGAACAAAAGATTGCCAATTCACTTCTTGGAACATCAACACCCTCATCCAAACATTTCATAGAAGTCAGAACTTGAAGTTTACCACTGGCAAATTCATCCAGAATTTCTTCTCTATCCTTTTGCCCTGATACAAACTTACGCACCGTTATTTTATCATTCAGCTTCAAAATCGACTTTGTATATAAATCTATGAGATGCTCTGAATCCTCATCTTGATTAAGCGAATCATCTTCCACTTCAAGATAATTAGGTTCATTTCCTTCAGGGACATATATCAGAGAATATTTCAAATTTCCTTTTTCTTCGTACCGTTTCTTGATGATATCCTCAAAAGCTTTAAGTTTGTTTGCAGCCTTATGCACAATTCGCTTTCTTGCCAACAAAAGCATTTTAAGTCCCTCGTCCATTTTTGCAAAAGAACAAGTTTCATCATTGAAATACTTAGCTATTCTTTCAGACAGCTCAACATAAGCTTCCTGTTCTTCCGTGGTCAGTCGTACTATATGTGGAAAATACAGATACTTACAAAGCACACCTTTTCTGATAGCTTCTTCCATACTATACTCATAAGTATAATGATTCTCTGCACCAAAGAACTTACGCAAGTTTCTGTTACCTTCATCATCGAACTGACGATCTGGTGTTGCAGACAAACCTATTCGGCGCAGATAAGGAATATAGGCTAATCGTTTCAACATACTGCCCGAAGCCATATTATGGCATTCATCAGCAATCAACAACAACTGTTTTTTGCTGAAGCCATTCAATATATTAAATACTTTTTCACGAGTATAAGATGCATAAGTAGATATAATCACATAAGAGGTCTCACGCTCATTCTTCAAACGATATTCCTCATTAAAATGAATCGACTCAACATCCTCTTTCCATAAAGGATTCTTAGAATAGACCTTTATGACATTCATAAAATTAAACTTATGACATTCTTGCTCCCACTGATTTACCAAAGTAATCGTTGGTACCAGAATTATCGCCTTATAGTATCCATTGCGCTTATAAATCTCCAACAAGCAATTCAGCGAGGTGATTGTCTTACCCGTTCCTGTGGCCATGGCAAACAGACCTTTCTGCTTATTGTTTTTCCAGTTTTCAAAAGCCTGCTGCTGGTATTCTCTTGGACCTGATGGATATGGAAAACGTGGAGTTATCTCTTCCAGACAAATGTCCTCCCTAACCATATCTCCACCCATAATTGCCTTTTGAGCTTTTCGTTCCTGGCGAATTCTGTCCAACTTCTTTTCTACATCTAGCAGCTCTTCTATGGTCGTGTCCTGATAACATGACGATACTGCCGTCTCCAACTGGCTTGGAGACAGATACTCTATATCGCTTTCCTGCTCATTCATGATAAGCTCAAACTTTGCTCTTTGAGATTTGATTCTATTCTGAGTCATCTCATCAGGAGAATCGCTTCGGTCTATCTTGATTTCCTCTATGTTATAAAGCAAACCATTAATTGTAAAATTGGCTGAACCAGTGAATGAAGTAATGGTATCGTCATCACGGAATTGCCCTGTTTTGGTATGAGCTATTCCCTTATGTTTCTTTGGCTTAATGATTTTGATTTGAATTCTATTTTGAGAAATCAGATACGCCAAGCATCTGAAAAACTGATTCTGATACTCATCAAATGTCTTTCGAAGAGACTCAAAATCAGACAAATCCATACAATCTACCACATCACCAAAGACTCCTTTCTGGATAGCTTCCTTGTCTTCTTCAGAAACAATCTGGTTGATGATAAGACGCATAACCCCGCCATTTGCTATAAACGTAGCAAAGCCATCTGCCAATACACAGATAGTGGCAGAACTGAAATAACCCAGTTGCAGGTCGAAACTGCAACTGTTCTTCAATCCATCATTAAAGAACCTTTCTGGTGAAAACTCTTCTCCAGGTATATAGGTTCCATCCTTAGCCCATTCTACATCTTTCAACATAGACGTTCCTCCGATTATATTCTAGTTATATAGTTCTAAATAAAACAGTTGGCACAAACATATTCGTCACCGAACAGTTCGGCAAGACTCGTACCTTTGTTCTTATTTTTGTTTGTTTCCTGTCGCTTGATGATATCCAGTTTCACCTGGCGAATACGCTCTGGCTTGATCAAGTCTGCCAGACTCTCATTCTGAATCCAGGTATAACCATCCTTCTCAAACGACATTGCCTTTTCGTATAAGTCAGGATGCTGCTCATAGAGCCAAATCCATTCTATCTTCTGCTGGAAGAAACAGAAATAGCAGCCGCTTCGGCTTCTACAATAGGTTCCCGTCTTACCATCCACCTCAAAAGGAATTTCCTCATAATAAGATGGTACTCCTACTCCACTATCCCTCAGCAGTCTGAAGATGTCTTCCTTTACAAGCACCTCGTCGTTATCTATCAAAGGGAAAGAATCCAGATGACCAACAGGATAATCCGTAGTCTTCAAGTATTCAAAGACGGCATGATTAAACATCTTCACGTCTATATCCAACAATGCATTCAGCTTTTTGGAATAGTAGAATTGCTTAGTAATCGGTTTCTTCAACACATCCATCAAGTCTTCCTTCATCAATCCCTCAGGGCACAACTTATCGTAGATGTCAATAATCTGCTCCTGATTTTCTTTGTGCAAGAACTTATTGATGACATCCACGCTCCAAATGTTTCTTCTGAAAGGGAAGACAGACTGAATATTAGGTTTAGAAGACACATAGCCATCACGATCTTCATCACCTCGAATACCAACATATGATACCGCATAGTCATCACCAACATATCTTTCAAACTCATCAAGTTTCATCTTCTTGGTACACCATCGAGCTTGTGGCGATGGCAGGAATCCTCCTGCTGCCTTTAGGAAATGCTCAAAAGGCGTAGGCTCAGGACTGTCTTCAGCAGCCCTAAGTCTTTTGATGTTTCCCAGATAAGCGCTCAATCTATCAATCAGCAATTCCGTCTCAGCCAATTCACAGCCTGTATCAGAATTATAATACTCAATCTTCAAGTTTGGGTATTTCTGCTTGAGATAGATGGCCAAAGCCGCACTGTCCTTTCCGCCAGATATTCCTAAAATATTTCTTACTTTCATTTTGCTCTATTCATTATTACGGAAGAGGCTTTAACCCAACTTCTTATTCAATATTTTCAGCAATGTACATATAGATACATTGTCGTTTCCAAATCCATCGAGTAGCTTGCCGATGCTTTTTTCCAATTCCTCAGCCTTCTGCATCTCGCTTTCTGGTAATCTGAAAGTCTGGGAATGGATATTGCTGCCCTTCGTTGAAACCAAATCCAACGAAAAAATCTCATCCGATTCATCCCCTGCCACCTTGGATATATCAGAATATTTCTCACATTCATGGAAGAGCATAATCAAACTGTCTATCAGTTTTTCTTCTTGCTCATCTCGCAATCGCTCCAAAGGTTGCTCCAATGCCGTATAGCAAATAGACTGGTACCACTCATTACGGTTATCAAACTCAGCCATCACATGCTGATAGAATTCCTTCAGCCTATCCGTTAAAAGATATTCCTTGACATGCGCCAAACGCTTTCTGATCTCTTCCACATATTCTGAATAATCGTATGAATCAATGCCCAATGTTTCCAACAAACGACCTTCCACACGGTCTATCATATCTGAATAGCAAGAACGAAGTTCCTTCACAGCCCGATTGATGACATAACAGAACTCCTGTACCTTATCCGGATTCTGCAAAGCTTCCTTATCGTAGCCCAAAGCCTCTGGCAAATCCTCAAAGAAAGTCTTCTCCGGGTCCTTTGCTCTTGCCAGGGTATCACGGAATCTTACCGTCTGCTCATGGTTGAACTTACGGGTATGCTTGGCATAATCATTCAATCTCTTGTTATAGAAGAAAAAGAATGGCTTGATGGTTTCTATGAAATCATCGCTCTTGATACTTCCCATGGCTTCAACATTCAGGAACTTACGATACTGGTTGAATATCTGCACCTTAACACCTGTCACATCGAATGCCTTGACCAGATATTCTCCCGGATGCTTCTGCAGTAACTCGAAGAACTCCATGTTGATATTTGGGATATATGCTCCATTGGTTCCATACAGAGAGAAATCTTGCTTCTTTATATATAAATAGGTAGGAATCCAGAAATCCAAGAATCCTTGCTTCAACTTATATGGTTTAGCAGACAACTTCTTGATCAGCTCTGAAATCTTGCGAGGCTTAAATGTAGTAGATTTCAGAAATTCCTCGCAAGCATCCCACAATGGCATGATTCCTTCGTTGGATGGTACATCAGAAAACTCTCCATTTACATGAAGCCCCGTATTCTTCAAAAGAGAATAATAGATAGTTTTCTCTGGTGGGAACTTATCGCCAGGAAATCCCAAGTCTTGCTCATTGCTTTGGTTCAACAATGCAGCTAAGTACTTACCTTTCGCACTAGAGATTGAGCCGCTCAACTTATGCTTGTTAAACAACTCATTATTCATCACTGGGGTTTGAGAATAAATCTCATCACATACCTCTGACAACAATTGATTAAAGGCTCTCAAGGAACAAACTTCTCTTTCCTCGCCCTTGAAAATCCAAGTCACATCTCCATTGTATGCAAACAAGCTATCACTGATAGATTTATTGAGAACCACTTTCTCATACTCCATCAGATTGTTGATTTCGTTGATAGCAACCTTATCAGATTTATCTACCAACACCTTGCTCAATATATATTTGTACTTTTCTATCAGATAGAGGTGAGACACCAACTCGTCTGTATTTCTGAAACATACAAAGATGATGGCATTCTCACTCTTTTCACTTAGCTCGCAAATCTCCTCCAACACTTTCTTACGGGAAGAGAAGATCAACTGAATATATCCATCGGTATCACCGGTAGGAGTCTTATCTACTCCTTCACCCAGCACTTCATACTCAAAGTATCTTGGAGTACCTTTCTGGAAATAGCAAGCCTTGACAGGAGCCACCTTCTTGAAACAATAATTTCTGATATCATCCACAAAGTTTACAGGACGGCTAACCACCAAACCAGCCTTGCGGATTTCATCTTCTATATTGATATCTGTGCCATCAAAAAGAATGTAACGGAACTTATAGCTGGCATATCGGATAATCTTGAATTGCTCCAACTTCTTTAAAAGCCCCGTTGGGTTTTCTATATTCAAAGCAGTCTTGGCATACAGGGCAGTATCTTCACGGCTCATCTTGAAAGAAGCATTGCCGAAAAGATTCAGTAATCCGATGGCTTTCACTAGCTTGATAGCATCTACAAGGTCTGTCTTGGTATCCCATAGCTGACCTTCCACTCTCTCTACGGCAACCTGCATCGAACTCCATTGCATGGAGTCGGCATTCGCCTCCTTCAAGTAAGAGTAGAAATTATAGTAGATATAATCATAGCAGCACTGAAGTTGATATATCTTCCCCTCATATTCAGACAAAGAGTTACGTCCCCTTGCATTCAAGAACGAAAACAAAGAACGCTCATTCTGTCCATATCTCTGAATGGCCTGTGTTATGACGTATGCTGCAAATGGTTCCAGCGGAGCCAATGCCTGCGCAGTTGCTTCAGAAAAGTTTTGAGAAACAAAGCCAGTCTTCTTTGCCAACGAAGCCAATGAATCAATCACAAAATCATCATTTTGCATGGTTCTACTGGCATCAATCTGCGTAGAAGCCAGATAGAGAAGTTGCTCTATCGGTTCTACGAATACCAACTCCTGGAAACGTCCCTTTACTTTCGTCCACTCTTCTTTCTGTACTTCATTCAGCTTACGGGAGTAAGCGTTGAAATTCTGATGAAGCGTTGTAAGAAGAAGAATATTTCTGGATGGCACATTCACGAACTCTGCCAATTTCTGCATGAAGTAAAGTTCACGTTCCGGATTATTCTTGGCAGCATGCTCCAAAACCTTGCCAAACTCATCAATGAAGATAACCAGGAATTTTCCCTGGCTCTTCAGTTTATTATACTTGGTTTTGAGTTCATCCAGAATGCTATCAGCTGTGCCATCAACAGAAAGTTTTTGACTCAACAAGACAGACAGTTCCTTATAGTCACCAACAATTTTAAGAACTTCAAACTTCTTCTTCTCTGAAAGTTCTGAAGGATTCAACAATTCATATTGCTTACCTCCCATCAAGTCTCTTTCCAAAGCCAATAAGAAACTAGACTTACCTGTTCCATAAGAGCCAATGATGGTATAAGAATGAACTCCCGACCGGAATCCATTCGCAATCCCCTCTGCCACCTGTCGAGCATTAGGAGTTACAATATATTTGGCCTCACTAGCAAAGCCTTCCTCTATGTTTGCTGATAAACTAAACTGTCGCATTCTTATAATACTTATCTAAAACATCAATGTCCTTCAAAGAAGAACCTTCCTTAAACAATAGCTGACGGATACCTGCATTATCACTATACTGTACATACTCTGAATAATGCTCACCTATAGCCTGGGCCATATCAATGACCTCAGCATCTGTCATGCAGAACATCAAGCCTATTTCCTGCAATGTATCGTATGATACAGACTTATCCTTACCTTTTTCCTGAAGAATGGCATATAAGAAAATCTCCATCGGAACCCTGCGCTTACCTTCGATATTGAAGGCGAACGTCTTACCATTATCTTCAGTTCTTACCAGATCCAAATCAATCAAAAGAGAAGAATAATCCTCAAACGACTTGGCCTTATAAGGCTGTACATAGTTCTGCAACAGTACACCCACATCTTTCTTGGTGGTATTCACATTAAAGATTTTGTCCTTTCCATCCTCTATCATCAGTCTTTTCACAAAGTTCACCAATTGTTCCCTCTCAAAGACCTTGCGTTCTTTTTGGAATTGCACAAAAGTAATATGATAAAGCGTTGCCTCTTTCAAACTTACCAGAAGGTAGTGAAGCAACCACAAAGTGCCCAAACTTTCAATGTACTTATCTACGCCTTCTGATTCATCGAATAAATAATCTGCTATTCTGCTTGGCTCATCCTGATTGGAAATACCAAACACCTTAAGCCAATATCGGATAGAAGAAACCATGTTTTTTCCTACTCCCAAAGCTATTACAGCATCAGAAGCATTGAAGTTTCCTCCATCTATCATAAAGTTATATCCCTTGGTGAGCCATAAGGTTTTGCAAGGAAAAGATTCATGTCCAGAGAGTGTATATTTATTGTACATCTATCTTCTTCAAAGCGATAGAATCCCGGTATCGTGAGTTGTGTTAGTATTCTGTTAGGCCTCTATAAAACGGAAACGTGGGATTCTCCTTGCCCATCCCACCACTCGAAGGCCTTCGCATTGCCCTAGTTGAAAGAGACGGACAATGCAGAAAGCCCACGTTATGGTATATGATGATTCCATGTACGAACATATAGTCATACACGATACCAAAACATACAGTTATGGTATGCATACGACAATTCGCAGCAGGATATAATACACCCACCGTGAGCATTCACCATTGTCACATCTACGTCCAACTAAAAGTAAAGTTGCGAAGTTTACGAGTAGTCGCAGATGAACGTTAGTAAACGCTCTATTCCATAAAAGTCACACCCACCCGCTCAGCCCATCGGGCTTTCTGCGGAAGAATGCATTTGCAAAAATAATAAATATTTCTGAAATACGTGCGCTCATCTTATTTTTTTTGTGTATTTTTGCAAAAAAGAAGTTGAACATCTATAAAAACAATTGTTATGACTAGTTATCTTAGATTTTTTGATTATGATAAAGCTTTAAATTACTATTGTGAACTCATTGAAAAGATGAATCAATGTACTAACAGGAACAACCATGAGCGTATCATCGCAAAACCAATATTAGTTCTCACCATCATTAAATTAATAGAAGATGGAAAAAATATTAATCAATTTACTTATGAAGAAATAGAACCTATATATAAGGGACTATTTGGAGAGTATTTCATTAAAGCTCATCAATTAAATCTTACCTGTTTACAATATCCTTATTATTTCTTAAAATCGGATAAATTCTGGCATTTAGCTTGGACCAACGCTGAATTAAAGACAGAATCACCAACTAGGGCATGGCTTGAAAGAAACACCCAATATGCATTTATTGATCAAGAACTTTGGATTTTACTATCCCATCCTTTCTATAGAAAGAAATTCAAAGAATATATTATAAATGAAAAAGTACTTAAAGTATACAACGATGAGAAAAACAAGGGTATATTAAAAAGTCTTTTACACTTGCTAATGGTTATATAAAACTAATGAAGTCCCGTAAAAAGCATTTAGTTGACATTCTACGGTCTTCTCCATGACGTCACTGTTGCTATGATGTGATCATTGTGATGGTAAAAAAGCAAGAATAAAGGATATATTGCATTCTCATTTGTAAATATTTCCTTCCAATTTTAACTTACTTGTTTTGAGTCAATATAGCACTCAAGAAAAGGATTCCAGCATATAAATGATGCTCATTTTTCAACTTTTCGTATCAAAAATTAATAGTAATTCTCTATTTCGAACTCATGTCGTACGATTACAGATCTCATGTTGTACAACTATACACTCCCAAGTCGTACGACTATAGGGTGCCATGTCGTACGACATGAGAACTTATTTACATTACTCTTCAATCTCAAAAATCATAACTCTTTGATTTTCAGCACATTCTTTTCTTCGTTCATATTTTCAATATTCACACAAAATAAGAATCTGTTCCGAAATACCGAAATCTCAGCGAGGAAAATATAAAGAGAAAATCACAAACACTCATGGCAGCATCTACATTGTTCGTTCATGCAGCTCCTCCAAAGGAAGGCTTTGTATCTGCTTCCTTTAATTCCCATTGTGTTGCTTTTTATCGTTGCACATAAATGTTTTATTTATAATGGTTTGACAAAATGCAATACACTTCTATACAACTACATACAAGCCCAACCAAACTTTCTGACTATTTCAGTAAACAGACCTTTATCTTTAACTGGGATATTAACAACAATGCTTTCCTTACCTGAAGTTTCCAGATAATAACCTTCATCTGGCAAACGATCTTCAGGTATTGTTGTATTGATTTTCAAATCCAGCACAAGGTTATTATCAGCCCCTCTCACATTAAAGTACTCCTTATCTCCTTCAGGAGACAAGAACAAGGAGCGCAAGTCTTTCTTTCCCATGCAGAAATCCTGCAATCTCTTACTGGAAATACGAATTGCCGTATATTTGCATTCGGGAGTATCTTCATACAGCAAACACAAATACAACGTATCAAAACAATCCCTTGCGGTTAGCAATTGAGGATTGTCGTAGTACTCCAGTATGCTATCTACTTTTAGCTTGGATTGTTTCATATTCATAATTCTATTGTTTTTGCCTTTTTAATATCAAACGCTTTGCTTCTCCACCAAGAATAATGAGAGTTTTTAAATGTCTTCTTAATTTTTCCATCCATAGGCCGAAGGCTTACCTCCGCTATATTGGCATGCTTGAACTTTGGGAGTTTCAATAGTCTTTTTGCATCCTCCAATAAGGAAAAGACAGATACTGCTCTCACTATACAATCATCAATACCTTCTCCTTTAAAAACTTTATTTGGTGCCAATCGTTTTTGAGAGAAAAAGTCCTCTGATTCCGCAGGATTTCCATAGGATACACGGAAATAAGTACCATCGCATTCAACAGAGTCAAATGGCGGACAACTCGGTGGCAATTCTTCAAACCATTGATATTCCATAATCATATTTTTAAAAAACACATGGCAAAGATAACATTTTAATTCGATATTCACAAATTTTAGGACGAAAAATTTAGTGAAGTCAGGCTATGAGTTGATCATTATGAAGCCTGCCCCTTAGTTTTTTGCACTTTTATTGAGAACTTGCCAGCTTACCATCTACTTTCTTAGCGGATAGGCTTTACTTTTTAGAAGATTTAACCCATTCTTAGACCCTATTTTTAGGAAAATCAGTAACTTTGCATAAACATCAACAAGATAAGACATTTTCATCATGGCAGAACATCTTATAATAAAAGGAGAAACGAAGGCAGAACTTTACGCCACTCTCCTCCCTCAGCTTCAATCGCTCATAGAGGGCGAAAGCGACATCATCGCCAACATGGCAAATATTTCAGCATGCATCATGGATACCTTTCATTTCTGGTGGGTAGGTTTCTATCGCGTCATTGATGAAAACCTTGTATTAGGACCTTTCCAAGGACCTTTGGCTTGTACCCGCATCAAACGTGGCAAGGGAGTTTGTGGCACAGCTTGGGACAAGGCAGAAACCATCGTTGTAGAAGATGTAGAAAAGTTTCCTGGTCATATCGCTTGCAGTAGTGCTTCCCGCTCAGAGATAGTAGTGCCTGTCATCAGAAATGGGGAGGTCATCGCCGTACTGGACATTGACAGCGAACACCTCAACACCTTCGATAGTATTGATAAAGAATGGTTGGAGAAAGTGGCAGAAATAGTGCCTAACCCATTTTCAACCTATTGAATATTTGCCGAAAGTCATTGATTTTCAAGGACATAACTTATAGAGAAACAACAAGACTTAAAGATGCGCATCATTGCACCTTAAAGAAGCGCATCATTAACACCTAACGAAGCGCATCATTAGACCTCAATAAAGCGCTTCGTTAAAGTTTATACTTCTGCATCCTTTAAAAACTTGCTATTTTACAACAGCAAAGCTAATCATTTTATTCGAAATGACAAAGGAAAAATGGCAAAAACGTATGGGTATCGTTAAATCAAAATAAGGGGTTTTAGTGAAAAAATCCGCAGTTTTGAGCTCTTAAGTGAAAGAATAAGCCGAAAAACGCTCCATAAATAGGGATTTCTTATCATAGTATAAATACACAATAATTGTTCCCTCTCTAATTTACGTATTACTGCCTATGGTTGATTCAACTCCCATGAGTTAGGATTTATAAGTCACTCATAATAAAGTACTTAACTCCGCCACTTGGGGGTAATTCTAATTCGCTCTATATGTTTATCAGCATCTAAAATGTTCCGTATTTCATATCTTTTGGCAAAGAGAATAAATCTTTTATATAATATCGAATTTTATTATTTTTTTTAATGTAAAAGTTATTTTTGAGGCTATTTTTGCGATTTAAGACCTCGAAAATGGCGAAAAAATGAAGCAGAAATACAAAAACAAGTACCCCAAAATGCAGTTTTAGTAAAGAAACACAACAAAATGATAGGCAAGAAATGGATATTGAACATGGATTTTCTTAGAATTTGAGAGACAGGAGCATATAAGAATAAGATTTTTCTGGAGAGAAAAAGAGGGTTTCAATAGCCATATAACACACTGATACTCAAGCACTTCTAAGTACATCTTATACACTAAGACACTTGCTATGAAGAAAACAAAATCCGGTCATTTGGTCAAAGTCATTTTCGGTCAAAATGAAATTTGAATCGGTCAAAATGGTCTATAATATAATATAAATATATATTTATATTATATTATAGGATGACCGAGCGCTCCCGAAAACGATTTTGACCGAACATGACCATGACCAAATGACCGCTTTTCTAAAATTCTGAGTCACAAGCCTTCATTTTCTTCAAAATCAGTCAAAATGCAGCAATTGATTTCCGAAATATCATTGTAAAGCACTATCAGTCAGACACTTATAGACACCCCTAAAAAATCTGTAGCGGAAAAATTTGTTTTCAACTCCAAATTGTTGTACCTTTGCACCAGCAATCGAAAGAAAGCTTCTCTTGTACCGAAAGTCGGCCTTTATAGACGACACATTTGAGTCTCGATAGATGTTAGGCGCCAGACATCAATGACGACCCAAAGAAGGGCAAGAAACGGGGCTTCTGGGGAATTGAAATATCAACCATCTAAACACACAAAGTATGATTAACTACAGTATTACCATGCGCTCAGTGAATAGTAACCTCATTACCGATGCCGAGTTCAACCTCGTAGCCTGTCGTAGCGCTCAGGCTGCAGTCATCAAGGCCATCAAGGAGGGCAAAGCCAACGTGGACATCAGCACTCCAACTACTCCTGGCGACGGCTCAGATGGCGGTGGCTCTAACCCAAGCGGTGGCACTCCTGCAGGAGGTAACACCGAGCAGAGCGGCGGCACCAGCCAAGGCACTGGTTCCAACCCAAGCGGCGACAATAAGGGCGACACTGGACAGGACGGCAGCGGCGAGGATAACGAACTGTAGAAGGAATATTAACCTCATGTGAAACACACAAAGAATTTAAGTTTAACCTTTAAAATTGAATCAAAATGAGTAAGATGAAAGCAGACACATGGAAGACCATTCTTCAAATCGCCATCAGTTTCTTGACGGCAATTGCAACCACGCTCGGCATAACGAGTTGTGTGGGATAAAGGAAAGATATTGCGTTCAAGTAAATCATAATAAAAGTTTTCAACTGTTTAAATTAATAGTATGTTTTCATAAAGCAAGCCCTCAGCTGTGATAGCTGGGGGTTTTCGTTGTTTATGACATGAACGGAATAATCACTTTTTAGAACAGTGGTCATTTGGTCATGGTTATTATTGGTCAAAATCATTAAAGGTATTACTAAGTAATGGCTATAAACCTATTTATATATACAAAAAGATGGGGTTCATTCTCACGACTCACCCCCATCTAACATATCCCCCTTTGTCTGAGCATGCTATGATGGCATTGGCTATATATTAAACTTGACCATTTTCTACATCAGTAAGAATATTGAAAGTAATGACTCTTGCTCCACCTGATTTTCCTTTGCCTTTTTACAACTCATCAAGCAAACTATCTGCAGATTGAAGTTTACGCTTTCCAGCAATGGCTTCCTTTACCTCTGTCAAAGCGTTTCTGAGTTCTTTCATCAAGTCGCGCGATGAATCAATACTATTACTTCCGTCATCGGGGAAGATGCGGAAATTTCCTGCACGCGATTTTAGGACTACGTGCTCTCCTGCTTTTGCCAAATTCAGATACTTTGTCTGATTAGTGCGAAAGTCTCTTGTGCTAATTACAACCATAATTCTATATATTTGTTTACGATGCAAAGAAAGTGCTACCTTTCTTCTGCAAAGATACGTTTTTTTATTGAAACTGCAATCAAAATGGTAACCAAATTAACATTATTTGGTTACCAAATAAGCTTTACAAGGGGTAATGGATATGGTTCAAGTATATGAGTCATAATAGGTATCTTCATTATCGCAATCTTAAATGACAAGTTGGACTGAAATCCCGACTTGATAACTGCATATTTCATCATATTTTGTGAAAATTCATATAGAGATGAGCAAAATATATAAAATTCTGAGCACTTTTATTATTTTTTTCTTACCTTTGCAAACAACTATGTGCTCGTTTCTCAGGAAATAGTACATTTAAATATCAACTGAATAACGGAAAAGATGAAATATGCTTTAGTTACAGGAGCGTCAAGAGGTATTGGAAAAGCTGTGGCTTTACGACTTGCCCAACGGGGCTTCTGCACGATTATCAATTACTTGAACAACCATGAGGCGGCAGAACAGGTAAAACGGGAAATTGAACAAGAGGGCGGCTATGCTGAACTCCTGCCCTTTGATGCGTCTCAGCCTCAACAGATAGAGGCTGCCATAGACCAATGGGAATCTGCACATCCTGATGAGTGGATCTCCATACTGGTAAATAATGCTGGCATCAGAAGGGATAATGTCATGTTCATGATGTCCAACGATGACTGGCACGATGTTCTCGACACCAACCTCAACGGGTTCTTCTACATCACCCGCAGACTCTTGAAACACATGATGCCCCGCAGACATGGCGGACGTATCATCAATATGGCTTCGCTCTCAGGAGTCAAGGGAATGGCTGGACAGGTAAACTATAGTGCTGCGAAGGCTGCACTCATCGGAGCTACCAAGGCGCTGGCACAGGAGGTGGCGCCCCGCAACATCACGGTAAACGCTGTGGCTCCGGGATTCATCGCTACAGACATGACAAAGGAGTTGCCTGAAGATGAACTGAAAAAGATGATTCCTGCAAGAAGATTTGGCAAGGCAGAAGAAGTGGCTGCCTTAGTTGATTTCCTTGCCTCTGACGAAGCCGCATACATCACAGGAGAAGTCATCAACATCAATGGAGGGCTCTACACATAATATATATATACTACAAGATAAATGGAAAGAAGAGTTGTCATTACAGGAATGGGTATCTGGTCTTGCCTTGGCACAGATCTGGATACGGTCAAGGAATCATTATACGCAGGAAAATCGGGCATCGGAATCCAACCGGAACGATTGGAATACGGCTACCGTTCGGCTTTGACCGGTATAGTGGAGGAACCTGTCATTACCAAACAAATGCTCGACCGCCATACGCGTGCCGGAATGTCTGAAGAGGCTAAATATGCCTATATGGCAAGTGTTCAGGCTTTTCAGCAAGCCGAGATTTCGGATGAGTATCTCCGGGAAAATGAGGTGGGATGTATTTTCGGCAACGATTCTTCTGCCAAACCCGTCATCGAAGCTGCCAAAATCATGGATGAGAAACATGATTCTGCCATGCTCGGATATGGCATCATCTTCCAGTCGATGAACTCTACCGTCAACATGAATCTCAGTACCATCTTCCATCTCCGGGGAATCAACTTCACGGTCAGCTCGGCATGTGCCAGCGGAAGTCATTCCATCGGTTTGGGATATATGATGATCAAACAGGGCTTGCAGGAGATGGTGCTCTGTGGCGGTGCGCAGGAAACCAATTATTACTCCATGGCTTCCTTTGATGCGCTCAGCGCCTTCTCTATCCGCATGGACGAACCTGCCAAGGCAAGCCGTCCTTTCGACCGAGACCGCGATGGACTCATTCCAAGTGGTGGAGCTGCCTCTCTGGTACTGGAGGATTACGAGCACGCCAAAGCACGAGGCGCCAACATTCTTGCGGAAGTGGTGGGATATGGTTTCTCCAGCAATGGTGGGGGAATCAGTCAGCCATCAGACGAGGGTAGTGTCGTCGCCATGAGCCGTGCGCTGAAATCTGCCAACGTGACGGAAGAGGATATTGACTACATCAACGCTCATGCCACCAGTACACGACAAGGCGATATGTATGAAGCAATCGCCCTCGACAGAATGTTCAACGGCAGACATGCGCTGATTTCTTCTACCAAGGGAATGACCGGGCACGAATGCTGGATGGCGGGAGCTTCGGAGATTGTTTACAGTACGCTGATGATGCAGAACCATTTCGTGGCTCCTAACGTGAACTTTGAAAATCCGGACGAATATTCCGAAAAACTCAATATTGCGACAAAGACGGTAGATACGGAAATCAATACCGTACTGAGCAACAGTTTCGGTTTCGGAGGAACCAACTCGGCTCTGGTCATCAGAAAATTCAAGGAATAACTATTTCTGAAAAGAAAAACAAGCAATCATTATGAATCTATTCAAGTCAGAAAGCGACCGCTATTCTCAGGAGCAGTTATCTGCCCGTGAAGCTCAGCGACAAGCAGAATTCATCGCATGGGGACCCGTCATCTTCCAGGTTTCCAGACTCATGCTGAAATGGGGTATTCTGGAGGAAATCAGAAACAGTCATGACGGACTGACCCTGGAAGAACTGGAAGAGAAAACCCGCCTCTCCCAGTATGCGCTCAAGATTTTGCTGGAAGCTTCGCTTAGTGCCGGTATCATACTGATAGACAAGGATTCTGACCGCTATACGATTTCGAAGACGGGGTGGTTTCTGCTCACGGATGCTGCTACCCGGGTAAATATCGACTTCAATCATGATGTGAATTACCAGGGATTGTTTTATCTGGATGAAGCCTTGGAGACCGGAAAACCTGCCGGGCTGAAGACTTTAGGCAACTGGCCTACCATCTACGAGGGATTATCTCAGCTTTCTCCGCAGGTACTGGAGAGCTGGCTCAATTTTGATCACTTCTATAGTGACCATTCTTTCGACAAGGCGCTGGAAATCGTTTTCTCCAAAGATACGAAACATCTGATGGATGTGGGTGGAAATACAGGGGAATTTGCGCTCCGTTGTGTGGATGGCAACCCACAGGTAAATGTCACCATCGTTGATCTGCCCGGACAGATAGGAATGATGAAGAAGAATATTGAGGGGAAAAAGGGAGCTGACAGAATCCATGGTTTCCCTACGGACATTCTGAAAACTGAAAACCAGTTCCCTACCCTGAAAGAGATGGCTCCTGCAGAACAGGGCGACAACTGGGATGCGATCTGGATGAGCCAGTTCTTAGACTGCTTTTCGGAGGAAGAAATATACAGCATTCTGGCAAGAGTGAGCCAAGTGATGTCGGAGGATACTACCTTATACATCATGGAGACTTTCTGGGACCGGCAGAAATACGAGACTGCTTCGCTCTGCCTGACCATGACAAGTGTCTATTTCACGGTCATGGCGAATGGAAACAGTAAGATGTATCATTCCGACGACATGATCAGACAGATAGAACGTGCCGGACTCAAGGTAGTAGCCATCCACGACGGAATAGGTCACGGCCATTCGATACTGGAAGTAAAAACAAGAAAGTAAACATTTATATAAAATTCGAACTATCACATGGAAAGAAAAGAAATAGAAGAAAAAGTAAGAAACTTCCTCATTGAGGATTTGGAGATTGATGAAGAAAAGATTGCTCCTGAAGCTAAATTGAAGGATGACTTAGGCATAGACAGCCTTGACTTCGTAGATATTGTGGTAATCGTGGAGAAGAACTTCGGATTCAAAATCAAACCGGAAGAAATGCAAGGGGTTACTACCCTCACCCAGTTCTGTGATTATATCGAGAGTAAAGTGGGATAAAAGGGGAAGTGAAGAAGAATACAACTTTCGGTAATGCCTGGATGCATCGCCAACTCATCAATATGCTCAGGTTCGTGGACGAGCGTTTCATCTATGTTTTCGCATGGACGATGATCATGCCCGTCTGTTTACTGCTAAATACCAACCACAGCCGCAGCCATGCTTACCGGTTTTTCCGAAACCGTATCGGTTTGGGCAGATGGAGCTCTGCATGGCACACTTACCTCAACCATTGCCTGTTTGCCACGGTTGTGATAGACCGGTTTGCCATGTTTGCCGGCAAAAGGTTTGATATTGAGCAGGAGGGTGCCGAATATCTGAGAGAGCTGGCTCGCCAAGACGATGGTTTCCTGATGTTCAGTTCACACATCGGCTGTTATGAGGTGGCTGGCTATTCTCTGACTCCGCCTGGGAAACGCTACAACGCACTTGTATATGGTGGCGAAAAAGACAGGATTATGGAGGGAAGACAGGAACAGTTTTCTGAACACAATATCACGATGATTCCTGTAAAAGAGGACATGAGCCATCTGTTCAAAATCAACGAGGCTCTGGTCAACCATGAGATTGTCAGTATGCCTGCCGACCGGGTGATGGGTTCCTCGAAAACCATTCCAACAGAGTTTTTAGGCAAAACGGCTCATTTCCCATCGGGTCCATTCGCTGTTGCTACGATGCGCGACCTGGAAGTTTTAGCCATCAACGTGATTCGCATTTCCAGAAAGAAGTACAAGATCTTTGTGGTTCCCCTCGCCTATGACAAGCAAGCGTCCCGGAAACAAAAGATGGAGCAACTTGCCAAGAAATATGCAGAAGAGCTGGAATGTCTTGTACGACAATATCCAGACCAATGGTACAACTTTTACGATTTCTGGGCAGATAAAAATGCAGAACCATCCATCGCATGATGTAATCAAGATAAAGACATGAATTCAGATATAGATAATCCGGAAGGATTGGAACTCAGCCAAATAGATATACACGAGCTTCTGCCTCAACAAGAGCCGTTTGTCATGATAGACCGGCTCGTCTATTGCGATAAAACCGTCACACTTGCAGAGACTGAAATCAGGAACGACCATATCTTTGTTGAGAATGGACACCTTTCTGCATCTGGCCTGATAGAGAATATTGCACAGACTTGTGCAGCACGGATTGGATATTACAACTATATTCATAAGAAGGGAATCCAGATTGGTTTTATCGGGGCCATACGCAATATGGACATTCTACAGCTTCCACCTGTGGGGGAAATCCTCACCACCCGTGTAGAAGTGAAAGAAGAAGTCTTCGGAATGACCTTAGCAGAGGCAACCGTTTCCTGGAGAAATCAGGTTTACGTAACGACTGAAATGAAAATTGCCGTTAAAGAGTAAAAAGAAAGAAAGATGAAAGAACTGAAAGAATCCAAAGAATTTGAAATACGTTTCAGCGAAGTCGATTCGATGAACGTAGTTTGGCATGGTTCCTACCCGCTCTATTTCGAGGATGCCCGCGAGGCTTTCGGCAAGAAATACGGGCTGGAATACATGACTTTCTTCGATCATGGCTATTTTGCTCCTATCGTAGAACTCAGTTTTCACTATAAGAAGCCTATCAGATATGGAATGCGTCCACGCATCGACATCATCTATCGCCCTACTGAAGCAGCAAAGATTGTGTTCGATTACGAAATCCACGATCAGGAAGACAATTCTCTTATCGCAACAGGTCATTCCGTACAGGTTTTCATGGATTTGAATTACCAGCTCGTTTGGGACAATCCGCCCTTCTATCAAGAATGGAAAAAGAAACAATTGGCAAATGAGAAATGAGAAATGAGAAATGAGAAAGACGAAAAAAATGACAAATGAGAAATGACAAATGAGAAATGACAAATGAGAAAGACGAAAAAAATGACAAATGAGGTTGAATCATGGCTTACATTATAGCAGATAATATCATTTCTCCATTAGGGGAAACATCCGAGGAAAATTACCTGTCAGTAAAAGCTGGCAGGTCGGGCATCCGTGCTTATGAGCCTGGAACATGCAATATTCCAGAAGGATTCTACGCCTCTCTGCTATTCGAAGACTTCGAAACTTTGGCCCTAAGATCTGCACAAAAAGCCATTGCTAATGCGCAACTTGAACTGAAAGGAAAGCGCATAGTTTTTATTCTCAGTTCTACGAAAGGAAATATTGAGGAAAATATTTCCTTGGCAGATTCTGCGCAAAGAATAGCCAGCCAGTTGGGAATAGACTCCAAACCTATTGTCGTTTGTAATGCTTGTATTTCCGGACTTTCTGCCTTGATTTTGGGCAACAGACTGATAGATTCAAGCCTGTATGATGCTGCCATCGTATGTGGTTGCGATACGCCCCGGCAATTCATCCTATCCGGTTTTCAATCCTTGAAAGCGCTTTCCCCAGAACCTTGTCGCCCATTTGACATGGAACGGATGGGACTCAATTTAGGCGAAGCTGCTGCTACCCTTATTCTGAGCAAAAATTCTATCCAGGGAAATTCCTGGCGAATGGGGGATGGTTTCATCAGAAATGACGCTTTCCATATCAGCACCCCCTCCAAAACTGCAGATGGTCTGTATCTGTCCCTCCAAAGAACTTTGGAATCCTTCACGAAAGAGATTTCATCCACTTGCAAACAGATAGACATGAAAGCGCATCTGGCTTTCATCAATGCTCATGGTACAGCCACGCTTTTCAATGACCAGATGGAATCTGTTGCCATCGGAAGAGCAGGACTGTCAGATCTGCCCGCCAATGCCTACAAAAGTTTCTGGGGGCATACGATGGGAGCTGCCGGCATTCTCGAAACCATCATCAGCATGAAAGCAATTGATGATGATACGATTTTGGGAACCAGTGGTTTTTCTGAACTGGGAGTTTCCGGGAAAATGAATATCTGTGCTGAAAACCGACCGACAGACAAGAAAGGCTTCATCAAGATGTTGTCTGGATTCGGAGGTTGTAATGCTACAATATGGGCAGCCAAATACCCAGAAAGAGAGAATATCGCTTTATCGCAAATTGAACAACAGAATCGTGAATTCACGACCACTCACACGATAAGGATTACGCCCGAAGAGGTGATATTGGACCAACGGAAACTTTGGGAAGGAAAGAAGGAACTGGGGGAACAGGAAGGACAGGAACATCATTCTCTCCTGACATCCCTCTACAAACAGATGATAGGCAACTATCCGAAATTCTACAAAATGGATGGACTCAGCCGCCTGGGATTTGTGGCCTCAGAAATCCTGTTGAATGCAGAAAAGGGAGATATGGACAAGGAAAGGGCAATCATCTTTTTCAACCATTCTTCTTCCATCGCCTCTGACAGGAACTATAAGGAATCTATAAACGATAAAGACAATTATTTCCCAAGTCCATCCATCTTCGTCTATACGTTGCCTAACATCGTAACGGGCGAGATTGCCATCAGGAATCATCTTCATGGTGAAACCTCCTTCTTCATCCTGCCCGATAAAGACGAAAGGATGATGGAGGAAATCCTACAGGCATCCTGTCTGGACGATCAAAGCAAGAGTTTCCTGACAGGTTGGATTGATTATGAAGACGAAAGGCATTTCGAAGCGGATCTGAAGATCAAAAAAATGAGAAATGAGAAATTACAAATGAGAAATAAAATATTAAAATCATATAAATAAAATCGTATGGAAGAATTGATTAAAGAACTCAAGGAGGAAATCATAGAGGCATTAAACCTCGAGGAAATGACTCCTGAAGATATTGATGAGAACGATGCGCTCTTTGGAGACGGACTGGGACTGGACTCGATTGATGCGCTGGAACTCATCGTCTTGCTGGATAAAAAATATGGAATCAAATTGGCTAACCCTGCTGAAGGTAAGGCTATTTTCAAAAGTATTGCCACGATTGCAGACTATGTGAGCAAGAACAGAAAGAAATGAATATTGCTATCACAGGCGAAGGCATTATTTCTGCCATCGGCACCAATAAAGAGGAAGTGTTGCAGTCTCTGCTCGCCCATAAGTCGGGAATCAAAGAGATGCAATTTCTACAGTCGGTTCATCACGAACTGCCTGTAGGAGAGGTCGCTTTGTCTAATGAGCAAATGAAAAAACGGCTCGGCATTCCTGAAAGACAACTGATGAGCCGCACAGAACTCATGGGAATCCTTGCCATCCGGCAAGCCCTGGAGGATGCTGGAATCGACCTTTCTTCTGTCTCTGCTTCCAACAAGAAGATCGTCCTCGTTTCGGGAACGACGGTTGGCGGAATGGACCTTACAGAACAGAGTTTCAACCCACTCTACGAGCAATTTCAGTCACAGCAGGAAACAAAGGTGGAAGAACTGGCTTTTCTCAACCACCACGATGGAGGCAACTGCACACAGAAGATTGCTGATTATTTCAGAAAAGAATCGGCAACAGGACAAAGTGGATTTGATGAATTGACCACCATCTCTACAGCCTGTTCTTCTGCCGCCAACGCCATCATGCTGGGAGCCAAACTATTAGAAACCGGTGAAGCAGACATCGTTGTTGCCGGAGGTTCAGAAGCACTTTCCCGCTTCCATCTCAATGGTTTCAACTCCCTGATGATTCTCGACAAGAAGCGCTGCCGCCCGTTTGATGCAACCCGCGCAGGATTGAACTTGGGAGAAGGCGCTGCATTCGTTGTCTTGGAATCAGAATCTGCAGCCCGCCATCAGGGGAAAACACCCCATGCTTACCTTACCGGTTATGGCAATGCCTGCGATGCATACCACCAGACCGCTTCGTCTGAGAATGGAGAAGGAGCTTTCTTGGCGATGAAAGAAGCCTTGAATATGGCACACATAGAACCGGAGGACATCCAATATGTAAATGCACATGGTACAGGAACTCCCAATAATGACCAGAGCGAATCCGAATCTCTCAAACGGTTATTTGGCAGGAAGATGCCTTGGATTTCAAGTACAAAATCATTTACCGGACATACTACCAGCGCCTCGGGAAGCATAGAGGCGATCATCTGTCTGCTTGCCATGCAGCATCATTTCATCCCAGCCAATCTCGGTTGGGAAAAACAGATGGAAAACGGTATTATTCCTTGCACAGGCATCGAAAACGTAAGGCTGGAAAATGTGCTCTGCAATTCCTTTGGATTTGGCGGAAATGACAGTTCGCTCATTTTTTCTACTCATCCGACAGAAGAGGAAGCAACACAGACAGAAGGGGAAGCAATACAGACAGAAGGGGAAGCAATACAGACAGAAGGAAAGCCTCAACAATCAGAAAGGGAGCCTCAACAGACTGCCAGCAACATCCGTATTCTTTCAACTGTAGAGATTAACTCAGAAGAGGATTTGTCCGACATCCGCAAATATGTAAAGCCATTAGAAGCCAGGAGAATGGGCAAGATCATGAAAAGTTCATTACTCTCCTCTTTAGAGGCTTTGGAAAAAGCAGGAATAGCCACCCCGGATGCCATCATCACGGGCACTACTTATGGATGTTTGGAAAATAGTGAGAAATTGCTTGTCCAACTGAAAGAAGAAGGGGAAGAAATGCTCAAACCTACTTATTTCATGCAGAGTACCCACAACACCATAGGCAGCAATATTGCGATCAAGACCCATTGTCATGGTTACAACATCACCTATACGCAGGGCGAAGATTCTCTTGACTGGGCCATCCGTGATGCGAAAATGCTATTAGCAAGTGGAAAAGCAAAAACGGTTTTGGTGGGCTGCCATGATGAAAGCACCCCGCTATTAAACCAGTTAAGAACACAGAGTGGAGAAAAAGCCTTGCCTTCCATCCATTCTATAGCGATGGTATTATCATGTGGCGAGTAATATTTTTAGCTATCACGCAGAGCATGCTTTTAGCGGCAGGACAGGTATGTCTGAAGTTTGCCCTACAGAAAATGCATCCCTTCGGCTGGACAAGAGATTTCTGGCTAAGTCTCCTGCTCAACTGGCAGTTTGCCTGCTGTGGACTTTTCTTCGGCGCAGCCTCTCTCCTATGGATGTATATTGTAAAACATTTCCCGCTCAGCGTTGCTTACCCGATGGTGAGCATCACATACATCTTCGGAATGCTGGCAGCCATCCTGTTCTTTCATGAACAAGTGTCGGTCTGGAAATGGTTAGGTATTGGCTTCATCATGATAGGTTGTTGCCTCATCGCAAAATGATGCCTCATCAGTATAGGTTCATCGCAAAATAGATTAAACGAATAAATAGATAATCAAGATGAAAAAGTTATTGTTTTTAATCATGTTTATCAGCTTATGCCTTTCTTCCATCTCTGCCCAGCAGAAGGTGAACGAGGCACAAGTCAGGCAGCAGATAGGCGCTGTTGCTTCCCGCATGAAGTCGATGCAATGCGATTTCGTACAGACCAAGCATCTCAGAATGCTCAATGAGAAAATGGTTTCACGGGGCAAGATGTATTACCAGCAGGGCAACAGACTCAGATGGGAATACACCTCTCCTTATGCCTATACATTTGTTATCAACGGATCCAAAGTTCTCATCCGGCAAAATAAGCGGAGCGATGTGATCAACGTGAACCAAAGCAAGATGTTCAAGGAAATAGCCCGCATCATGATGAATAGCGTTGTGGGAAATTGCCTCAACGACAAGAGGGATTTCAAAGTCTCACTTACCGGTTCTTCTTCTGAATACATCGCCACGCTCTATCCTCAACAGAAACAGATGAAAATGCTGTTTCAGAAGATCATACTCCACTTTCATAAAACAAGATCTGTGGTTACTCAGGTGGAACTCATAGAGAAAAAGGGAGACAGAACGATTATTGAACTGAAAAATATCAAGACCAATGCTGCCATCAATACGAAAGTTTTTCAAGTCAATTAGTCTTTGTGGACTCTTTTCTATGAGTCTTTTGGGACTCTTTTCCCTATTTCCCCTCCTACCCATTTCAGCCCAAGACATCGCAGACCAGCATCCTTTACCCGACAGTATCGGAAGCAAGATGAAATATAATGCGTCGATTGAGATGAAGAAAGGTTATCTGAGCGGAATTTGCATGCTGATAAGAGATAAGGACGGCTACAAGGGAAGCATTTTCAATGAATTTGGAATCTCTGTTCTCGACTTTACCTACCAGCCGGTCACAGGAAAAGTGAAACTGGAAAATGTCATCCAGTTGCTTGACAAATGGTACATCAAACGCCTGCTCAGGCAAGATCTCTCCCAGGTTATCAAAAACCTTCAAAATGGCATTTCCATATACGATAATAAAAAATACAAAATCCATTATCAATTCACGGAACTGAAAGAAACGATGGAAGAAAAAGAGGAATTGGAGGATAAAGAAAGAATGGAGGAAAAAGAGGAATTGAAGGAAAAAGAGGAATTGGAGGAAAAAGTGGATAAAAAACAAAAATAAACAGGACGATGCAACTGAAAAATCATCTTTATACAATTATCGAAGCAGACAAACAGGGAAACTTGCAGCAGAAGGAAGCAGCAGACTTACAGCAGAAATGCCAAGAAGTTCTTTCGAGCAGAAGCAATACTTCCTTTCGTCTTCGCCTCAACCCTGAGCATTTCATCTATCAGGCTCATTTCCCTGGCGAACCTGTTACGCCAGGAGTCTGCATTCTACAAATCGGAAAGGAATTGTTAGCTGAACTTCTCCAGGAATCTTTGGAGATTACCCACGTCAAAAACGTGAAATTCCTCTCTGTTATTTCTCCTCTTAAAGAAAAGGAAATCTCTTATACCTTCAAGAAAATTGAAACTTCAGAAGATTCCCAAGAGGTTAAAGCACAAATCATCGTTGCGTCCGATGAAGAGACAAAAGCTAAAATCTCTTTCACGTGCAGAAACAAATGACAAAGACGAAAAAATGACAAATGAGAAATGAGAAATGAGAAAAGACTTTTAAGAGCAAGAGGAATCTGCGTGATCATCCCTACTTTCAATAATGAGAAAACCATTGGGGAAGTAGTGAAGGAGACGCTCTGCTTTTGTGATGATGTCATTGTCGTCAATGATGGCTGTACAGACAGTACTGCTCAGATCATTGGGGAGATTGACAACATTACTGTTGTCGCTTATTCTCAAAACCGAGGTAAGGGCTACGCTCTCCAACAAGGTTTCAGAAAAGCCTTGTCCATGGGATTTGCCTACGCCATTACATTAGATGCGGATGGTCAGCATAAGCCTGAAGATATTCCGCTCTTTCTGAAAGCCAATCAGGAACATCCGGGAGCTCTCATCATTGGAGCAAGACCACTCCAAGGTGTTGAACGTTCCAAGGGAAGTGATTTTGCCAATCAATTCTCCAACTTCTGGTTCTTCGTACAAACAGGCAAACGATTGGAAGATACCCAGACTGGTTATCGCCTCTACCCTCTGCACAAGCTCCACGGCTTATCCCTGCTCACCAACAGATACGAAGCCGAATTAGAACTCTTGGTTTTCGCCTCCTGGCACGGAACGGAGATTGTTTCCATCCCTATCCAGGTATATTATCCGCCACGCAAAGAACGGATAAGCCATTTCCGACCAGGCATGGATTTCGCTCGCATCAGCCTCCTCAACACCCTATTATGTGTGCTGGCAATTATCTATGGTCTGCCTTGCCGTCTTTACCGCAAGATGGCAACATTTCTGAGAACGGCTTATTCCCTGTTGTTCTTCCTCTTCTTTATGATGGTCATCATCACGCCCTTAGCCTGGCTCTACATCAAAATCGGAAGGATGACCGAAAAGAAACAGGTTCGGCTCCATGAACTGATCTATCATGCAGCCAGATTTGTGATGATTCATCACGGCATTCCCGGCACTAAATTCATCAGAAAAGTAGGCGGAATGATCATCAAGGGAAAAGAACCGGTAAGATTCGATTTTGATAAGCCCCGCATCATCATCTGCAACCACCAGTCGCATTTGGATCTGATGTGCCAACTGGTCTTTACACCCAAGATTGTGTTTCTGACAAACCAATGGGTTTGGAACAATCCTACTTATGGCTTCCTGATTCGTCATGCAGAATATCTTCCCGTAATAGAGGGTCTGGAACCGCTGATGCCGCAACTCCGTTCGCTGACAGATCGGGGCTACAGTATTGCCGTTTATCCCGAAGGAACCCGTTCCAAGGACTGTCGTATAGGCAGATTCCATCAGGGAGCATTCTATCTGTCGCAGGAACTCGGATTGGAAATATTGCCTATGTATCTTTATGGACCAGGCAAAATCCTCCCTAAGAAAACCTACCATCTGCGCAAGGGTATCTTCTATATCGAAGTGGGAAATCCGATAAGCAGGAAGGAATTGCAAGTCATGGGAGAATTGAGAAAACAAGCCTCCACATTGCGCAAACAATATAAGGAGAGATACGAAGAAATCGCAAACGAAATAGAAAAAAGAGTCTGAATTGAAAAGAGTTATCATTATAGGAAGTGGACTGGGAGGTCTGTCATGTAGCGTGATTTTAGCCAAGAATGGTTATCACGTTACGCTGTTGGAGCAGTCGCAGCAAATAGGCGGTTGCTTGCAATGCTTCTATCGCCATGGTGCCAAGTTTGAAACCGGAATGCACTTTATCGGAAGTGCTGCAGAAGGTCAGACTCTGTCCAAACTGATGCGCTATCTGGAGATAGACAGGGATGTGCAACTTTCCCAACTGGATCCTTCCGGTTATGATGTGGTAGCCTTAGCTGGCAAGAAATACAAGTTTGCCAATGGCAGAGAGAATTTCATCCAGCAGATGACAGAATACTTTCCAGACCAGCATGAGAATCTCATCAGATATTACAATCTGGTGGAAAAAATCGCCCAGGCTTCTTCCCTGCACGCTCTGAAAGATGCAGAATCAGATTCCGTCATCAACACAGAATACCAGCTGCGCTCCATCAACGAGGTAATTGACGAACTGATTACCGACCCTACCCTGGCGAAAGTACTGGTGGGCAATCTCCCCCTCTATGCAGCAGAGAAAGACAAGACTCCCTTCTCTACCCATGCCTTCATCATGGATTTCTACAACCAGAGTGCTTACCGCATAAAGGGAGGAAGCGATTCTGTTGCCCAAGCACTTGCCAATACGCTCCAGAGATACGGAGGAGAAATACTTACTCTCCATCAGGCAAGACACATCGTCTGCGACGATAAACAGGCAACGGGAATAGAGGTTTGGAACAAAAAGGAAAAGAAAACCGTATTCTTCCCTTGCGACTACGTGATCTCAGATGCGCACCCCAAACGCACCTTAGAAATGCTCGACACCAAACTGATACGGCCTGCCTACAGAAACCGCATCAACAGCATTCCACAAACAGTAGGCTGCTTCTCTGTTTTCCTGCGGTTCAAGGAGCATGAAGTGCCCTACCTCAACTACAATTACTATGGTTATCAAGGCAATACGCCATGGAATTGTGAAAATTACTCGGAAGCATCCTGGCCCAAAGGATTTCTGTACATGCATTTCTGTGCAGACTCCACACCAACAACCTACGCTTCATCAGGAGTTATTCTCTCCTATATGAAGATGGAAGAAGTGGCTCGCTGGAAAGGTTCTTCCGTAGGAAAGAGAGGAGAGGAATATGAAACTTTCAAGCGCCAGAAAGCAGAAAAACTGCTGGACGTTGTGGAGACTCATTTCCCTGGACTCAGAGATCATATTGCGGAATACTATACTGCCACCCCACTCACCTATCTCGACTATACGGGAACAGAGGACGGAGCCATGTATGGTATTGCCAAAGACATCACGAAGGGAGCTGCATACAGGGTGCCCCAACGCACCAAAGTGCCTAATGTATTTCAGACAGGACAAAACATCAACTCCCACGGAATGTTGGGAGTCCTGGTAGGAACCATCGTAACTTGCTCGGAGTTTCTGACTGCCAGGACCATTTACGAACAGATAAAAAAATGTAACGAATGAAGACGGCTATCATCATAGGAGGAGGTTTGGGAGGACTGTTTACTGGAGCCATCCTTGCCAAGGAAGGCTTACGGGTTACTGTGCTCGAAAAGAACGCTACGGCTGGTGGTGGACTCCAGAGTTTCCATCGCTTCGGTGAATCCTTTGATACAGGAATGCACGTCATAGGCGGAATGCAACCTGGCGGAAACATCTACCGCATCTGCGAATACTTGGGCATCCTGGACCAGGTGAAAATCAAAGATGTAGATGCAGACTGTACAGACTGCCTTTACTTTGCAGAAGACCAGCAGACCTATCAGCTCCAGAAAGGAAAAGAAGGTTTCATCAACTCATTATCTGCTTATTTCCCGGAAGAACGGGAAAATCTGCAACGCTATGTAGATGCCATATTTGCCATTAGCGACTCCATCGACCTGTTTCATCTCCGTCCTACGACCGATTACCTTCAGGTTCATACCGATGATTTTCTGATGGCAGCAGATGCTTTTGTAGCAAAATATATTCAGAATCCCAAGCTCCGGAGCATCGTTTCCTACATGAATCCGCTTTATGGAGGCCGACAGGACGAGACTCCAGCCTTTGTCCACGCCATCATCTCCACTCTCTACATCCAAGGCACCAGCCGGTTTGTGGGAGGAAGTCAACATTTTGCCCAACTGCTTGTTTCTGTAATCGAACAGGCAGGAGGAAAGGTGCTCACCCATACAGAAGTAGAATGGCTGGAAGTCAACAACCGTCATGTGGAGTACGTAAGAACCCGACAGGGAGAAATATTTCAGGGCGACTACTTCATCTCAGCCATTCACCCTTGCACCCTCTTGAAACGGATGCCCGAAAAAGCTTTCCCCAAGGCTTATAGAGAGCGCCTGAATCAGATTCCAAATTCCTATTCAGCGTTTTCCGTCTATATCAAACTGAAGCCCGACTGCTTCCCATACATCAATCATTCGGAATATTACATGACCCGATACGATGAAGTTTGGAAATTCGGCGAGCAGCACGACACCTGGCCTTTAGGCTTCCTATTGATGACTCCGCCAGACGAGAACCAGGGTAAATACAGTTCAAAAGTCCTCATCACCGCACCTATGCTCTATGATGAAGTAAAGAAATGGGAACAGACCACCGTGGGGCATCGGGGCGAGGAATACGAAACTTGGAAAGCCCAGAAAGCACAACAGCTCCTCTCTCATATCGAGGAAATTCACCCGGGGTTCGGAGCATGTATCGACAGAATCATCACAGCTTCTCCGTTGACCATTCGCGACTTTTATGGAGTGAAAGACGGAGCGCTGAGCGGATTCAGCAAGGACTATAAAAACATCGCATTATCGCAGGTCCCCGTGGTTACCAAGGTGGATAACCTGTTGCTGACAGGTCAGAACAACAACCTTCATGGTTTCTGCGGCGTTCCCCTGACGGCAATCAATACCGCCGAGGCTATTTTAGGAAGAAATTCCATACTCCATAAAATAAATGAAATCGGAAAGAATGAGAATTAAACCGATGAAGCAAAGACTGATGATCATAATAGGGTTCGTCCTCCTATGTCTCCAGATACTGAAGGCACAGGAGAAAGTCAACATCTGGCAAGGCACAGCATGCAGAAAGAATGTGGAAATGACTGCATATCTGGCAAAAGGTGGCAGCAAGATGGCTGTCATCGTATGTCCTGGAGGAAGTTACCTCTGGCACGATATGAATGGCGAAGGACACGAAGTGGGCAAATGGTTGCAGAGCAACGGAATCTCTGCATTCGTGCTCCATTATCGTACTGCCGGATTCATGGCCTTCTTCCTGCATTACCGCCATCTGTTCAGAGGAGTCCGATACCCTGATGCATTGGACGATCTGACCCAAGCTACCTTATATATTAAGGAACACGCAAGGGAATACGGAGTCTGCTCCGACAGCATTGGAGCGATGGGCTTTTCTGCAGGCGGGCATCTTGTACTGTCGGGAGTTACCCTGCGTCAACTTCCCCTGATGTTTGTTGCCCCCATCTATCCGGTCGTTACCATGAACGGAAAATACGTTCACAAGCGGTCGCGCAGAGCATTGTTGGGCGACAACCGCAAAAACAGCAGACTGCTTCGAGACTCCCTGTCTATTGAGCATCATATTTCAGCCAGTTGTCCACCCGTGTTTCTGGTAAACTGCAAGGATGATCCTATCGTAAAATACCAGAACTCAGAATTGCTCGATTCCGCCCTGACTGTCCATCACATTCCCCATCAATACATCCAATACAAGACGGGAGGACATGGATTTGGAGCCTCCGACACAAAGGGTTCGCCCGAATGTCGGCAATGGAAGAAAGAGTTTTTAGTTTGGATCAGAAAACTTCAGACCCAATAATTACAGCATTAGACTTTTCCAGATTCAAGGATTCCAAGAATGAAAAAAATCAAGGATTCCAAGAATGAAAGAACAAAAAAAGATTCCAATATGAACATAACAGATTTTGACGATATTCGCCCATACAATCCCGATGAATTTCTTGAGGCCATGCAGCGCATCGCCCACAGTTCATCGTTTCCGATTCTTTCTGCATACGTCTATCCGGAAGAATCGGTCAAGGAAATCCGTCAACGCATAGCCAACTACCAGACGGTTAGGGAATTTCAACAGGACACGATGAGTAAAGTCAACCAGCAGGTGATAGAAAACAGCATCACGGAATTTTCCTGCTCAGGACTCGACAAGCTGAGTCCTGAAGGACATTATCTCTATGTTTCCAATCATCGAGACATCATGTTAGACTCCAGTCTTCTCCAATATTTCCTGCTCAATCACGGCTTCGATACCACAGAGATTACCTTTGGTGCCAATCTGATGTCCAACCAGTTGATTATCGATATTGGCAAATGCAACAAGATGTTTAAGGTAGAACGCCCAGGCGGAAGTCTGAAGGAATTCTATCGCAGTTCCAGACACCTGTCCGATTACATCCGCTTCGTGATTCAGAAGAAAGGACAGTCCATCTGGATAGCCCAGCGCAACGGCAGGACCAAGGATGGAAACGACACGACAGACCAGGGCATCATCAAGATGTTCTGCATGTCTTGCCCGGATGATAAAATCAAGGCAATAGACCAGTTGCACATCGTTCCTGTGGCGGTTTCCTACGAATGGGAATCATGCGATATTCTGAAAACACTCGAACTCTACGAAAGCCAGTTTGCCAAATACACCAAAAAACCGGGCGAAGATCTGAACAGTATTCTGACGGGAATCTCCCAACCCAAAGGTAGGGTGCACATAGAAATCTGCGAACCGATTTCCCGCATGGAACTGATGAAACTGGAACAGCTTACGAGCAACGAATATCACAAGGCAGTAGCCCATCTGCTGGACGAGCGCATCAACAAGGCCTATCGTCTGTATCCCAACAATTACATCGCTTACGACCTGCGGTATGGCACCAGAAAATACCAGGATTTCTATACCCCGCAACAGAAGGAAGAATTCTTGGCACACGTCAGAGAATTGGAACATTATGATACTTGCGACATCGAAATGCTGAAAGATATTTATTTAGGCATTTACGCCAACCCTGTAAACAACAAGTAAGCAGAAGTAGAAAAAACAATAAGTAAGAAGCAGAAAAAATAAGAAATAAGAAAATGACAGAACTGATTCTGAAAATATACGATTATCTCAAGACACATCGGCTGAGTGGCATCTGCTCATCCGTAGCTATCACGCTCATACTCCTCCTTGCAGTTACCAGACTGAACTACAAGGAAGATATTGCCGACTTTCTTCCGATAGACAGCGAGCACCAGAATGCCATGAAGGTCTATCAGAACATTTCGGGAGCCAGCAAGATTTTCGCCATCTTCCAATACAGGAATGCTGCGCAGTCTGATGATCCGGAAATACTGACCCATACCATAGACGCTTTCGTAGAGAATGTGGAGAAAACAGACTCTGCCCACGTCATCAGAAACCTGATGGCACAAGTGGATTTGGAAAAGATGAACCAGATAACGGATTTCGTCTATCAGAACATTCCTTATTTCCTGACAGATGCAGACTATCGGAGAATGGACAGTCTGCTCAGTCAGCCTGATTACATTCCCCACCAGCTGAAAGCAGACAAACAAATGCTCCTCTTCCCTACCGGCGGCATTCTGTCTGACAACATTCAGCGCGACCCACTGAACCTCTTCACTCCCATCCTGCAGAAATTGCAGCATTCCGAATCCAGTCTGAAATATGAAATGTACGATGGCTATATCTTCTCTCCCGACATGAAGAAGGCCATTGTGATGATGGATTCTCCCTACGGGGCAAGTGAGACTGAGAATAATGCCCGCCTTACCCAAATGCTAAAAGACTGTGCCCGGGAAGCCAGCCAGTCGCAGCCGAATATAGAAATCCACATCATAGGCGGACCCGTTATTGCCGTCACCAATGCCCATCAGATCAAAACCGACAGCATTCTTTCTGTAAGTATTGCTGTCGTACTGATTCTTGCCCTGCTCTTCTTCTCCTTCAGAAGCAGGAGAAACCTTTTGCTCATAGCCCTTTCCATCGGATGGGGCTGGCTCTTTGCCATCGGCGGGTTAGCTATCTTCCACAATCAGGTTTCGGTCATCGTCATCGGCATTTCATCTATCATCTTGGGTATTGCAGTCAACTACCCTCTTCATTTCATCGCCCACCTTTCTCATACACCCGACAAGCGGAAGGCGCTGAAAGAAATCGTCATGCCCCTCCTGGTGGGCAACGTGACTACGGTAGGTGCTTTCCTGGCATTAGTTCCACTAAAATCCGTGGCCTTAAGAGACCTGGGACTGTTCAGTTCTCTCCTGCTCGTCGGCACCATCGTATTCGTGCTCATCTATCTTCCCCATCTTTCTAAGACAACAGGAGAGGCAAAGCATACATTCCTTGACAAGTGGAGCAACATCTCGCTCGAAAAGAAACCACTCTTCGTTACCATTGTGCTCATCCTGACCATCATCTTCGGATATTTCAGTCTGCAGACGGAGTTTGACACCAATATGGCACACATTAATTATATGACTCCGGAGCAGAAAGCAGACATGGAATATTTCGCCAAAATGATGAAACAGGAAGACGGAATCCAGAAAGTCTATGCCCTGTCTTCCGACTCCACTTTGGACGGAGCACTCGACAAAAGCCTCTCCTTGCAGGGAACTCTGCAGAAACTTTCCGACCAGAAGACTATACAGGACTACTCCTCCTGCAACCAGTTTATCACATCGAAGAAAGAACAGGCACGGCGCCTGCAACTCTGGCAGAAATTCCTCGATAAACACCAGCATCTCCTCACTTCCGGCATCAAACCTTATATGACAGAAGAAGGATTTGCCGATGGTTGTTTCGCTGATTTCGAGCGCATTCTCTACCAGGATTACCAGCCGCAGGACATTCAGCATTTCAAGCCTCTGCTGCAATCCGCATTTGCCTCCAACATCAGTACCGACAGTCTCAACGGCAAATACCACGTCATCAACATCCTCTCTGCCAAAGAAAAGGATGTAAAGAAGGTGGAGGATTATCTGCAAACACGACATAGCTTCAGTTTTGATGTGAAGAGCATGAACAGCGCCATTGCCAACCATCTGTCAGACGATTTCAACTACATCGGATTTGCCTGCGGATTCATCGTATTCTTCTTCCTCTGGTTGTCTATGGGAAGTATCGAGTTAGCAGTCCTCTCGTTCATCCCGATGGCTATCAGTTGGTTGTGGATATTGGGACTGATGGCCATCTTCCACATGCAGTTCAACATCGTGAACATCATCCTCGCCACCTTCATCTTCGGTCAGGGCGACGACTACACCATCTTCATGACAGAGGGAGCCATGTACGAATATGCTTACCGGCGCAAGATGCTTGCCTCCTACAAGCATTCCATCATCATTTCAGCCCTCATCATGTTTATCGGCATCGGCACGCTGATAGTAGCCCGCCATCCGGCACTCCGCTCATTGGCAGAAGTCACCATCGCAGGCATGTTCTCCGTGGTTCTGATGGCCTATATTTTCCCGCCGCTTATCTTCAACTGGCTGGTGAAGCACAAGGGAGAATACCGGGTTCGCCCTCTTTCCTTACAGATGCTTTTCCGCCGCAGGAAAGAGGGAGTTGCCTATTATCACGACCTGGTTCTCGACCGCTACCGCTACAAGGGTGTGGAAGTTTTCAGCACCGTCAAGCGAAATCTCAGGCGCAACCGTGATTATCAGGCGTGGATGGAACAGCAGGATACTTCCCTGCCAGTCATCATCCCGTCTGCCGGCTATGGAGAGAAAGCGCTCCTCTTTGCCCTGCTCCACCCGGAAACAAAAGTGATTGCCGTAGAAGCAGATCCTGACAAATGCAGACTGATGAAATTCAGCATGGAAGGGATTGTTGAAAATGTAGAAATCATCAACCAAGCAGAAATCAGCCGTCAAATGTGATTATAAATAAGAATCAAGATCTCATGAATAAAAATCAAGATCTTATGAATGAGATTTAAAATTATCATGAATGAGATTTAAGATGAACTAAAATCAATATGTATAAAAATGAAAATCAATATGAAAGAGAATATTAGAAAAATCCTGGAAGAAGCCCTACCACTGGTAGATTTAGATTCAGATTTCCTGTTCAATGAACTGGATTCCTTAGGCATTACCACCATCCTGATGCTCCTTTCAGACGAATACCAGATAAAACTGGAATCATCAGACGTAACACCTCGGAATTTCCGCAACTTAGACAGCCTTGTGGCAATGGTAGAAAAGAAAAAACAGGCAGGCGTATGAAGACATCAGAGGACTATATGCTGACATCAGAGAATCATCTGTTGACTTTAGAGGACTATCTGGAGAAAGACGCAGCATTATTTCCCGACAAGGTGGCAATCATCTGTGGAGAAGAATCATGCACTTATCGGCAACTGTGGAACCGTGTAACCGATACAGCCGATTCGTTTCATAGCAAGGGACAGGCGATTCCTTTCGCTACTTCCCCTACGATAGAATGCCTCGTAACATATTTTGCCATTCATCGCTCAGGAAACGTGGCAGTTCCGCTGGAACAGGAATCGCAGTTTTCTGAAGAAATGAACAAGACAGAAGAAGCCGACATTCCTGCAGGAGTAGCCGACATACTTTTCACGACAGGCACAACCGGCAAGTCGAAGGGAGTGATGATTTCCAATTCCACCATCATCGCCAATGCTGAAAATCTGATAGAAGCACAAGGCTTTCATCACGACCTGACCTTCATCATCAATGGTCCTCTCAGCCACATCGGAAGTCTCTCCAAGGTCTATCCCATCATCCTCGTAGGCGGCACCCTGCACATCATCGACGGAATGAAAGACATCAACCGTTTCTTTCAGGCAATGGATTCCCCTACTGAAGGAAAGTTTGCCACATTCCTGGTTCCGGCAAGCATCCGGATGCTGTTGACATTTGCTTCCGACCGCCTTGCCCTGTATGCAGATAGAATAGAATTCATCGAAACAGGCGCAGCTCCTATTTCTCAGAACGATATGGAGAAACTTTGCTTTGCCCTGCCCCAGAGCCGCCTTTACAATACGTATGCTTCCACCGAGACGGGCATCATCTCCACCTATGATTTCCAGCACGGCGAATGCTTGGCTGGCTGTGTAGGCAAACCGATGAAGCATGCAGGTTTCATCATCGGCGAAGACGGGAAAATCGCCTGCACAGGGAAAACGCTCATGAGTGGTTATTATGGTGATGAACTCCTGACCCACTCTATCATGAAAGAAGGAGTCCTCTACACCTCCGACCGGGGAACAGTTGACGAACAAGGGCGTTTGCGGCTCAAGGGACGGGATGGCGACATCATCAATGTGGGCGGTTATAAGGTAGCGCCAGATGAAGTAGAAGATGCCGCTCTCAGCCTTCCATTTATCAAGGACAGCATCTGCATTCCTGCCAACCATCAGGTTTTGGGCACCATTCTGAAACTATTAGTTGTGCTCGACGGGGATCATCCGTTCAACAAACGGGAGATAGCCTTAGCACTTCGCAACAAGCTCGAACCTTATAAAATTCCTACCCAATATGAGCAAGTAGAAAGCATCCAGCGCACCTTCAACGGGAAAATAAACCGGAAGGCATATCTTTCAGAAAAGTAGGTATGACTGCTCGTCAAATCATAAAAAAGCAATTAAAGTCGTAAAAAAATAGACAATTCGCTTGGTGTTTTCAAAAAAATACATTAATTTTGCCACCATAAAATATAACATAACCAATATTATTAGACTATGATGACAATCGAAGAATACAGAGCAGCCATCTTTCAAGCACTGCTCGATGCAAAGAACGAGGACGGAACTCAGCTTCTCAGCGAAAAGGAAGCCAGAGAAGCCCTCAACGGCTTTACCGACGATGAGTTGCAAGATGGAATCCTATGGAATTCACCGGAGGATGTAGCTAACATCATATTGGAAGGATAAGAATACTTCAAAATATTCAGTCAAGAAGCGTATTATGGAATTCATGATACGCTTCTTTCATTTTATACGCTTTATTTTAATAGCTGCAAACGCAATAGAATTGTTGAAAGAAACGTCCTATTTTCCATTTCTTTTAAAAATGAAATAAAAAAATATATAATGCGCAATATTTCTTTGCGTAATTCAATAATTATTTGTAAATTTGCAGCCGCTAAGTCAAAATTATGCTCCATTCGGAGCGATTTGCCCCTCGGATGAGGGCTTTTGACCAGGCATAGAAAAATATTACCGGTAAAAAAGATACATTTAAGATAATGAAGATAGAAAACGAAATCATCAGCTCAGTAATCGCTGCGGTGAAAGAGCTTTATGGTCAGGACGTGCCAGAGAAAATGGTAGCCCTGCAGAAGACCAAGAGTAATTTCGAAGGTAACCTTACCCTCGTCG
>OBTM01000015.1_pt1 | contig 51400 bp, 54 predicted proteins | sample 1494911 | NCBI WGS metagenome assembly OBTM01 (sample SAMEA3360697, study PRJEB22359) | human gut metagenome | biome: ENVO:urban biome; feature: ENVO:human-associated habitat; material: ENVO:feces | place: Bangladesh | collected 2011 | reverse complement strand
TTGTGGCAGACCTCGACCTGGGCAAGACGGATGCAGAACTGGAGCAGGACATCGAGAGCATCGTGTGTACTGCTGAGGTGGAGCGCGAGTCGCTGCCCTACCCTACCGACGGACTTGTGTTCAAGTTTGACAACTACGACTATTACGACCGCATCGGTCATACCGACCATGACGCAAAGTATAACTGCGCGTTTAAGTTCCGTCCCGTATTCAAGGCCGTAACAACCTATCGCGGCCATCATACCACGGTAGGCGAGAAGACTGGCAAGATAACATTCGTAGCCGACTTTGACGAGGTGGAAATGAACGGACACCGTTTCGCCCATGCCAACTGTGGCAGCGAGAAGATCTTCAACCAGAAAGCCCTTGTGTCGGGCTGCAAGATAGAGGTCAGCTTGCACGGCGATGTTATCGTGTGCGTGGATGGCAAGGTGGAGGAAGAACCTGAGATTAATCAGAGCCAGGAGTCTGAAGCAGAGCCAGAACCTATTCTTCAGCCGGAGCCTGAACCTCAGCCGAAGCCTATACCTCAGCCGAAGCCGAAGCGAAAGCGTAACTATCCGCAGGTAGGCGAGCCGACACTACGAAGAGAACGCGAAGACACGTCGGAAAGTGAAGACAAGGGCGTGAGCGTGAAGACGGTGTTGGCGGGTGTACTGGCGGTGCTGATGGCTGTGTCAACGGGAGTCGTGATGTTAGCGTTTGCGGGCGCTGCGGTGTTTCTCCTGCCGATGATTGGAGGGATGCGAGAGTGAGTGTTGAATTTTGAATTTTGAGTTTTGAGTTATCGCTTCGCGATTTTGAATTATCAATTTTGAATTTTATTTAACTATGACAGTAACAGAGAAATTTTCAAAGGACCAGATAGTGAAGATGGAGCACATCTTAAAGAAAGGCTTTGCAGGGTATCGTCGAGTGAATGGAACGGCAGCATGTCCGGAACTGAAGGAACTTGTGGAGACTGGGTATCTCTCAGAGAGCTATATGGAAATGTTCAATGAGGATGTGTATAGGTTGACAGAGAAGGGCAAAAGTCTGGTGAGGTCACTTGTAATGTGATTCATATAATTATAAAACACAACTATTATGACAATAGGAGAGTATTTTGAAAACTTGAAGACTCTTGCGGATCACGCAGGAGCAGACAAGACTGGAGTGAAGATCGATACCGATGACGGGTATTGTATCGACATTACGGTAACTAAGAAACAAAATAAAAAAGTAAATCATTATGGAAAACCAGAAATTTGAGATCCGCATTGTCGTAGGCGGCGATGACGAGAATGTGAAAATGGAAATTGAAGTATGGAAGGACGGGAAGACCTCTGACTTTAGATTGCTTGAGGGTGATAACCTGCGACTTGCATACGAGAGCATGAAGAATGCCTTGGGCGTTGTAGCACGGCTGTATATCGAACAGCTACACAAAGAAGGGAAGCTCAGCGATGAGCAATACCAGCAGTTGCGTGCAAAATGACGTGCCGAAGAAGTGTTTAAACATTGGGTCTAACGGATAAACTGATTTTTAAACTACGGAAAAGCGAAAAGGACGAATGTTTTAATTATTTTCTTTTGTACGTTCATACAAACGTAAATACTTACGAATGTATTTTTAGAGAGGTGAGATGTTCGTGTTTTTCGTGTTTTCCGTAGTTAAAAAAACGGATGTAAAAGCAATAGTTGTTCATAGCTATTAAACAATTTAAAAACTAAAAACTGAGATTATGAAAAAGACATTTGTGGTGGCTGCTATGGCAGCTATGTGCGTGGCGTTCACGTCATGCGGCAACGAGGCATCTCTCACAGAGAGCGGTACAGAACAGACACGACCCACCCAGAAGAAGGAGCGGATGCGCGTAAAGTTGACATGCAGCACCGAGCTGACGCTGCACGACTCGGGCAAGACCGGGAGCCTTGATGAAGCAAGGGTGGCACGACATCTGAACGGTCCGCGACGGGCAGCACTGATGGCTAACAACAAGGCTTTGACGGATCTTTATGTGCTCGACTACGACAAGGCGACGGGATCCCTTCTACAGGTGCTCCACCAGACGAGCGACGCGCCCGATTTTGCTGAGCCCGACTTGATGCTTGACTATGGCGAGCACACACTGAAGGTGATAGCCACTAGGAGCGAGAACCCCGTACTTTGGGACGCGGCTAGCACCCCATGGGCCGTAACACCGGACTTGCTTACGCCTGTAGAGTCAACCATCCCGACAGCCCTTGCAAGCGACAAGACCTCCGACACGTTCGGCGCACAGCGCGATGTGAGCGTGGGCATAGGCAAGAGCACACAGGTTGCCATTACCCTTGAGCGCATGGTGGCGAAGCTCGTTGTCAAGTGTAATGACGTGTTTCCGTCCGACTGCTCGACGATAGTCCTTGATGTTGACGAGCACCGTGCCGTGTCTTGGCAGACAATGGACGTTATAAAGACTGTAAAAAAATGCCGTGTTGCGGACGTTTCAAATTATGCTGGTACAACGGGCATCACACTTGCATTCTTTTTCTTTGCTCCTGTCGCGGGCTACACCACCGACATAACGTTCACGATGAACCGCACAACCGGTTCGCCTTATGCCGTCCTCACCGTGCCCGCTGTTCCGCTTGAGCGCAACAAGATTACCACGATAGCAGGATCTTTTTACAACCACCAACAGGGAGTGCAGATAAAGGTTAATGATGAATGGAGCAATGAGGGACACGACATCGGGATCTGACGCTTTGGAAGATAACTACAGATGACATGAAAGACACGAGCAATTTGTTTGCATTTTTGGATGTTATGTAGAACTACGAATAACACGAAAGACACGAACAATTTGTTTGCGCTCTTGAATGTTATGTAGAACTACTGGTGATTTGAAAGACACGAACATTTTGTTAAGTCTTTATTTACAAATTATAGAAAACGCAGAAATATACATTGTTGTTGCTCTGCGTTTTCTTTAAACAATATTGTTATGGATAGATTGTTATATAAAGAGGAATCGTATGCAATTATCGGAGCTATGTTTGCGGTTCACAAGGAACTCGGGGCGGGCTTTCTCGAAAGAGTTTATCAAGATGCGCTGGAATATGAGCTTCAGGAGCGTGACATTCCATACGAAAGAGAGAAAGAAATTCGCGTAATGTACAAGGGTAAACCTTTAGGCGAGCCTTATCGTGCAGATTTTATTTGTTATAATAAAATTATCGTTGAATTGAAGGCCGTGAAAGAATTGGAAAAACTTCATAATGCTCAAGTCATAAACTACTTGAAAATAACAGGTTTTAAACTCGGAATCCTGGTTAATTTTTGCGACCTGTATCTTCGACCTCAACGCATACTAAATCTTTACTGACTATTGTCTCAAGACTACAGTTTTCGTGTATTTTGTGTTATTCGTAGTTTTAAATCATGATAAAATGAATATAAGAATGTTTTTGTCTGCTGTTCTTATTGTGTGCGTAACGACAGCATGCGACAAGCCCTATACACCGAGCAATGAGGGTAGCAAGCCCGATGTGGTTGCGCCTGACGGAGGCTCGGGCGATGTTGAGCAAGGACAGACAGGTGAGGTGCTGTGGGCAGAGAACGACACGGCACGGTTCTACATGCAAAGGCGCGAGGTAAAGGACGTGATGCTGACCGACTACCCTACCCCATCGTCGTTGATCAAAGATCCGCGCTACAGACTGCCTACAAGATTGGAGGCTACGCGCGTCTTGAAACTCGTTGACGCGCCTGCCGGATGTTGGCACAGTAAACAGCGCATCCTGTGTTTTGACAACCCCAAAGACAAAGGCATAAAAGCTGGCAGCACGACGTTTGGCACAGGCCGTTTCTATACGTTTGTACCGCATGGCACGGTGACGAGGGCAGGAACGAAGACTAAGTACTGCATCCTGCCCATCCGCACGGAGAGAACGAGCGAAGAGGATCATGTGGACATAACTGTGAATGACGAATGGGACTGATAATGAGGAGAGTGGATTTACACAAATCCATAAAGACATAAATCCACATTTATGGCTTTCCATAAATACACAAATACATCCACACATAAACACATAAATACATAAATACATAAACACACATATAAACATATAAACAAATGTATCAATCAAGCAAGCAATACATATATAAACACATTAATCAATGAACAAATAAACAAATAAAAAAATGAATGAAGACAGAAACAAAGCAAGGAATAAATAAATAAATAAATAAATAAATGAACAAATAAATATGCGTGGATATTTGCGTATGTAAAATTTAATTCTTAAATTTGCAGCGTGTTATAAAGACCAGCTTTTCTGCATGAATGAATAGATATTATTAACATTAAAATACTTTACAAAATATGGAAAGACTTAGAGAAATACTTGCCTTTGTCAATCACAAAGGCGGTGTAGGCAAGACAACAACCGTTCAGAGTCTGGCAACAGGGTTACGTCGCTATGGTAAGGGATATTTCGGCAAGGATTCAAACGGTCATGGCCGCTTGCCGCGTGTGCTCATCATCGACCTCGATCCGCAGGCATGCGCCTCGTTCCTTTTTGGGTGGAGCGAGACCTTAAATGTCGGCAAGCCCACCGTCTACGACGCATTAGTGCAACAGAGCAATCTGCCCGTCTATCAGGTACGCGAGGGCATTTACCTCGCTCCAGCTGCGCAGCAGCTTATATCCATTGAACCATTCCTTAATCAGCGTGCCGTGCCTCGCAAGGTGCTTCGCAAGTTACTTGTCAAGCCACTGAACGAGTTGGCTGGCACCGAGCTGGCAGACGAAGGAGTAAATACCGTCGTGGATGCCTTCGACTATGTGCTTATAGACTGTCCTCCTGCAATGTCGCTGCTCACATACAATGCGCTTACGGCAGCCACAAGCGTAGTTTTGCCCGTGCAGCTCGAAGTATTGGCTACAAAAGGTATTGCCGAGATTATCAATGCCATCGAGGAGACACGCGAGGATCTGAATCCAGAGCTTGACATCCGAGGCTTGCTGATGGTTATGAGCAATGACCAGACAAATGCTACAAAGCAGTTTAAGGAGTATCTTGGCGAGAAATATCAAGATTATATGTTTGACGCTTATACACGTCGCGACACAAAGATGGTGGAAGCTCAGGCTATGCGTGAGGACATTTTTTCTTATGCACCATATTGCAGAGTAGGGCAGGACTACGAGCGTTTTACTAAAGAGATAATCAATAGTTTGAAATTTTAAATCATTATAGGATATGGCAAGAGATACACAAAGAAGGCCGTTTAGCGTTTTTCGTTCAGACGCTATAGACGAGAACGAGCGCATTTTGGCGGCGGGTAGGCAACAGCGTCAGGAGAACAGGGAGAAGAAGGAGAACGGGGAAGCGGCATCGAGTGCTGTCACTGCTTCGTCCGCAGAAGCTCCGGCAGTAGAAACTGAGACTGCTGCCATCACAACGCCTGCTGCTGAGACATCGGCAACTACAACATCTGTGACGGATCAACCGGCAACCACATCGTTCAACAATGATATGACCATGAGCATGCGCAAGTCGAAGAGCAAGAAAACCGAGAACGGAATCACCATCTATGTGCCAATGAAGTATTACGAACGTATTGCCCTAATGAAAATGCGCACGGGTGTGCCTATCAAGGACCTGGCGTTACAGGCTGTGATTGAGTTTTTGGATAGAAACAAAACAAGGTAAAATTCTACTAAATCTTTTTACCAAGTCACTACAAAAATGTGCTGTTTTGGTTTGCAATACCTACGGATTTGTTTACATCATTGTAGATAACTAATTGATAATTAACACTTCCAAAACCTCTTAATATGATATAATTATAAGTTATTATTTTATTCCTTTTTAAAACGGAAAAATCTATATCTTATAATTATATTATGTTAAGGATTTTTTGAGAAGTTGAAAATCAACGAGTTAGAGCATACGAAGTAAACAAAAACGTAGGAGTTGGTAAACAAAAACGTAGGTTTTGGCATATAAAAACGTAAATTGGAACAAAATGTAATAGACTAATTTCTTATGAAGAAGATAATATCAGTATTGTTCGCGTTCTGCCTGTGTATGGCAGCAAGCGCACAGCAGCACATGAAGTTTATGGGCATACCATTAGACGGAACGGTGGACAACTTTGCCTTGAAGCTGAAGGCTAAGGGCGTGACATACGATGCAGCGAAGTCGAAAGCAGCTGGGCAAGGCTGTAGAGTCTTTAACGGCACGTTTATGGGTGAGAACGCTACGATTAATGTTGCTTATAATCCTAAAAGCAAAATGGTATTCAGTGCTGCGGTTGAAATGCAATATCCAACTGTAGAGTCTGCTCATATCCCCTTCTTGAACTTAACCGAGAGTTTACAACGGAAATATCCTAACACCACGCCCGAGGAAAACAGAGGTCCAGACGGCGATGTTATTGGACTGGCGTTTAATATTCCTGACGAAACAGGTGGCAACAGCATTGGTTTTATCCTTCAATCATTGAAAACGCCCAGCTTCGGGTCTGGCATTTCTATTTGTCTGATGTACACCGATATGGACAACTTTGAAAAAAGCGAGGCGATACTCAACGAGGACTTGTAATATGTAAAATCCTAATAAAGTTTTTACCAAGTCACTACAAAAGTGTGCTGTTTTGGTTTACAACACCTACGGATTTGTTTACCAACTCCTACGGATTTGTTTACTTAAACCTACGGATTTGTTTACCAACTCCTACGTTTTTGTTTACATCACCGTAGATAACTAACTGATAATCAATTCTTCTAAAACCTCTTAATATAATATAATTATAATATATGGTTTTTTTTGTTTTAAAAACGGAATAAAATAATAGCTTGTATTTATATTATATTAAAGATTTTTTGAGAAGCTGAAAACCAACGAGTTAGAGCATACAAAGTAAACAAAAACGTAGGAGTTGGTAAACAAATCCGTAGGTTTTGGTACATAAAAACGTAGGTTTAAGTAAATAAAAACGTAGGTATGGCAAAGAAAGCGAGAAAAGAAGATAGAGAAAACCAACTACAACTTGCCCTAAATGAGCTGCGTTGGATTAACACGCCCGTCAACTATACATCATACGCTAAAAGCTATTCCCTCATACAGCAGGATGTTATGTTGTTGGTAAGCGGACGACTGCAAGACCATTTTGCCAAGTTCTTGAATGAGCACCGATATTTGAGCAAAGAACGTCCGAATGGAGGCATAACGAAAGAAGACCTGCTAAAGATGGGATCGATACGTTTGCGTTTGGCTGACTTTGGTATAGACAGTAGTCATTATGACGAGTCGGTGAAGGTGATAAACCAAATGAAGAAAATTGAGTTTCATCTTCCGCGTTTTGATCCAGCAACAGGACTTAGAAAAGGTGAGGACTACATGCCTATCTTCAGTAAGATATTTATTCCTAAGAATTTCACGTCGCGAGAAGGAGAAGACCTTAACTATTCGGGGGATAGCGGTACAAAGTTAGACGAGGACGGACAGGAGGTGCGCAAGTTTAGACGTGACGGATATATTGAGGTGACGATCAACATCGAGGTAGCAAAAGCCGTGTTTGATATGACGGACGGATATTTCAATCATCTTGAACGAATAGCTTATTTCTGTAACTCGGCTTACACGTCACGTCTTTACCTCCTGTTGATGAAGTATGCGAGCAAAGGGCAGATGCACCCGGTTATAGACTATCATGAGTTGAAAGATGCGTTGGGTATGTTTAAGGTAGACGTTGAGAAAAGCGACGATACGCAACCCGCAAAGGTCGTGACTACTGAGAAATATCAAAAATTCTCACAGTTCCGCAAACAGGTGTTGGATGTGGCGCGTGGTGACATGGAACGACTGTGCGAGGAAAACAAGATAGAGATAATGCTCTCGTGTGTTGACCCAGACAAAAAAGGCTACGAGCCTATTTATAGAGGCAGCACAAAACGTGGCAATCCGGAAAAGATAAAGTTTCACATCAAGCGTACGCCGTTGGGTGTGGCGCGAGACCTGGAACTGCATCGTGGCTCGTCAGAAAAGCGTTTGTGCGCCAAGCTGATGTCGCTATATCCTACCCTCGACGAAGAACGGCTCAAAACGTTTGTTGCCGGTGTTCCTGAAGACCTTTGGAACGACTTCAAGACGTATGCCTATAATGGTGTGCAAAAGGCAGTGGAGCAGCCGCATAGATGGAGTGGTACGATGGAAGAGTTCGTGTTTTACATCATGGAGCAATGGATAAAGCAGCATAGTGCGAAGCCCGAGCCACGGCAGCAGACGTTTGACTTTGCCGAAGCTGAGGAGAAACCTGGGGAAAAAGAATGGCAGATGTTTTTAAACTTAATTGACAAACAACTTGCTTCTGATTTGAGAAGGGTTAGGTACATATCGCTTGAGAACGGTACAGTATGTCTTGGTGCTACGAGCAAGGCCCAAGTGGAAATGATAGAAACACATTTCTCGGATGTTGCCGTTTTAAATCATACTAAAAAATGTTTGGCAAAGGTATTCGGCAAGACAATAACCTTAAAATATAAGATCGTAAAGCAATAAACATTTCACACCGCTTACCCATTCCCAAGGGTAGGCGGTGTTTTATTATGTCCTGTTTGTGTCAGCAACTTTTTTTACTTTTGTATGCAGAAACCAACAAGACATATTAAAACACATGGGAAAAATCAAGATCATTACATTATGGCTTGTGGCTGTAATCACGTTTGCGAGCTGCGCCGCCTCAAGAAAGGTGGAGCAGGGGAGTAGTGAGCAACGGCGTGATAGCACCGTAACCATCGTTAAGGACAGCGTGACAAAATCGGAAACGAGGACGGACAGCAGCACCGTTACAGTCACGGACGAGAATCATACGTTCGGCAGCATGACCGACAAGGGTAGTAACGAGGAGACCATTACCGAGCGAGTGACCGAGAGCACGGATGCCCAGGGCAACAAGACCACCACCACCGACCGTACCATACACCGTAAAGGCGACTATGAGCGTAATGCCTCTTTCGAGGCACGAATAAAGCATCAGGAAGAGATAATATCACGGATGCAGCACACAATAGACAGCTTAGTGTTGAGTAATAAGCTGAATGTTGGCACCCATTGGGCAAAGAAAGACAGCACGAATGTGGTGAAGGAGAAGAATACGAAAGAGATAAAGTCAACATCAGCTCTTGATCTAATCACACTCTTTTTATTCTGGATAGCTGTTATTGGAATTTGTACATGGCTTTACAATAAACGATAGAAGACATGAGCAGAAAGAAACAAGACATAATAGAAAACACCGAGCAGCCGGAAGTCACCTTGCAAGACTTTGTTATCCCTGCCAAGATAGAAGCCTTCTGTGAGAAATACAAGCCGCTCGGCCATTGGCGCGAGGATTGCAACGTATTCACCGACTATCAGCTTCGCACATACTTTAAGGCCGTAGTTTGTCCGTTGGGTGATCCCTTGGCTTTGTACCTTCAGGAGTTGGCCGCAAGGGGCTTCAAGATGAAGGACGATGAATGTGGAGAACCGGTCATCTACGCTGCGCTGCGATGATGTTTGAATTACTAATTAATAATTACTAATTAAAAAATATAGAAATGAAGAAATTGCATTATTATTACAAAATTTTGGCTATATCAGATGTTGGCGAAGAGTTGCAAAAATTCATGCACCGTTGTCAAGAAGCCGAACAGAAGGCTCTCGATTGGGCCAAGAAACATGGAGCAGAGCACTATTACGAGTCGCCCGAAGGCATGGCAGGTGGAGTGGGAGCCGTGGAGTTTGCCGACACTACCGAACGTGACGGATGGGACCGGGCGGTGTCGCCTGAAGGACGAGTGTTCTTCTTCCCCATCGAAGGCACCGACTTAGAAAAAGAAATGAATGATCTGCCAGTCGTGAGTGAGGCAGAGCTGTTCGGCATACTCAACCTTCAATCGAATCGCACAAAAGACAACCTGCCATTGCCTATGACCTTCGGCAACAGCACGCCTATCGTGTTTCTGCATCAAGGCTACTGGTATGCCGACGTGCCGTATGTAAGTGCCGACATGACGCTAACGAAGATAGAAGAGAAAGAGTTTTATCGTCGCAAGATGGCAGCCATCAACGGACGTAATGTAATATGATTTTTTGTTTTTCGTATGAAGTTAATAATTGGTTTTTATGAAGTTAAGTTACACTAAAGTATAGCACATGTTTCCTTTGTTATACGAAAGCAGCCACTTATTCGTGATGAACAGGTGGCTGCTTTTTCGATTATTTGTTCAGCTCGTCGGACACCATATCGCTGCCATACTCCTTTGCTTTCAACAATTCGTATCTGTTTAACTGTCGAGTGAGATTAGCTATTTGGTTCTGCTGTGCGGCTATGATGTCGAGGAGCCGATTTTGGTTGTCAAGATAGCGCGACTCTATTGCGGTGTGCTGCATCTGCAATTTTATCAGACTTTTAAGGTTCTCGCTGTTCATGTTGCCCAGATTTGCAGGCAACGCGGCATCATCATTTTTCGTGTCTGCTACATCTTTTTTATCAGATGCCTCCTGTTCGTCTTCGACTGCATTTTCTTTTTTATCTTGTCTAACCGTTACCCCCGGAATAGTTGTGACGCAGACCTCGACATCAAGCGGGTCGAGATAACTCTTCTCACCAGGTAGACGTTCAGACGGAGCACGGTCAAAGCCGCCCTTTGGCTCAAGTTCATCATCTATAGTCGGTATGCCGGGCACAACGGCAGCCTCGCCATTGGAGTCGGCATCGCGGAAGAAGGCAGACAGTGGAATTTGAAACGCATTGCACAGACGAAGAAGACTGATTATAGGTAAAGTTCCCTCGCCGTTAAGCCAGCCTTTCCAACTGTTGTTTGATTTTGAACCCAGCGCGGCCTGTATAGTCTTGACTTGAAGCTGCGGGTTAGCAGCCAACCACTGTTTCAAAAACCCAAAATTGTACTGATATTTCATAACGTAAATATTATAAAAATTGATTATAGTGTAAATATAAGTTAAAGAAACCGTTAAAACGATTTTAAAATTTGCAACAACGATATTAAAAATATATCTTTGCATCAAATTTAAGAATTAAAAATCGAATGACCAAGGAAATTTTTAGAAAAATAACGGGTCCTCGCACGCCTATTGACATAAAAGACGTGTCAGCAGAAGAGAAAAAAGCACTGTTGCTTTTTTTGATGCCCAAGGGCTTTTCAATTGCGACCTTTTACAAAAGGTTCTTTCAGAAAGGTTTTTCGACTTGGGAATTGATAGGTGTTAAGGAATGTAAAAGGCAATTTTTATCTTCACCGAAGGTGAAGCGGAAAATTGAAGATTTTTATTATCCTGAACAGAACGCCCCCGAGGATTTCCCTCTTTCGCTGGCGGACGAAGACAACGGGCGCTTCTATGCAAAACTCAAGGAGCAGGGGCAAGGCCTTTGCAAGAAATTCGCTTTTTTCATGAAAGAGAACGGAATGAGCGAGCGGACGACATGCACCCGTTTTACGTCTGACAAATGGAAAGACTGGGAAGACATCGGCATTTTACCTTTGCTGAAAGTCTTTTCAGAACAAACCTCGCTACACCAAAACAATATAGATTAAAGTAAACCGTAAAATATATGATTGATGTTTCTGTCGATTTAGAAACCACTGGCCTTGCCCCCACGGCGGCCGTGATCTCGCTTGGGGCTGTGGCCTGGAAGAAAGATGCCGAGGATACTCCGTTTCTTCTAAACGACGAGAAGAAAGAAGATCCTTTTTTCAGTTATTATTATCATGTGGATCTTCGAAGCCTTTGGGTGCTCGGCGGCTTTACGTTCGAGAAGAAAGCATCTGACTGGTGGGCCTCACAACCGCAGGAAGCAAAAAACGAGCTGACCGCATCCGACAATGATGACATGCCTTGTTATCCCATTCAGACGGTTATCTTAGGTTTTTTTGACTGGATCAATTCAGTCAAGGAAGTGTTAGGTGAAAAGGAGGTTCATTTGTGGGCACAGGGAACGGATTTTGATATTGCCATTCTTCGCAACCTCTGTTCGCGTCTTGTTTACGCCTTACCTGTGCAACATACACATTTCCGTGATCACAGGACGTATATATATGAAGTTGGCGACCTTATCTACAAAGCCCTTGAACAGAAGACCGTCATTTCAGACTATATGTTTCTTCAGAAACGTTCACCTTATGCTTTGGTGAGCGATTACAAAGAGAAGAACGGTGTTGTTCATAGTCCTGTGTACGATTGCAAGCGCAGCATCTATACAACCTGGCAGCTGTCGGGTATGGTAAAAAGACTTTTAGATACGTCCGACCCGGACGCGGCTAAAAAAATAATCGAAGATATAAGAAATAAAGTACAAAAGTAAAATGCCCATTCTTCAAGACACATACATAAAGATGCCGTTCGTGCCGAAGAAGCGCATGGAGAAGCACCGTATCGCCTACACCATGCTGATGCGGGGCGATAATTTTGATGTGCCAACTCTTCTTTTCTACGGTGCTCCTTTTCTTCTCGTAAAAGACGCTTGCCAGTTGATATACAAATACATGTCAGGCAACGTGAAGAATCTCTGTATAGACAGAGAGCACTCATGTAGATTCAGAAACGGAAAATGTTATTGGCGTATAGCCGTGACTATAGTAGGTCTGAACGAACCCTTTTTGGCTCTTGAGGAGCTTGTCTGGATGTTGGTTTCCTGCATGCAACGTCTTTGCTATTGTAAGATCCGACATTACAGGACAGAGACGTTCTTGAACCTCTAAAAGAAGGTCTCGAAAATGTAACGACATAAAGGACAGTACGACGTGAAGGTAGCTGATTAAAAAAGCGTAGGGGACCCGTCGCCTTTCTTAGAGCGACGTTCGTCGGCTGTCCTTTCTCTAAAGATTTTAACGACAATTGTTGTAAAAACAGTTGTAGACAAATGTAAAATATAAAGGATAGTATGGTGACAGAGGTAGCGGCAACGTCCTCCTATAAGTAGGCTGTCAGGTGTGGATGTAAAAGCCTGAGAACACCTGCGATGTCGAAAAACGTTTGGCAAATCATCGGCTATCCTTTTTAAACAACGACTGCGATCATGTTCTTTCATCCTATCATAAATCGCCTCGCTAACATCGACCTGCACCTTCTCGTGAAGCCTGCCAACGAGCAGCGCATCGAGGGTCAGACCGCGTGTTTCTGTCCTATCTGCAAGAAGGGGCAGGACGCGGATGCCGATGTCAAGCAGACACCCCACTTCATCATTTATGAGAATGAGCGAGGTGGACTGTATTCGGGCGTGGGCGTTGACGACAACCGAATGGCAGAGCATGGTGCCGTAAAGTGGAAATGCACCCGCACGGGCAAGACCGGCTACGGAGCCATTGAGCTGTACGCAGCCAAGATGAACCTTCCGATGCACGGATATAGTCTTCAGCGCATCTGCCAAAGACTCGTAAAAGATGTGTATGGCGATACCGACGAGGTGCGCCGTGCCTTCCCAGAGGTGTTTGCCAAGATGGACTATCGTACTCAGGCACAGCAGACCATCGAGACATTCTCTTTCATGCCGAAGACCGACTTCTCGCCACAAGAGCTTGCTGCCCTTGGGTGTGAGGTGACGCTTGACAAGGGATTGCCTCGCTTCGGCTTTGGCAGTACGTTCACTCCCGACATGCTCAACAAGGACTTCCGTATCTATTCCCTTCTGAGCGTGACGCTGCCCGATGTGATACGCGACGGTCAGCATGTGAGCGAGATTATTCACGGCACACCCTGGAATCCGCTGTTCGTATGTTTCGCCTCGCAAGAGATAGGTCCGCAAAATTCATACGGATGTTTCTTCCGTCCGGCAATGGCAGGGAGTGCCCCGATAGTGTTCTCTACCGCCGAGGAGCATAGCGTGAGGAAGGTAAGCAAGTGGCTCATGGGCGACAATGTGTTTGTATATGCGATGGATCAGCGCAAGAGCGACAATACAGCCGTTCATGCGGCTATACAGAAGTTTGAGCCAACGGAAAAATACACCGAGAAGAAGGAAATATGGGTGGAACGTGAAGACAAGGACGGTGTGGGCAAGGGTACGTTCAAGCAAGAAAAAAAGAAGATACCTACTGCCGAGATAAAGGCTCGCAACATCGTTTTTTGCCGCACACCCGAAGACGCATTGAGCGTGTATTATGCTATGCGTTCCTTGCGCCTTGACAAGATAGAAGACCAGCATTTCCAAGATTTCTGTTGGTATCATGTGGCGTTCTCTATTGGTCGCAGAAACTTCTGGTATATAGAGCATGGCGAGTGGAAACGTGAGAATCTTGACTTTAGCGGTGTACAATATCAGAAGATGAACCGCTTTGCCGAGCACGTCATCATCCTATACCCCAATGATATTGTCTCACAGCGCGACTGCGGAGCTATATGCACCAAGTTCAGTTCATTGTACTATGCCATGTTACCTGAAGGGTTTCGGTCACGTTATTGCCGACGCTGGCAGTGGCTATATGGCTGCTCTCCCCGAAGCGTGCGCGACTATCTGCTGGCGTACACCATGAACGCAGAAGAGAACTTTCAGTTTGACCATGATGTCCGTCTGCCGCTTTACTCCAGTTTGCGTGGAGCGAGCAACACAGAGCCGTTTGATTTAGAATGGCCGCGTGACCCCAGAAGCGGCAAGCTAAAGCCACCTACCTGCAAGGTATCGCCTACGCGATTGTGGCTCTTTATGACTGCACGCGGATATTACCGCATGATAGACCCCGAGAGCACTGACCTCGTAGGACAGTATATCCACCTGAACAAATGCTTTGTGGAGTATATTGACGTAAAGAGCATTATCCAGGCAGCAAAGACATTACTGTTGAAATATACAAAACAGGCATGGCGATATAGCGACAAAGAGAGACGCTTGATGTCCGACTGTGCCAATATGGTAGACAAGGCCTTCACGGAAAAGTCTGCTGGAGGTTTGCAGAGCATGGTGATAAATTTTGCCGATGCCTTCGATGCCAAGACTGAGTATTTCTACTTCAATAATGTTGCACTGAAGATAACGCCCGACAGCATCCGCACGGTGTCTTATGACGATATAAACTTCTTCATCCCCTCGCTCGCCAAGAAGCCGTATGACTTCACGATGCGAGCGTTTAAGACACCTTTCACCATAACCGAGCGACAGGAATACCGCGACCGACTGGAAGCGATAGACAAGAAAGAGAAGATGCAGAATGAGGACGGGTCTTTGGTGTTCTCTACATTCGAGATAGGACAGATGAAAGCCGACCTTGAAGAATGGGCGCAAACCTACCGTTGGGATGTCAATTGGCAGGGGAAGCAAGAAAAAGACCTTTGGCCCATTTTGCGTATCGTGCGTGGTTGCTCCAACGTTCTTTGGGAGCGAGAGCAGGAAGCACAGCGCAACAAAGAAGAATTGACGGAATTGGAAAAAGCCGTAATCGGTGCTCATTTCGTCAATATGATTTCAGGCATTGGACGTTTGTGTTATCGTTCCGACAAGGGCATGATGCCAGTCTGTCCGTATTTCCTTGAAGATGACATTCCCGACGAGAAACAGGCTACTGGCGGTTCGGGCAAGTCTATCATCGTGAAACTGGTAGTTGGCAGTGCTGTGAACGTGCTCGACATTGACATGAAGCGTATGGAGCATATCAACGATGCAAGGTTTGTGCTGGGCAATCTACTCAGCGAGCCGTTCAAGTATAGGGTTCTACACTGGGAGGATAAGCAAAAAGGATTCCCAATGAAGTACTTCTACAATATGGTCACAACGGGACTGACGGTGGAAAAGAAAAGCGTAGATCAGGAACTTGTTCCACTAAAAGATGCCCCTAAACACGTTATCACCTGCAACTATCCGCTGTCTGATGATGATGATTCGACCGTAGGACGTTTCCCTCTCGTCAGCTTCTCGAATCGTTTTGCCCGAGCCAATCCGCAGAAGCGTAAGGCAGCACGTCTGATGTCTGCATTGATGAAGAACTTCAGTGATAAGCCGGAGGAAATTGACGACACTGACCGCAACCAAGCCATTTACATTTGCGCCCTTGCAGTGCAGTTCCTGATGCGCTATCACACCTTTGCCATTGCACCGCAAGGCAATGTGCGTCGCCGTCAGATGGTGCAGAAGCTCACCGAGAGCATTGTCCGCTACTTCGAGTGGTTCTTTTCTCGCAACGAGGTTTATGGTGTGCCGATATGTACGGATGATATGTTCAACGAGTTTATGCGCGACTGGGCGGATGCTTCCGAGGGTAAGAGTAAGGAGTATAGCCGAGCCACCTTCAAGAAGAAGATTTACGACTATTGCGAGAATATGTCGATAGCGTGCAACCCGAAGCACCTTTTCGAGAACGATAGCGACAAGCAGCGCAAATGCTTCAAGCTACAGGCATGGGTTACGCAGGAATACTTCACCGGACGCGAGTGGGAGAACGACAACACCATTGAGCCGAAATTCATTCGCTATCTCCAAACGTCAAAGCATGTGTTCTTCTTCTACCGTCCTGGCAAGGATGCGATACCGAAGGACTACCGAGAGTTAAAACGCATAGCAAAAGCATTTGCCGAACAGCCCGACCCGCTGCCATACCGCGATGATGACGGAAATATCGTACAGCTCACCGATGAAGAGAAAGAACGGTGGGAGAATAACAAGACGCGCAAACAGGGTAGGCGAATGGCTCCATTTGTGGCAACAAATAGCACAACGGTAAGTGTTCCAGATATAAAGGATGAGGAGAATATGCCGTTCTGAGAATTAAAAACAAGAATGCAACATTTTTAATTTATTATAGATTATGGAAAAGATAATTTTGCGAAAGGACTACAAGACAAGAGTAGTGCCTGTTGAAGAAGCGGTTGGCCATTATTTAACAAAGAAGGCCGCTCGCACATGGACCGAAGAGTTTGTTGATGAAAGCACGAAAGAAATGGTAAAAATAGACCGTTGCGAGGTGTTGCTGGAGCGAGGAAAACTTATCACCGACAAGTTGGCTAACGGACTTAAAAAGCAGGGCGTTAATGAGGTTGAAATTTCTGACTGTCCTTTCCGTGCGGAAGAGGAACAGTATTTTTCTCGTCTCGTTCATGTAAAAGTTACTGTTCGTAGCAGCAACGACGAGAATGCCGTGCTTATCGTGCGTAGCGACTCTCTGCGGGGAGCACAAGATTGTGCCATTGACTATGCTGAGGGAGCCGTAAACAAGATCTTTAATTCTAAAGAGGCAAACTATGTGTATATAACCAAGTCGGAAATCATCGGCAAGTTCCATTTCATTGGTCGTACAAGTGCCGACATTGAGGAGGAAGAAGAACAGCTGAAAAAGGATCCCGATGCACTTGTAAAAGAGCCGTTCAAGGTGAAGGCTAACTTTATAGATGCTGACGTCTATTTTCCCAATGACCGATCTCATTATGGAGTTCATAAAAACGAGATGTTTGTTGTGTGGGCATACGATGTGGTGACAGCTAAAAACATCGTTTTTGGCTATCTCAAACACAAATTTAAAACCGTATTGAACGACCGGGAGACCTTGCGCATTGTAGGGGCCACACAGTTCTATGCGCATACTTATGTCCCTGCTGAGTACTGCAATGAATATATCAAAGACGAGCGAAAAAAGCTTCCGGTAGAAGAGTAAAGCAATGCTTTGATGGTTAGTAATAAATATAAATAATTAAAACAACAAACAAAATGGCAAGTTACAGCGGCAACATTGACTATCTTGCACCTAACGGTGTAAAGGTGTTAAAGGGAATTGACAATGACAATCTCGAGAGAGTGTACATTTGCACTCCTTTGGATGTAAATGAAATTAAGTTGGAGCGTCATCCGCAGGACCCAAACCGTATGGTGGCAAAGATGCGTGTTAACATCTGGCCTCTGAGTGAGAATTATAAGAATGTAGTGCGTCGTTCAGCCCAGGAGCGTGGCAATGCCAATGTTTCCGTTCCTACACACGAAATGCAGATGTCTTTCTCGGTTGGCTACATCAAGGCGGTAGCGCAGAAGTTCCCGAAGCTCGTAGAGCAAGTGAAGGAGGCAAACAAAGAGCGCGACCCCGAAATCATGGGTCAAGACCCCACCGACGAGAATACCCACCTCTTCAAGGCTATTCGTCAGCGCATGAATAAGCGACTGGCTATGCTCTACCAGCCACAGACAACACAGCAGCCTTCTCCATACGCCACACCGAATGTAGGCGTAGCAGGAGCAGCCACCGGATATGTGGCACCAGCCGAGGGTACCGATCCTCTTGCTGGCTTTACCGATGCCGATGTAGGTGACATGCCGTTTTAAGAATTAGGAGTTTTGAGTTTTGAGTTTTGAATTATGCGCAAGCGCATTTTGAATTATTCATTTTTGAATTAAGATGATAAACAAACTCAAAATTCAAAACTCGACAACTCAAAATGTGCGACGCGCATAATTCAAAATTTAAAACTCAAAAATATGAAACTTCAAGCTCAATCTTCACGCGCTCTTTATGCGGCGCTCAACAAGTCTATTAAATGTATAAGTTCAAGAAACACAATAGCCATTCTTGGCAATGTGCTGATAACACAGAAAGATGACCGTTTCTTTTTCGTGTCGTCAACGGGCGAGTCACGTCTTACTCTCCCTGCACCATTGACTCTTGTCGGAGGTAAATATGAGGGTCCGGTGTGTATTCCCTACAAAGAGATCGTTTCACTACTATCTTCTTTGTCCGACTGTGTTGTCACGTTTACGTTCAACGATAAGAAGAGCCTGACAATGGAATATAGCACAGACGAGACTCGTACAGGAAAGTGCGACATTCCTTGTTTTGACGGTGCCGAATATCCCAATATGACAGACCTCGACGAAGAGAAGACAATGCGCCTGTCTTTGTCTCTTTCGCTCTTTCAGTCGGTCGTTACCGATGCTTCGCGTTTCATCGTTGAGAACGAGCTTCGTCCTGTCATGGCGTGTCTGCTTCTTGATGTGTCTGAAGACCGCTCACGCATCAATTTTGTTGGAACCACCGGCAAGATCCTGTTCAAGTGCAGCCACTCCAACGATCCTGCCCACGGTGGCAGCGACTTTTACCGCGGTGGAGAGCCTCGCCCCTTGCTTATCAGCTTATGTTATTTCAAGGTATTGTCCGTTTTAGGCGAAGATGGTACCGTGGACATTTCAACGGATGGCAACATAATGGTCTTTACGTCAGATGGTATGGAGATCCGTTGTCGTTGCGCAGAAGGCCGCTATCCCTCCTACACAGCAGTAATTCCGGCGAAAAACCCTTACTTCTGCGTTGTTAACAAGAAAGAACTTGTAAACACTATAAGACGTGTCGGTGTCTTCGCAAGCAGCGAATCGAACCTTGTGATCATAAAAAAGAAGGGTGCGTTCTTGGACCTCTCAGCCCAAGATACCGATTTTGCAAGAGCCGCCGAAGACCAGGTACCCTTGTTGTCGGATGACTGTCCCGACAATTTTTGCATTGGTACCGCAACGAACGAAATCTGCAATTGTCTACTGACTATCCCGTCAGACACGGTGCGCATAGCCGTGTCTGACCCGACCCGCGCAATGGTCATTACGGCCGATGATCCCGCGTCCTGCATCATGACCCTGTGTATGCCGATGTTGATCAATGACTAATCAATTCAACATTCAACATTCAAAAATAAAAATATGGACGATACCCTTCTGTTTATCCCGCCTTGCTGTGTAGACAGTAAGCTGCCGAGAGCCGTCATGCAAGCCCCATCGCGTGTGCTTACGTTTTACACGCATGGCGACGTAACCTTTGAGCGCTTTTATAGGGCTATCAGCCACATTGTCGTAGATGCTCACGTCATGGTGCTGTCCATGCCTCTTGTGACCAACGACGTGGCCCTGTTTCTTCAGTTGTGTTTTGAGAGAAAATGGATTACACACATGGTGCTTTCCACTTATCACTCATGTGACCGACTGTTAGAGAAATATCTTAGCGAGTACAAAGACCGCATGTTATATGTACGCAGCGACGATGCTGGTGAGATGGCCTCGCACATGGTGCTTTACAACAAAGACAGAGCACTCGTCCTCACAGGCCTGATGCTTGACCGCCCGAGACTTGACGTTCGTCTGATGTGTTATACTTTGACATACTATCCCAGTCACATTCTGTCGTCTACGCAGCAAGACTGGGGTAATGCCCTTCGCAACGCTCTCTTCCCCGATGTTCTCAGACATCGCAAGGAGCAGTTTGCGCACGGCATAAAGCGCATGGAGGACCGTGAGCTTGACAAGTTTCTGCATCTGGAGTTTCCTCCTTTGCATGACTAACAAAACTATTGTTCTATGAATAGGTTAACACACTCATATACAGAGCTCCGTATGTTCATGGAGCGCTGGCAGTGGGACGATCCGCGCACAGGAAAGCGTGTTACGGGCTTCGATCCTCCACAGACAGCAAGAAACGTAGAGCGCAAGTCGTTCTACATCAAATTTCTTACTAAGACAGGACATGTGGACGAGGGTATCTGTGTTTGTCTCTCCGTTGACACCATGCGCCACCAACGTAAGGTGAAGTTTGTGGAGAGCGGTGAGATAAGGGTCGTTAACGACATCCTTGTGTTAAACGTAGACGGCACAAGATTCATAACACACTAAAGAGTTTATAAATGTAAATAAGTAAAAAGTGGATTTGCAACGTTATTACATGACCGTTTCCGTTCGTGAGGATAGAAAAGTGTCGTTTACCTTTGTTATGCAGTCACTCTCGGTTCGTGAGAATAGAGAGTGTTTTTAAAAACAATTAAAACGATTATATACTATGTGGAACTTTATAAAAAACAGAAATAGCAAAAAGTCTGCGTCTCTTAAAAAAGAGATGCGCGACATTGTGACCATAACCGAAATTTTCAAGAAGTTTGAGCAGCATGGCCTTGTGTCTTGGCGGTTAAAAGACAAGGTTCTCCTTATTGAAGAGTCTTTGGCCCTCGTAAATATGGCAGGTGGACGCGAGGCTTTTCAGAAGTTTCTTGATCAGGCGGCCATGTGGCAGAATGCCCGTTTGATAAGCGACGGCTACGAGGCTTACCGCATAAAAGTTGAGACCGATGCTGTGCGTCAGGCAGAGAAGAATTTTGCCGTGCTCACAAAGGCCGACATTGCTCGCATCCGTCAGCACGCAAGGCGGGAGATGCGGATGCTCCCTCTTGAGGAGCTTGACTATATAAAAGAGTTTGACATATTCATCATCAGAAGTCATGCTCCTTCAGCACAGAACGCAGACCCCAAGAGCGACGAGCTGCTTGCCGTGGGTCATTATGACGGCAAAAAAGTAGAAATGGCCCTCTACGAGGACATAAAGCACAACTTGATAAACACCGACGAAGATGATTAAACTGAAGCTTGACCATCAAGATCTGCTCTTTGCCATTGAGGGCTTCGCGCGAGGCTCCCATCTGCGCCAGCATGTCTGGCAGCAGATCGTCTATAAGAGCATCCCTCAGATGACCAACGACGATCTTGACTTTTTATGGTATTTCTGTCGCCGCGACCTTTTCGGGTGTTATTTCCCGTCCTTTTTCGATGGCAGACGGCTGCCTAAAGCTCCCGGCTGGCTCGACTACTTGCATGTGCTCGCGGCCCTGCATAGGAGCAATCGCTTCAATGTGGTTTTCGTGTCACATGCCGACAACAAAAAACACAAAGCCCTCTGCTACCGTTTCGACGGCTTGTTTCGCCCTCTTGCCGTTGACGGTCCGATGCGCATAAACAAACTTGAAAGTTTTCATTCTTTCATTCCTACCGACGACATTGTGTGTATGAGAAGGCATCTTTACAACGACAATAAGTATGTGCCGGAAAAACATCTTGTCTTGTGGCAAGACATAGACATCTATGAGCACCCTGGAGATGTGGAAGCGGAAAGTTTAACATTTTAATATTTTAAATTACAGACATCATGGAACCATTATTTGTCACACGCCGTGCCTTGCTAACTCTTAGCAACGGCAGCAGAATCATGTCACAGATACAAATTACCCCCCCATAAAGTCATCTTTTTAGACCAGTTGGAGAGAACGCTTGTAAAAGAGTTAAACAGAAGCCAGCCACATTTACAAAATAAGGTGGTGAAAATACATATAATGAGAAACTGAACAAAAGAATGTTGTAAACCTTTTAAAACCAAAACGAATGTCGAAAACAAAAAATATAACATGTGACAACGTAAAGGACATTATTCGTCTTGCATGCCCATATTATGAGAAGAAAAGCGAGTTACACAATTATGACTCGTTCATGTTTGTAGAGAACTCGCTGTGCAGTTTGTTATTAATTAAAAACGTTTTCCCTGCCCCGCAGGATCTGCCAGAGATTGAAACCGAATGCGACATTCTCTGTCCGCTGGAAGAAACGGGTAAAGATTTTTTCGTTTGCAATATCGACACTGTGCTGCTCAGAACGTCCGTGCTTGATGTTGTGGATCGGTTTGTTGATTGCAAGAAATACCCATGCTGTTACCAGCGCGCCTTAAAAGAGGACGATAAAGTAGTAATCATCAAAAACAGGCACGTCTTTCTCAGCGCCCTCGAACACGCAACACGCTTGTTGCCCCTTTGCGGCATTGAGAAGGCAGAACTTCTCGACATAGACGACAGCCTTGTGTTCGTCGGCAGGAAAAAAGGCAAAATTGCCGCAGCTATAAAAATAGAAAAGAAAACACCACGGGTAGGGTATAAAAGCCCGGTCGTAAATATCCTTCCGGGCGGTCTTTCTTTCAGCACAGACTCTGAGATTCGCGCAGACCTCATTCTTAACACCATTAAAACGCTCAATGAAGCCAATGAGGTGGCAAAGGAGCACAATTATCTTTTCATGAAGCTCTACGAGGTAGGTCTTGTTATGCGGGCAGACGTGTTCGTTCTCGCCCATTCGGAACAGGAGGCAAAAGCGATCGCGTGGAGAGACGCAGACAAAGACGATTTTTCCGATGCCTTTGAGATTGAGGATTGCGTCAAAGCAAGCATTGAGTCTGTACCAACGGAGGGCGATTGCCGGGTCTATTGTGAAAACGGCCCGATATATTGTGATGAGTTTCATGAGACCTTCGACGATAAACTGCAAGAAGAGCAAGATTAACACCGGTCATTCAAATAATGTAGATATGAAAGAATATATAAGACTAAGGAATTTTTGCGTAGTTTGCCAAAAGGTGCTAAGCTGTATAGCCCTTTGTTTGGTTGGGTAAAGGTAGTTGAAGTGAATGCTTCTGGAATCTGTGTAGTAAGTCTTTCTGACCCAAAAGACAATGATAGTTATCTTTTTCGCGACGATGCACATTTAGCCAATTTTGAACAAGGAGAACCTATGCTACTACCTTCTGTGTCGTGCCGTAGTTGGGACATTCTTGATTTTAATGATGGGGACATAGTGGCTGTAGATACTCTTTCAAATAGTGGCAAGATGAGAACTTATATTATGAAGTTTAAAGGTTTGTCTACTGACCCCTTTTTTACTGTCCACTATTATCTTCTTGCATCTTTAAAAACAAGGACGTTATTAATTGACCAGGAGATGATCATTAGTGGTTCGTGTCCAAGTGAACGACTAATTGCTTTTAGGTCCGCCACAGAAAAGGAAGAGGAAAAGTTTAAGGCAAAAGTCGAAAAACTAAATTTGAAGATATGAGCCCTAATTTAAATAAATTTATAAAGCAGTACAAGAACAGCTGCAATAAGTTGGCAGAACTCGTCAACGAACAGCTCTTCGACGGCTGCCGCAAGTGGTACTGGATAGGTGAAGAAGTAGGCGGTGTGTGCGACTTTGAAGAATGTGACGTGTTGAACCCGGAAGACATGGTGCGCATCATCGAGAATGGTATGTTTTACGATGAATACGCCGAATGGCGTGATGCTAACCTCGACAACAACCGATATATCAATCTCAAGTCGTGGTTGATGGGAGCAAGGCATGAGATGTTTAAAGAGGAAGAAACTGAAAAACAATAAATAATATGGAAACAAAACGTAAATATACCGACGAGCAGGGAGCCGACAAGGGCATCATTCATTTGATGATAAACAGATTTTGTGGCAACTCTTGTCCGTTGTGCTGCAACAGGCAGTATGACCTCGACATGGTGCCTGTGGCAACTGTAGAAGAGCTGAAGGCAGCGCATACCGTTTTGCTCACTGGTGGCGACCCGTTTGCTTTGCCGGATATTACCGGTTTTCTCTCGCATCTGCGCCATGATTATTTTAATATCAAGCGTATCTATATCTACACCTCTGGCTGGCTGAAGTTCTCCAATAAGGATTTCCGTCGCTATCCTGGACAAGTCTTTGGAAAGGTGAACGGTATCAACTTCTCGCCGAAGAGTAAGGCGGATTATGCAGCGATAAAGAATATTCTGACGGATGCAGATTTTGCGATAGACTTCTTTGCTCATGTTCGCAGCAATCGCATCATTCTAATGCCTAACGACTTTATGACTCGTAAGGAGCAGGAGGAATACATCGAGAGCCTACCGCTTAAAGGCTTGGCTTTCTATGGAGCAAAATTTGAGGTGGAATATCGGGAATGGCAGGAGGAGTTTAAGCCTAGCGGAGGCGTGTGGCGCAGACTGCCAGTGTTCTTGTAATTATATAACCCCAATCCACAAAGCAATTTGTGATAAGCAATTTTCATCGTATAATTTTTAGAAGGGCAGCCGTTGTGATAATGCCTACCCTTCGTCTTTATTAAAAAAGTCTAAAACTCCAAATTGAATAATTCAAAATCGCCAACGGCGATAATTCAAAACTCAAAATTCAAAATTCAAAACTCGATCATCTTCCGCTCGGTAGCACAAACCATCCTCCACCGCCACGGAAGAACTTGCAACCTAAGTACAGAGTGTCAAAAGCGTCCGTAAAATCGGTACGGTTTTCTAAAGGCAGCGTGTCTTCGCTTTCAGGCTTTTTTTCTTGACTCTTATTTTTGTGAAATCCTCGATACGAAATCTGCACCTCACACAGCTGCATGGCAATGATAAGGTCGGGGTTGTTCGGTTGATTGATGCGGATGGCAGGGTAGGAGAGGTGAGCCAAGCCGTCGTTGATGATCTTGTGCTTTACCTCGTGCTTCTCGGGTGCTCCCATATCAATGGCCGTCACGTTCCACCCTCGCTTCTCTAATTCTGCAATCACTGTCATATAGAATCGCTCGTCCGACGAAGCATACGATGCGCCCTGCTTTGCCGTGGCATCATAGAAATACGTCACGTCGCGGTTGATGGCTCGCTTGGGAGCATAATAATCCGAAAAATCAGCAATCAGTTCACGCAACTTGCGCTCGTTCTTCACATAGAAGCTCTTGATGACGTTCAGACATTCCATGCCGTCGCGCTCGTACATTTGCCCAACCACCAACGTATTTATGTTAGCATTGTAATCCACCCCAATATACAAAGGGAGGGTGTTGATGCAGTCGGAGTCCTGGCGTGAGTCGTTGCGCTCGCCCAATTCTTTAAAGTCGGGTTGATAACTCTCGCTCGTAACTTTCCTTCCACCGATGATGCCCGACACCTTTTGCGTGGAAAATTTTGCGGACGACAAGGGGTCTATTTCATCTGGTATATAGCCGTGGACATGATCGATGTCGAGGTTGGAGTAAAATCCGTCGTTACTCTTCTGTATCTTTTCATTCAGAATTGAAACAGCGAAAGTGTAGGGTGGAAGGTCTCGCTTCATCTGACGGATGTAATCCTCACCCAAAATGTCCACATTGTCGAGCGATGACGCACGGCGCACGCAGAAAGCCACGCGGCGCAGCTCACGCAAATTGTAGTCGTAAAATTTCTGCTTACGATAAAGCATCTGCATTTCAAGATCTTCCTCGTAAGTAATCAGATATTCGTAATCATAAACCAATTTGGCATCGTCTTGCGGAATAAGTTTATAGTTGACAGCCATCTCTACCATTGCCTTCGTGACGTGCATACCATGATTAGGCATAATGCGGAACTGTCCTTCATGCTTCATCATCTTCAGAGCTACGGCACGCATAAAGGTGCGAGTTTCTTTTGGCACGACGTGAACTAAGTGCCCATTCTTCTTGGCGTTGTATAGAAGATCGTTATAAAAAATCACCTTATTGGCGTATTCCTCTAACACTTCCTGCACCCACCGATAAGTCTTGCCTTTGAACGGCCCTGCCTCAATTTGCAAGTCCAGTTTCTCTTCCTCCCTCTCCAGCCACGAACCTTTGGCAGTGAGCGAAGCATCCGAGAGAAAGCGTGTACTTTTATACATCGGGTTATAATCAGAGAATTTGATGATGCCATCCGGATGCGTCTGGCCCGAAAGAGCCGGCATCAACTCGTCCGTTACTTTCTTATAAGGAAAGAACCTCGCCTCGTCGCCCACCATCGCCGAGAAGGTGTAAGAGTTGGCAGAGGCGGTCTGCGAGAGTGATATAAGCACCCATCCGGCACCATTGGCAAACCAAATGTAGTTGTCATAGTTCTTAGGCTTGAAGATACTCTCGCGAGCATGTTTCGGCGGTCGTCCCCAACCAAAATGAATGCCCTGCGTAAAGCCAAACATACGCTCCATCGCCGCCATCGTACTTGGTATGGTCTTGCCGAAGCCCTGCTGACGCGACACAGCCACCCATGCGCCGAGCATACCAGGCATGGAGTTGCTTGCCATCCAAACGTAAGGAGCCACAAGTCCGTCGGTCTTACCCACACGGCGGGCAGCAATCACTCGCTCGTCCTTGGCTCCCATGTATAGCGACTGTTGCTGGAATTTAGTTAAGTATATGTTATGCGCTTGCTGCATGTTTTTGAGTTTTGATTTTTGAGTTTTGAATTTTGAATTATCGGCTATGCCGATTTTGAGTTATCCATTTTTGAATTTTGAGTTGTTATTCTGAACCTTACAATTCCTAATTGAACAATTCAAAATCGCCAACGGCGATAATTCAAAATTCAAAATTCCTAATTCCTAATTCTGCCGATGTGCCATTTGCTGCATGTCCTGCATCTGTACACCGTATACCCCTGCGCTTTGAACTTCGGTTTCTGATTGAGATGTTCCCAAGCATCATCCTCGGTCTCGTAGGCCTCCTTCGCCTTCCACGAGCGTTGCTTGCGTGTGTAATGCTCAGGGTCCGGCTTGAACGGCGGCACCTTGTTAAAGTATTTGTGTCGGTTGTTACTCATGTCTTGTTTTTGTGTTGTTGTCGGTTGTTTTGTCAGAAGAGGGTAGGCTGTGCCAGCTCCAGTTTGATGCGCTTACAAGCCTTGTCGTAATACTCCTTGTTGAGCTCGAAGCCGATGAAGTTGCGCTTCTCGCGAATGGCTGCAATGGCAGTGGTGCCGTTTCCCATACAGTTGTCTAATATGGTGTCGCCCTCGTTGGAGTATGTACGGATGAGATACTGAATGAGAGCTACGGGCTTTTGGGTGGGATGGATCTTCTCCTTATCCCGAATAAATTCGAGTAAATTTATAGGGAAACGAGAACCATCACTTACTGTCACAGTTCCTCCATTCTGCGCTTGACATTTTCCTCGTACCATTGCTGTGTCTTTTCGTTGAATGCCACTTTTGCAGACATAAGGCTTGCAACCCTTAATCATTTGAGGATGATACTCCATATACTTTTTTTTCTTGCTTTCAGTTGTTGCAGCCATTCCGAAAACACATATATCCTCTGTAATCTTCAATGGTTGATGATGGGAATTTAAGTAATTAGTACCACTCTCCTTTTTCCATATCCAATTATACTTATACATATCTATGTTCGACATGATAAGCGCAGACGTAAAAGGTTGCTGACTAAACAAGACTATAGCACCAGTATTTTTTATGATTCTCTTGTATTGCTCCCACAACTTGTCAAAAGGAATTACGCTATCCCAAGCGCAAGCAGTAGTACCATACGGCAAATCGCATATCACGCAATCCACACTCCCGTCCGGAATCCTTCCCATTCCTTCCAGGCAGTCTTCATTATATATCTTATTCAGTTCTATCATGCTTTGTTGTTTCGTAAATCTATCAGTTAAACCATTTCACAGTTGTCTCGCCTTTATATCCTTTCTCCCACACGAACCAGGCGTAAGCCGCTGCGCTGCTGCCGTACTTGTCGAAGTCGCCATTCATAGCGCATTTCAGTCGTGACGAGCTTACCCAAACACGAATGGGGGGGTAGAACGGAAGAGAGCGCGTCGCCCCTTGCCTTCGAGGAAAGTCAGTTTCAGGAACATTGCCACCTTCTTTCCTTCGGGAATGATGCTTAGAGCCTTCTCCACAAACTGCTGCGCATATTTGTAGGGCGGATTGGTGACGATGTTTCCGTCCCACGCCAAGTTGTCTATTGCAAGGAAGTCTGCCACCTCGCCGTAACCTCTATCCACAAGGTCGCGGCTCGCCACATCATACCCTGCTGCCTCCAATACCCTACTCATGTGACCCTCGCCACACGAAGGCTCCAATATCCTTCCCTCAAATCGCTCCAGCTTGCACAGCCATTCCGTCGCTTTCGGCTCAGTGGCATAGTAATCCTCCCGCTGCCGATCCGCATCCGTATGGTTGCTTGCGCCTAACGTCTTGAATACAGCGGCTGAGCCGCCCACCCAGTCTTTTCTTTTTATGTTGTTATTCATATTGTGTAGAGTTTGTGTTGTTTATAATGAAATTTACAGCTTTAGAAGAATTTTACAGGCTGACTTTTATCGATTAACTTGCGAGTTTTTTCAGCACAAGCGGCCACGCATTTTTCTACTGCTTCGGTGATGTCCAGGATTTGGCCCTCATGCATATTGTTGTATTTATCACAAGTGTCCTCTATTATTTTGTAGAGAGTCTGTTTCTGCAAAGCCTCCATATAGTCCACATATTCCTTGCACGTCTTGCGCCGTGGTCCCTTTACCCAATCAATGAAGTCCTTCTTCCAGTCCTTCCATGTCTTGATTTTTATTGTTATCATTGTCGCTTACATTTTGAATTGTCGTTTCAAGAAAGAATTACTCTTTATAAGTTCTATCATTTCCTTCTCTGAGTGTAAACCCTCCCAAAATACTTCAGTATGTGAATAACTTCTTTCATCATCAACAGAGAACGGCACGGCATAGTTGGTATATATAACGCCGTGATGTTTTATCAAGTGGCGACCCGGATTTTTGTAGATGTTATCAATCCACTTTTCGTTGTCACATTCAGTCCATATTTTGTATTCTTCATGGGTAAGGCCCTTGTCGATACCCATAGGATAGTGCCCAGCCTTGCCGTTGCCTTCTGTTCCGAAATAAATGATCTTTGCCATATCGTGATTGTTTTATGTTGTTTTATAATTCGCCAAAGTCCAGTTTCATCTGTTGGAATTTCTCGGCATACCATTGTTTGTATGACTTGCCCGAAATCCACCAGTCGTAGATATTTTCCGCTATTTCGTTTTCTTGCTCCTCCGTCAAGCGGTCAGAAGAGGAGCTGGACGAAAACTCTGGTGCTGCGATATTCCATACACCTCTGTTTTGTCTCCAATGTTCCGGGTCTGGATGTTTGATGTAACCGCCTGCGTCCTGAGCAATCCTCTGACGTTTCTGAGAGGCATCCAGTCCTTGCGGATGTTCCACCAGATATATTCTCTTTTGAATACCCCCGTTTCGGATAGCCTTAATAGCCCCTATCCAGTTGCGCTTGATATGCGGATAGCGTTCATTCTCGATACGCTTCTGCTTTGCAGACGACATAGGGCAGCCGATGCAGCCTATGCGATGCCAACCCTCATCGTAGAGCGAGCAATGCGGAACCTTCACCACATCGTTAAGAAACTCCCATACGTCCTTTTCCGTCCAATAAATGATGGGTGAGATAAGCAGACTCTCTTTGCCGTGGATGCAGCTTAATGTCTGTTCTTCATCAGCATTAGTGATATTCACGCCTTGCTCCTTGGATTTACGGCGAGCACGTTTAGCCTTTAGTTCCTGTCGGTATTCGTCCAGACCTTCAAGATTGCCACTAAACTTCCGGTTATTTATTTCTACCTCATTTCGTTTGGCTCGGCGTGCACTCTCTGCCTTGCGGATGCCGATTAGCGTTACCTTGCCAGCACCTGCCGTTTCCTTATATTTAGCGCAACACCAGCGCACACGCATAGTGGGCAGAATCTGCTTTTCTACGGCAATCTGAAAGATAGATTTGCCAGGCTTTAGCAGTTCCACCTCGGGATAGTTCTTAACGAAACGTATCACTTCGGGTGGATCAACGCTCGTAAGATTCATGTGAGCGCGAAATTTCACCCCCGCCAACTGAGTCATGTGGAAAAGAGCTTGAGAATCCTTTCCACCACTAAACGCCAAGTAATATCCATTCTCGGCATCATAGTTGAGAGCTATTTTCTCTGCTTTTTGCAGTAGTTCCACTGAGTGAAGCATCTTTTTTCGCAGTCCTTCCGAAGCTCGCTCCAATGCTTCAGCAAGTGTAATGTCTATATTCATAAATTAATTAAACTAACTATTGGATTCTTCACTTTTCACTTTTCCCTCTTCACTCTCACCTTCCATATACTCGAAGTAGTCAGGTTCTTCCTCTCGCTTGTCGCTAAACATTTCTTCGTCTTCTATCTCTTGGAGGTCTTTTGTAGTAAGACCATACTTGCGGGCCATGCGCAGCTTCTCCTCCTCGGTGTAGTTGATGCGGTCGCGCTTCACGATGCTCACGTCCTGCGTGATGGCAATGCGACTCATGTCCGGCATCTCGTCTGTAGCGTCCTTCTCCTCCTGAAAGTTGCCATACACATTAGCTAAGGCTTGCATACCCTTATCCACTGCACGGTCGTTGTTCTGCTGCTTACCCGTGCGTATCAACCACTCGGCACTGCTCAGATACATAGCCTTGTGGCGTGGGCTCTCGTCGGTCTGGAAGAACCGTATCAGATGGTTGCACACCAGTACGTCGTTGTTGAGCTCCGTGACCGTGCGCGGACAGATGTTGCCATCGTCATCAAGCGTAATCTTCAGCGCAAGCACATACTCCTGCGCCTCTTTGTTGCCCTGCGCTGCCTGGTTGAAGAACAGTTCATAGTCGCGTCGGGCAATATTGCGGCACACCGTCCGAGGGTCGATGTCCTTGTTTTGCACCCATCGTTTATAAAACTCCGAGCATATCTGCATACGGTAGCGTTGATCCAGCTTGGGGAACGCTGTCTGCATACTCGTGCCGTAAGAGAGCCACTTGTCGATGCGGGCCAATGTATTTTGCGTGATTCCTGACATAGTTTTGTGTTTTTATATAGCCAAAGTTACGATAAACTTTCTTCCCCATACGGACATGAATTTAAGTGAAGAGGGAAGAGTGAAGAGTGAAAAATCCATGTGCGTTCGTTGCTATTGGATTCTTCACTCTTCACTTTTCACTTTTCCCTTAAACCCATGTCCGCATTGCGTAGCATCTTATCAGTAACTTTGTTGTATAAAATTCAGGATAACAACACAAGACACAACACAAAAACATGAACAATCCATTCTATGTCTCGCGAGCCATTGCCGCAGTGCTCGGCTTGCTGTGGGTTCACATCGAACCCTCTATCAATTTTATCACCGTGTGTTTCTTCGCCCTCATCATCGACTGCTATACGGCGTGGAGGTGCAACCGTCGCATCTACCAAAGATACCGCGAGGAGATAAAGCGTAACCCGAAGTGTAAGATGGACGGTAAGCTGCGCTCCAAGAAGATGGCAAAGATGGTATGGACCTTCTCGGTCTTAATCATGTGCATCTGCCTCGCCTCGTATCTCGACCGCAACATTCTCGGCTACATGAACACCCACCTCGCCAACCAACTCACCGCCATGTACTGCCTGGTGCAGTTTGTCAGCATACTCGAAAACGAGAGCACCTGCAACGGTGCGGCCTGGGCAAGAGTGCTGCAAAAGATTGTGGCAGACAAGACCGAGCGACACTTCAACGTGAAGCTGAAGGAGCTTATGAAGGATAAGGAGGAGAATGAAGAGAAAAGTGAAGAGTGAAGAACGAAGAGTGAAGAATCCATGTGCTTTGCTAATGGCGAACATTCAATACTTGAAAAGAACATTCTATTTCTGTGAAATCTGTGAAATCTGTTGATAGAATAAAAATCCAAGTCACATGACAATAAGCAACATTCTTGAGCATTGGGCTTCCATCTACAAGCCCCTTTCTCACAACCCCGAAAGCGAACGCCTCGAAGACCAGAGTTTCTTCCGCATCCGCTACATCGACCTTGAGAACATTTTTTCCCGTAACGCCAACATCGTTCACTCACCGTGTATGCTATACAGCGTACTGACTACTGGCGAACTCGTTGACGCAAAGAAGGCATCTGTCTCTCACCAGGTGTGGTTTCTCGCTAAAGTAAAAGACACACCGCAGACCCTTGGCCGTTACGACGGCAACAAGATAGAGCGCACGGCCAGCGACCTTACTGACTACTGCAAGGACCTCATAGCCTGGCTTATCGAGGTAAAGCGCACAGGCCGTTGTCCCGTAACAAAGCGGTCGTTTGCCGACGATGCCGTGGTGATGGCAGAGCTGCAAAGCATCGATACCAGTTCCATCTCCTTCGGCATGGTGGGCGACATCTATGCCGGACAATGGCTCGTGGTGGGCATGGACTGGAAGAGCCTGCAACCGCTCTACAACTTCGCGTGTGGCAGCAACGGCAAGTATATCGTGCCGAAAGAGGAAAACTCTGATGATAATAAAGAGTAAAACGTCATGCCAAAGCCAATACAAGCCCCAGCTTTTGATTTTAAAGACACCGCACGATGGTATCTTGGCGACGTGTTGCGTCAGCTCAAGATAAACACCGAGACGCAGTGCATCTTCCCGAAGGAGATTTACAGCGGCTTCCGGGCAATAAACGATGCCCGTGGAGCACGCGGACAATGGCACGCCGAAGGAGTGGGCGTAAACTCTTTCCAAGGCAGGATTGTGAACGATACTCCCGAAGGTTGGACCTACGAGTTTACCTACAACGATTATATGCGCTTTGTGGATATGGGTGTAGGTCTCGGCACTAAGTACGATGATGTGGATAGCGCACGAAAGGCCAACTACTCTCGCCGCTATGTCCGTTCATGGAAACGCTATGGAGCGGGTCGCTCTCAGCGTCCTGCCATTATGATGGAGCTTCGACACCTGAAATCGCGTATGCAAAACTATCTCGTTGACTTCTACGGCTACCAGGGCGAAGCACAGATAATTAAGGCTTTTGAGGATTCTGACATCCATATCACTCTCTAACAACACAAAAACAGAAAACAATGGCAACACAAAGATTAGCAAAAGTAGTAATCACGGCCAATGCCTCTACAGCCAAAAAGGTATTGGAAGAGATTGACGCTCTTGTGCAGAAATATACTGCCGACATTCAGAAGATGACTGCCGCAGGACAGGCTAATACGGCTGAATGCAAGCAAGCAGAACGCACGCTAAAGGCTCTCTCGCAAGTACAGCGTGACAATATCGAGGACACGAAGCGATTGGGCGAGGTGGTGCAAGACCTTGCCAATACTAAACTGCGTGATCTTCGCCGTGCTATGGGTTCGGGCAAGTCGGCTCTCGCAGGTCTTACTGGCTCGGATGCCGACCTAAAGAGGGCAGAGCAGATACGAAGCGAGATGAAGCAGGTGGGCGACCAAATGCGCCTTATCGAAGGTCAATACGTCAAGATTGCCGACGGACTAAAGAACGTTTCCAATCAGTCAGACCAGTGGCTCGACAAGGCTATCAAGCAACAGCGCGACCTCGTGGGCTCGCTGCAAAAGTCGGATGCCAGCTATCAGCAGAACCTCGCTACGCTAAAGCAACTCGAAGCCGAGGAAGATAGACGCAAGGGTAAGATGGGCATTGTGGAAGCTCGTCAGACCGTAACCAGTCAAAACGCTTCGGCATCCGATTTGCGCCGAGCCAAGACCACGCTTACTGAGGCTCGTGACAATACTCCTACAGCAAATACTGGCGACATTGCGCAATACAACAAAGAGCTCCAGGAGATAGAAAAGCGACTGGAGGCTGTGTCGGGTAAGGCTCAGAAAACATCAATGAGCTGGAAGCAGATGAAGCAGGTGTTGGCAGAGCCCAACAAGGCTTCGGGCGAAGACATCAAGCGCACGATGGAAGTGATACAGCAGAAGATTCAGCAACTCCCTGCTGGCAGCAAGTATGTGGCCGACCTCCGTCGCCAATACTCCATGCTCGAACAAACGCTCAAGGGCACCCGTATGTCGCAGAGTGCTCTTAACGACATTCTCACTCGTAGCAAGCAAGGCAAGGCCTCCCTCGACGAACTGCGACGTGCCTACAAACAGCTTGAAGATGAACTGAATCAAATCAATACCAAGAGTAAGGAGTTTGCTGACAGACAGAAGTCGATGAAGGAGCTGAAGAAGAACATCGACGAGGCGACGGGTGCGGCACACAAGCAGGGTGGGGCATGGCAGACAGCCCTGAAGAACCTCACGGCATACGTTGGACTATTTTCAGCGTTCAATATGCTCAAGACTTATCTCTTTGATATATTTCGTCTGAACGCCAAGTTTGCAGAACAGCTTACCAATATCCGCAAGGTTGCGCTAAGTTCACAAGAAGACGTGGCTCAGTTGTCTAAGGAACTTTCTAAAATTGAGACCCGTACAAGCATAGAAGAGCTAAACAACTTGGCCTATGCGGGAGCTAAGTTGGGCGTTACAACTAAAGATTTAGCAGGTTTCGTTCGTGCCGCCGACCAGGTAAACGTTGCATTGAAAGAGGATTTGGGCGATGAAGCGTTGACAGCTCTTGCTAAGATTACTGAGGTGTCGGGCCTTATAGATAAGTATGGCGTGGAAGACGCTATGCTGAGGACGGGTTCTGCCATTTTCCGTTTGGCATCTACATCTACGGCTTGCTCGGGCAAAATCGTTGACTTTTCAAACCGTATGCTTGCGCTTGGCGATGCAGCATCTCTTACAACACCTGACATTCTTGCAATCGGTTCTGCCGTTGACTCCATGGCCCTTGAACCCGAAGTGGCAGCTACTGCGTTTGGCAAACTTGTGGTAGAGTTGCGCAAGGGAACTTCTTCGATAGAAAAAGACCTTGGCATTGCGCAAGGATCATTGAAGAAAATGGTTGAAGAAGGCAAAGGTATGGAAGCCATTCAAACTATATTTCATAAGATGCACGAAAGCAAGAACGTGTTTGCGCTAAACTCTCTCTTCAAGGATCTTGGTTCTGAGGACGGAGCTCGTCTTACTAAGGTCATGGTTACGATGGCAGAAAAAGTAGGTATGCTCGACAAAGCCGTTACTGAATCTAACAAGGCTTTCAATGAGGGTACGGCTGTTACTACGGAGTATGAAATGCAGCAGGAGACCGCTACGGCATACATGGAGCGAGCTACAAACCTTTTTGAGAAGCAGTTCGTTTCGGCAGATGCAGCAAGTGGTCCGGTGCGCGATTTGGCTAAGGCATGGTATGAAATGGTGGATGCTCTCGTTCATAACATTACGTTTATGACCGAGGTGCGTATGCTTATTATGCTGCTTATGACCGCAATGAAGCTGTTCCTTAGTATGTTGCCGACGCTCGTTACTATGTTGGGTACGGCAGGAGTAGCCGGTGCGTTTGCTAAGTTAGCAGAACTTACAACTGGGTTGACTGGCAAAACAATGTCTCTTGCGAACGCTTGGAATGTGATGTTTTCGTCTTTCAAGAAGTTGTCTTTTGTGGGACAAATGAGCGTGATGGGTGGTCTTATTGGTCTTGCTGGTGTTCTCGTCGTAAAACTTGCTCAGTGGACGGCTTCGCTAAAACAGGTGTCAGCAGGACAGCGAGTGCTCAATGAGGTTCAAGAGGAAGGCAAGCGCAGAGCTATGGAGGAGCAAGAGTCGTTGAAGCGTTTGCATCGTGTAATGCACGACACTTCTGCATCAATGGATCTTCGTCTTGAAGCCATGAAAAAGTTGAATGGTGCCATCCCTAATCTTAACGCAAAGATTAACTCGGAGACAGGAGCTGTTCAAGAGAATACTAAGGCTTGGGGAGAAAACTTCAAGCGTTTGCAGAATTACTTTGAATTGGAAGGTGCTCGCTCTAAACTTGCCGAACTTGGACGTAAAAAAGTTGATGCTATCCTAAAACTTCAGCAGAAGGAAGAAGCGTATGCCAATACTAACGTAGATATTTCTACAAGACCCGTAACTTCGGGTGGTGCTGTGATGGGTGGACAGGCGCAGGGTGCAATCGGACAGGCAGGACAAAGGGCAGCAGCGAAGCGAGCACGCGACAGAGCGCAACAAGAATACAATGATATTGTTGCGCAAGAGGAAGCTCTGCATAGAAAGTTTGGCTCTAAACTCTTTGTTGATGGTGGACTTGTAGGCAATGGAGGTAAAAAAGTTGGTGGCGGTGGTAACGGTGGCGGCAACACTGGCTCTGGTGGTAATTCTAACCATGAAGAAAAGAATATCGCAAAAGATCGTGCCAATGCGCTTATTGCCAACATCAAGGCTTTCTATGAGGAGCAAATGCGCAAATACCTGGAATGGGTGGTTCAGATGAACGCCGATGGGGAGAAGATTAGTGAAGGACAGCAGAAGGAACAGATGGATTATCTGCAATCGCAAATGGATCGTGCTCTCGGTACGGCTCGCCAGTCTATTGCTAATCTTGGCGATGGATGGAAAGAGTTCTATTCCCACATGGATGAGGATGTGATGGTTTACGATGAGGAAACTTCTAAGCAACTGCTTGATTCGATTGGCAAAGCGGATGTTGACGAACTCCATAAGTTGTTCACCAAGTTGTCCGGCGACCTCTCTCGCGAAAACAATAAGACTCTCGCAGAGAACCTCGGTGCATTGCTCGACCAGATATTTGCCAATGGCTCTAAGGAATTGCGCGAGGCAGCAGAGAAGTTGCTTGCCCGTCAGCGCGAGATACAGAAGATCTTGAACGAACATGACTATACAGGTGCTGTTGACCGCAACACCCGTAGCAATTTCGACCGCTTAGGTTTCCTGCAGCCAGCCGCGGGTATTCGTACCGATTCTCCCGAAGGCCTTGAAAAGATGAATGCTGCTTTTGACAAGCTGATTACTAAGGCACGCGAGTCTATTACTGTATTATATAGTCTCAATCCGGAAAGCGAGGAATTTCAGAATCAGTTCCTTCAGTTCCTGTCTGTAGCTAATGACGGCTTCGATTTTTCAAAACTCTCGGCGCAAAATCTCAAGGCTCTTTATCTCGAACTGATTAAGTACAACGACGACTACGTTGCTGCCGAGAAGAAACGCTACGATGAAGCTAAGAAGATTACCGATTTCCTTTGGAAACGTAACGAGCGCAATCTTGCCCAGCAGGACAAATTGCGCAAGATACAGAATGAGAGCAACCTTTTCGGCAAGCGCACAAACTTTCTCTCTAATCTCGGTCTTGCCGACCTCACAGCTGACCCTGAGATAGAACTTATGAAGGCGCGTATGCAAGCTGCTGAAGACTATTACGCCTTTGTAGAACGTAACACGAAGAACAAGCAGCTTATCGACGAAGCCGAGCGTGCCCGTCAGGAGGCGGAACTTGCCTATGCAAATCAGATGGCAACAGCCATGAAGTCGCGCCTCTCGCAGATGAAGGAACTTGTGCGGCCCATTGAGGATTTTGGCGCAGCCGTAGGCCAGGCTCTTGCCGAAATGCGCTATGATGCCGAGAGCGCAAATGACGCTATTAAATCTGCCCTCAAGTCTATGCTTGAATCATGGGGCAAAATGGCTGTCAACGATGTGAACACACAAATGTGGAAAGCCATCAACGATGCAGCGGCCAAACGGGGCAGAGCAAACGCCCAGCCCGACATCGACGCGGCGCGTGCCAACGCAAAAGCCAACTATACCGATTTCAATGGTATTGATTGGCGCAATTTCGGCACAGAGTCTAATCCTTTGTGGGTGCGCTGGACAGGCGACCATTACGAGGATAAATCGGGCTATGTTGTTTCTACAAAGGAGGATGGCACGCCATTGCCAAATCCCGACGGTAGTGTTCCTCAAGCCAACGAACCACCAAGAGCATGGCAGAAACGTCATCCTGACGGAACAATTGATGATTATAATAAGGAGGTAGCCGGTCTTGGAGGACAAATCGGATCTGCGGCCGTTGATGTTGCCACTGGTAATAGTGATATGGGCGAGGCGGCTGCCGACATTGCTATGGGTGGTGCAAATGCGCTTCTTAACGCTAATATCAAGGTTGGTAAGAAAGATGATAAGGATAAGAAGAATCACAAAAAGGAACTTCGAGATGAAAAGAAACATCAAAAAGAGCTTGCCGACATAAAGAAAAAAGGAGTCAAAGATCAGGAAAAGGCTGTGGAGAAGGGCCAGAAGAACATGACCCAGACAACAAAAGAGGGTAGCGAGGATCAGAAGCAGATAACAAAGATTGGGCAAGATGTCATGCTTGCAGGCACCGAGCAGGTGCTTGCAACGACTATATCGGCTAAAAAGAAGACCGATGACGAGGCCGTGAAGAGCGAGGCGGATAGTACAGAGGCGCGTATGAACCTCTCGCTTGCAGGTGCCGTTGCCAAGTGTTTCGACTTTCTGGGTCCTATCGCCGGCCCTATCGCGGCTGCTGTTGTCACGGCAACCTTAAATGGTTTGCTCCAGTGGGCTATCAGCTCTGCTTTCAGCAAGAAGAGCAGCTCAAACAAAAAATCAAACATGAAGGTAACGTCGGGTATGCTCACCTACGATTCCGGCAACGTGCAAGACCTCCGTCCGTTCGTCGGCAACGATGGTAGTCTTTATTGGGCAACCGAGGACAATAAGCCACACGACGGCGTAAACCTCCTTACACGTCCTACCGCTACCACCATCAACGGCCATCCGTCCCTGGTAGCCGAAAATGGTCCCGAGCTGGTAATCGGACGTGAGACCACGCAAGCCATGATGATGAACAATCCGCAACTGCTGAAGGCTCTCGTCAATTATGACCGCAACTATTCAGGTCGCCGCGCCTACGACAACGGCAATGTAGCCGAAACAAGCCCCACAGTAGCCGCAGGAGTTTCTGTAAGCGACGAAATGGTGTCTGCGCAAGCTAACACCAACGTAGCCCTCCTGCAAGCCGTAAACACGCTCCTGCAACGCCTTGAGCAGCCTATCGAGGCAAAGATAGATATGTATGGCCGTGGCAAGCTCTATGACAGCATGACAAAGGCAAATCAGTTTATGAAGAACAAATAGCTTTTGCAAGCTGCCTTTGCAGTAATCCTCAAGCAGCAGAGCATTCCCTTGCTCTACGTTTTTCGCAAGCGGCAAAGCATATCCCTTGCGCTATCTTTTGCTATTAGCAAAGCATTTATCAGGTCGTCGCGCCGTCAGGCGAGGCGACCTTTTCCTTTAGCTTCACTCGCATCTTCTTCCGCTTTACTCACTTATTCAAGAATAAACTTCTGTCCCCAGAGTTTAAACCTACGAACATTTGTAACTCCTTAAAAATCACGGACATTATATATAACATATCCATCAAAAGTCCATAAATCTACTAAAAAACGCTACTACCCTATATAAATTTTGCCAATTTTCTTTCTTTCCCATTTTCAAAACTCCCCAACCCTAATGATATGGTTAGTAGCATTAACGCCTATGGCGTAAATAATTGACATTTAGTAAGTTGTAAGGACGATAAAGGCAACTAAGATGCGAGAAAATTGCGTATAAAATGCCTTATTTCTACTATTCTTTATATATTTTTTGTTCTTTGCGCTCGTATAGATATATAAAAAATTACCCCATTTTTAAACTTTTAATAGATAAATGGCAGAAAATCAGAAAGTTAAATTGCTTTCTGAAAAATTCATTGGGGGGTCACGAGGTGGATTTTGGGTGGACAACGGAAGCGTTTTTCAAAATTACGAACTTTTCATTTTTCGACATTTCCTGAAAAAATGGACTCGAAAACTAAAAACTGGACTTTTAAAGGCTGTAAAGTCCAAAACAAAACTTTAGGCTCGTACAGCTAAAACAACAGTAAAAATTATTAGTAAATAAAATAAAAGTTAAATACGATAGAAAAAGTTGGTAGTGTTAATTATAATTCTTATTTTTGCAACGGTAAAAATGGCAATTATTAATATGTTCGACGAGATTTGCTCCATATATTCTGATGCGCTCGACAATGTAGGTCGGTATGTAGACCGTGAAACGGGTGAGTGCATACAGCAGATGACCATCCGCGAGTTCTGTCTTACGGATCGTTGGAAGCCCTATGTGCAGCACCTTCGCGCTATGCGCAAAGAATTTGGCAGTAAGGCGAAGAAAATGCAGGAGTACATCGATACAAAGAAACATTTGCCTGGTGCCACTCTTAGCGGCTTGTTCGCCCTCTATGAGGACAACAGCTTAACACATCCAGGGCAGCGGGTAATGGTGAGCCGCCGGGAGACCCACTTGAAGCAACACACCGGCTGGCTCGCCATCGACATCGACCTCGACGACAACAAGGACCTTTCTCAGTTTAATAATGTGCGTTTTGTATGCCAACATCGCCCTGAGATAGCCTTGCTGATGCGGTCGTGTTCCGGCAGCGGATATTTCGGTCTTGTGCGCTTGGCTTATCCTGATAGGCATAAAGACCAGTTCAAGGCTCTGTTGAAGGATTATGCTGCTTGTGGCATTACGCTCGATAGGTCGTGCGGCAATATAGGTCGTGTACGTTTTGCGTCATGGGATGATCCTGAGCATATATATATCAATGAGAAGGCAACAGCTTATACGGGACTAAATGACCAAGTGGTAATGCCTCTGCCTTTGTCTCGCTTTCATCATTCATCTTATGCGGAAACTCGCCATGGATCTTCAGCTAAGAATGGTGTTGTCATTGGCGATTGGCATGATGACACCCCCGAAATAGTTTACCGTAAGGTGAAACGACTTGTTGAGAAGGTAGAACAACAGCATGTAGATTTGATGGCAGGACACGAAGCTGGATATATAGAGTGGGTGTATTGTGGAATGTCTCTTTATCATCTGGTAGGGCAGGCTGGTTATGACTTCTGGAAGCGTGTATCGCGATTCCGTCCGGCGGATTCTACTTGCGGACATCATGAGAGCGACTTCGCTAAGAGGTGGCCGTCGTTTGCCCAATACTCCAATACAAAAAATTTCTTCTTCAAGCAGTGTATGGATAAACACATCACATTGACGAGAGATGATTTGTTGGAGATATACGGATAAAGAACCTAAAATTTCAACGAAACACTTTTTCACAAGTGTTAAACTGAAAACTCAAAAAATGGCAAAAACATCCCGATTTTCGCAAAAAATGAGGCTTACGCGTATTCACTTCATGTTCACTTCATGTTTACTGATTCTTTACTGATTGGTCAAATGTTAAAATTTAAACAAAAAAACGAGATGAAACTGATAACAATTACTGGTCCGAGTGGTGCGGGCAAAGATACCGTGGCAAAGATGATGTCGGAGATGACCGACTGGCCTGTTATCTGTTCTTATACCACACGGCCGAGACGTTTTTGCGAGGTTGCCGGCGAGGATCATTATTTTGTAGATAAATGTGACGTGCCTCGCGAAAAGATGTTAGCTTATACCCAATATGGAGGCTATGAGTATTGGACTACGGTAGACCAAATAAAAGGCATAGCCATCTATGTGATAGACGAAGCAGGGCTGGTTGACTTGAAAAAACATCATCCCGAAATTACGGTCTATTCTATTTACGTCTTCAGTGCAGCAGCGGCACGTCTGACAAGAGGTGTTAAACTCGTACGGATATTGAGAGACGAAGAACGTCTGAATTTGGCCGCAGATATTAGCTTCGATGATTGTATATACAATGACTTCTCTAAGGATCTAAAAGAGCTGCGCTTTGAGGTAGCAAGATGTGTTTGCTACATGCCGTTTGTCAAAGAACATCTCGATCCGTATGATTTAGAACCCCCGCATTTTACTGACTAAAGTTTAAATATATAAACAATGAAATTTACAGAACCATCTATAGAGTGGTGGCAGCAGACCACTCTTGCGCAACATATAGCAAGGGTGGGCAGAATATGCTACAAGGCTAAGGGCAAGCAGCCCGAAGAAGGAATGACCGAAGAGGAGGTGGAAGCCTTCATTCAGAAGCGCGACGAGGAACGCTGCAAGGGCTTCTGGGAAAGCGGACATCGCTCGATGTATCGTCACGGCACCGTCTACTTTTTCATGCCCAACGAAAAGGGCCTTCCTAACTACATCTGGGCGTATCTGAATGCTTCGCCTTACATCGACTATGCCACAAAGAACCATAAGGTATGGATCAGCACCAACATGCAGTTCATGCTTGAGAACATGAACCTGATGAACGCGCTTAGCTCGTATGGTGTCAGCGAAGACGAGTTTATAGAGAAGGCGCAGAAGTATGAGTGTGAAGAAGCATTCTCCATTATCCGTATGACGATGGTAGTGACCACACAGATAAGCACATCGCGCGAGCTTAACCGTACGTCGCCCAACAGCATAGCCGAGCAGAGCACACGCTACTGTAACCTTGAGAAGAAAGGAGGCGTACAGATAGCGCTTCCGCATTGGTACATTAACGGCACTCGTTGGCAGCGCATGGTGTACAGCTTTGTATGCCGAGTGTGTGAATGGGGCTATAACCGACTGCTGAAGGCAGGATTGAAACCAGAAGATGCCCGTGGCGTTCTGCCTCTTGATACCTACACGGTGGTGGCATACACATATTCGCTTGCCGACTGGAGTCATATTCTTGACCTGCGCTTCCATGGCAAGACGGGCACGCCACATCCCAATGCAAAGATCATTGGCGAAAAGATACGCAACATCATCATAGAGCGTATGCGCCAGTATTGTGAGGAGTTTGACATCTAACTATTGATAAACAATGAAGATACTATTTAAGAAACTTGACGAAAAGGCCCAAATGCCAGTAAAGGCAGTTGGCCATGAAGCAGACTTTTGTTACGACTGTGTTGCTGTAAGCGAATCTGAGGTTGCTCCAAATGTATGGAAATACGGGCTGGGCTTCGCCATGCAGCCAGTGAACGATTTTGACGGCAGCAACATACGCGGTTTTAATATTCGTCCCCGGTCGTCAATATGGAAGACAGGCATGGTGCTCTCCAATTCTCTGGGCACAATTGACGAGATTTTCACGGGAGAGTTTTCAGTAGTATTTTATCACGTCATGCCCGACATGCCACGCTATAAGGTTGGTGACAAAGTGTGCCAGCTTTGCCTGGAACGTACCGAGTCGTTAGAGTTTGTTGACGTGACTGATCTGCGCAAAACATCACGCGGAGAACACGGATATGGTTCTACCGGAAAATAATCAATAATACTTCTTATGATAAATAGAGCAGTTTATGGCTAAATCAAATTCCTTAATATCGCGTGAAGAGCTTGTGCGCAAACAGCCCACCATCTACATATTCAATTTCAAGGATGTTCCCGTAGAGAAATATGCTGAGATGCTGGACGTGCTGTTCCATGCTCCTGCCTTCTGCGAGATTGTTGACAAGCGCAACAGGTTTGTCATGTCGGCAGACCGTTTGCGTCCGGGAACGAGCGAAATGATAAATCTCGTGAAGATCATACAACAGAGTGACCGCAAGTTGGCGGACGCTGTTTTCTCTTCACTCGTTCAGACAAATCTGCGGTCTAACGTTTCCTATGATTTTCTGTCTTTCTCAACCTTGTTGCGCTATTATGTAAACTACAAAAAGGACGGCATCAAGGAACGTGTTGACCGTTTGGCCTGCAACCTTGACAAGGTGACGTTCCTTGCTGATCTGCTTGAGTTGATTGTTACTGACATCAAGGCAGATATGAACGTTTTGTTTGACGGCAAAATGGAGTTTAACCAGTTTGATGCCGTCGCCAAGGTGCTTGAGCAGCTTCGCGGCTTCTTTAACTCGGCCCGATCCAAAAACGAGACCTCGCCCGAAGCGCAGCTCTATTTTGAATATTCCGACTCCATAAACAACTATGTCGGCAAGCGTCTGAAAACCTACACGGCAAAATATCGTAAGATGCACCCTGCTGTCACAACACATACGGAGGCAGACCTCATAGAGGCTCTAAAGATCTTTTTTGGAGAAAACAAAGCCTTTTCTCTTGAAGCAGCACACCTCCCAGGCTTTATAGGTCACACCGAAGCAGGTGGTGCGTTTATCGATGCAGCCAAACTTTATGTTGTGCTTGACGGTGTTCAGCGCGAGAAGATGGAGACTGTCATGGCAAAGAAGAAACTGACACTGAAAAAGGACAACGAAACAGCATACTGTCTGACCCTAACCGACACGCTTCTTGCCGTGTACAGACAATCCCGTAAAAAATTTAAAAAAGAATAGCTATGCCAAACATTTATCTTCGCATGCCTGCTGTCCGATGCCAGTTTTTCCGTCATCGTGATCCGAAGCACACGCTTGCTCCTGACGAGCCGTTGATATTCAACGCCTATATGCCTGAATATCGCATTATGTGGAGCTATCTATCCAATAGCGAATCACTCAGAAACACTATAAACATGCAGTGTTTTTCACATCTGCAATGGCATAACATGATGACGGGTAAGTCTCCTCTCGACGGTAAGCCTGTTTTTCATCGCAACTCGGCAGAATATCTTACCTTTGAGGAGGTACAACGGTTGAACGGCATCCGCGATTACAACAAGAGTGATAGCGTTGACTATTTATGTATAAAACTGCCCTCGGAAATTGAGTTTGTTGATGTCGTAAAACAGGTAACTCCGTCATGGAATTTACCTTACTATGGAGTTAGGGATCTAATGATATGTCTGAATAACGACTTTAAACGCTGCGTTGTAGAATGGGCCTTGGCCACGTTTGACTTTTGCACGTCTAACAACACGGTGCTGTGCCGAAAGCACGCGACCATGCTCGAGCGTTTTCTTATGCGCTACGGCATGGATCCGTCCCAATCGGAAAAAGACAACTTGAGACGCATCATAGAGAGATGGTTTGCAGCAGACAACAACAACTTTAAGTCTTACTCATGCGCCGACATGCAGTTTGTTGACAGCAAGGAGAAGGCTTTTTCTTTCGAGAGAATAAAATGGAAGTAACTGTTACTAACTGTTAACGTCCTGTATAATATATGTTAAAAAACGGACTTTTAAAAATTTAAAAATGGTTGAAGCGGAAAAATGTTTAGAAACTTTCCTCGACGGGGTGTCAGACTTGTATCTTTACACCCCTAAAGAGACGGTGTTGCCCATACCTTTTAATGTGGGACAGCTGACCGAGATGAACAAATGTCAGTTGCCTAAAACCCCAGCTCTTCATATTTCTACAATAGAGAATGAGGACATTGTGGCGAGCAGCTTTACGGCAAAATCGTCAAGTTCAAAGGCAACGTTGGGACTCTTATATACCTATGATATAAGCGTTAATGTCGAAAAAGGGTATAAAAAAGTGCCCGATATTGTGAAAAATGTGGCACATGCCGACTTTTATGTCGTCTTGCGCCGATATGACGGATCGCTTCTGCTGTGCTACACCATGCCCGGCACGTTTTCAAGCAACAGCGTATCTTCGTGCTCGCAGACAGCAACCGAAGCGACAATTTCCATAAAAGCACAGGCTCTGTCTGATTTTATAAAAATGGACTTACTTTAAGTCAAATAGAAAAGACATTGTTAATAGTAGTTTTTTGAACAAATTTACATTTTTCAGCCGTTGTCCGTGAGGATAGCGGCTTTTTCTTTGTCCTAATGTTAAAAACCACGGTCTTTAATTTTGCACATGGATAACACAGCGGGGTGGAGCAGCTGGCAGCTCACTTGGCTCATAACCAAGAGATCGAGGGTTCGAGTCCCTTCTCCGCAACATTTAGCAACCAGGTAAAAAGGTTGTATTCAGGATAACAACACAAAAACTATTCAGATGATAACTACACTTCTTGAACTCTCCACTACTAAATACTGGATGATGCACCCGCCGATGCTCAATGCCTTGCGCATTGGCATACAGGAGAACATCGCCGGTCGCATTGCCCTTACAGCGGAGCAGACTGTTAAGCGCATGGCATACGCTATTGGTATGACAGCCAATGGCGAGAAGTTGCAATTCTCCATGTCTTCAAACGACGATGAAGGCAATGGACGCAAACCGAGCGAAGAAACCAACAAGTTTGTAGCCGTGCTGCCCGTCTGCGGTCCGATTACCCGTAACGGTGATGCTTGCTCTTACGGATCAATCGACTTTCGTGACATGATGATACAGACTTCCGACCATGAGGAGTGTAAGGGTATCGTCGTTTACATCAATTCCGGCGGCGGTTCTGGGAACGCTATTCCTGATTACAAGTACGCTATTGACTATGCTCACAAGCAGGGTAAGAAGGTTGTTGCTCTCGTTGACGGCGACTGCTATTCGGCTGCAATGTACCTTGCTGTTCTTTGCGACGAGATTTATTATGTGAACGTAAAGGACGGTTTTGGATCAATCGGCGTTTATGGAGGTTTCTACACCATGAAGTCGGGCGAGAAGAACGTCTATACAAACGAGACTTGGAATGAGGTGTATGCTACACAAAGTTACAACAAAAACGAGTGGTATCGCAAGGCGACCGACGGAGACTATTCTCTTCTGCAATCCGATCTTGACTCTCTTTGCGAGGAGTTTATGTCGGATGTAAAAGCGGCTCGCCCCAATGTTACTGACGAGCATCTTCATGGAGCAACATTCGACGCGAAGGAAGTGGAAGGCATACTCAATGACGGACAGTCTACCCTCTCTGAGATTGTAAATCGTTTCCTTGCGGATGCAAACTCGAATTCAAAAGCTGATGCCACAGCAACCAACACAAATACTAATATAAATATGGAGAAATATCCTCTTATTTGCAAGGCTTGTGGATTGCAGGCTGGCGAGATTGCCGTTACGGAAGAGGGCGCGTATATGAACGCCTCGCTTCTTGATAATCTCGAAGTCCACATGAAGGAAGCCGAGCAGAAGGTGACTGATGCCGAGCAGAAAGCCACCACAGCGGAGAACGCTTTCGCAGAATTGCAGGGCAAGTTTGATGAACTCTCCGCCAATGTAAACGCAGCCAACGAAGCAAAGGAAGTCGCGGAGACCGCACTCGCCCAGGCTAACGAGGCTCACAGTAAAGAACTAAGCGACCTTAACGCACAGCACACCGAGGCTCTTGCCAAGAAGGACGACGAGCTGAAAGCTCTCACCGAGGCAAAGGACAAAAAGATTGCCGACCTCACAGCCGTTAAGACTGAGACCGAGGCAAACCTTCAGACCGCAAAGGACGCACTCGCCACAGCCGAGCAGTCGCTTGCCGACAAACAGGCTCAGATTGACGAGCTGACCCACGATGCTGGCGCAGAGCAGAACGCTGGCGAGGCTCCTGAGAACAATGGCGAGGGAGTGAAGCCCCGGCAGTTGCGCACATTCGACCCCAGTCAGTACAAGACTAACGTCGAACGCAGAGAAGCCTTTGAACGCTTCAAGCGTGGTGAGGAATAGTATTTCCCTACCTCAGCCCTCAACCAACACAAAAACAGGCAACACAACAACAACACAAAAACACAAACAATTATGGCAACACTTCCAAACAACTTTATCGGTAAGGATGCGCTTCAGCATGTAGCCGAGCAGGTTTCTAAGGAAATCCTTATGGGTATTGGTTATACCGATCCCGCAGAGACCGACCGTCTTGGTATCGACATTATCAGCGGTATGCAGTTTAAGCGTACCTTCCACATTCTTCTCCGCAAGGGTGGTACAACCCGTCGTAAAGACGTTCACTCAGTAGTAAACAGTCAGGCGGGATTTTTGACTGAGCGTACTCTTGTCGCCCGTCTTGCTTGGGATCACTTTACCGATTCTATTGACGCATATTGTGAAACAGTATTCGGTACGGACGCTCAGGGTCAGTACCCGATGTCAACAGCAGCGGTAGAAGCAATCCTTCGCAATTACGCCGATAACCTTGCCGCTAACTTCTGGTTTGGCGACATCTCGCTCGACGATGGCAAGGAAAATGTTCCTGCCCACAACCAGGCATTGGCTCTCTATGACGGTATTCACACCTGCATCAAGCATGACATCGAGGCTGGCATTATCTCTGAGGCTAACGGCAACCTCATTCCTTGCGAGGCTATCGACGCTCCAGCTGACAACAACGACTCTACACCTTACGACAACTTCTACAACTGGTATCTGAAGTGGGACGCTCGTTTGCGCAAGAAGAAGACCCTTGTCTATATGAATGAAATCACTGCTCATAACATCGCAGCCGGCTATGCTAACAAGTATCACGGCAACTACAAGGTTGATTATGACGCAGGTGGCAACTTCGTTTTGCCTGGCATGTCAAAGGTTACAATCTGTCCTGTTTCTGACTTTGGTGTAGGCGACCGTATGTACGCCACTGTACCTAAGAACCTTGTTTACGGTGTAGATACACTTAGCAACGAGACTTATGTGGGCGTTAAGGTCGGCACGGACACAGATTTGCGCCAAATCCAACTCCAAATTCAGTCAATACAGGGATCCGGCCTGAAGGTGCCCTACGCACACTCGTTTGCAATGTCGGACGGTAATCTCGCTAACCCTGACTTTGTAGCTGGTGATTACACCAACTCTAACCTCGTTGTTACTCTCGCAAAGGCCAACGCTAAGGACGAGGGCAACATCGACGGAACAGTGAAGGTGAATGGTGCTCCCTACAAGGATCCTATTGAGACTTCTGTAAATCAGGTTATCTCGCTTGAGGCAACCGACGGCACCAACTACAAGTTCGTAAACTGGAACAACGGTTCAACCGAGAAGAAAATCCAGATCACAGCCACTGGCATGAGCATGGGCTTGACAGCCTTCTTCAAGAAGAACGGCTAATCCTTAACGGAGTTTCTTTCACTCTATATTTTCAAGGGCGATGGTCGTGGCTGACCTGACGGAATATGCTAACCCGTCGCCCTTCTTTTTAACAACACAACAACACAAAAACTTATAAGAATATGGGATCAGTAACATGTCCACAACTCGTTGATGTGCTCAACGAAGACGAGTGCCTGGAGAACCTCGCAGGTCTTGGCACTGATATTTACATCGGACTGAAGAGTGAGCTCACTGCTCCTCTTGTTGCAACCGATAACAGTTATTCAACTCCTGCCTTCGCAACGGGAAAGGGTTTGTATAAGGTGCAGTGTGCTGACGAGAAGCAGCAGATCAAGGGTTCATCGCTTGGTCGTCGCAAAGGTTTCGAGCTCACCTGTACTTTCGTAGTAGACTCCGTAAATCCTGCTGCTGGTAAGTTGGCGCGTGCAATCAACAACAACGACATTTTCATCATCGCTAAGGATGATGATGTTTCGCAGATTATCTACGATCCGAGTCGTAAGGTGAAGTTTGACTCAGGTGCAATCACTACCGACACTGGCGCAGCTGCCAGCGATGACCGTATCACCACTTACGAGGCTAAACTTTCTCCCGTGTATTATCCGAACCTCTACGTCACGGAGCCAACTGATAAGGGTTGGGATTCACTCCTTGCTTCGGCAAAAAAAGAGTAAGCGATATTGAGCAGCAGAGCGAGGACAATATCGCAAAAGAAGCACTCGACGATGCCGATCCTTCTTTCTTCGGCACAAGTGACGAAAAAGACGGAACAACGGCAAAGAAGAGCGTAAAATGATCGCTCACGATTAAAAAATCTTCAAAGTCATATTTCTCCGCATTTGCCAATCTTTAACATAAAGACGGGCAGATGCGGTTTTTTATTTGTACGGATGCGGAAATTTTCCGTTTATTTCCGCATCTGTGTAAACCGTATTTTTTATTCTTTCCCCATAAGCTATCTTTACTTTTTATTTTAGAATTAGCATTTTTAATAGCAAAATGTAACATAATATTATTTTATATGCTAATTTTGCAATTAGAAAAGATTTTTTGCTTACATTGTTGTAAGCGAAGAATAACTAAAAAATATAGAGATTATGGAACTAAGACATTTACGCTCCTTTGTTTATGTCGCCGAAACAAAGTCGTTTAGTATGGCAGCCACACGTTGTTGCGTTACCCAGTCGGCGGTAAGCCAGCACATTCGCGCCCTGGAGGACGAGTTGGGCTGCAAACTGCTTATCCGCACATCACACGGCATTATGCTCACCGAAAGCGGTGAAGCCCTGTTGCCTCGCGCCAAAGAAATACTGAAGCAGACCGAGGACTGCAAAGAGCAAATCAATGCCCTCAACAACTGCATGACCGGCGAATTGCGCATTGGTGTAGGCTCGTTTATTTCTCCGTATATTCGTATGGCAGCATTGATATTCATGGAGAGATACCCCAACGTGCGTATCAATGCTGACTTCACCAAAGCATATCTTCTTAATCAGTCGCTAAGGGCGCACATGTTAGATCTTGCTTTCACAATGAATATGGCATACCGTCACGAAGGAATAGAGTCGCGACCCTGCATACCTTTTAATGTGTATGCTATTATGCGCGACACCCATCCGCTTGCCTCACTCTCAAAGGTGTCGTATGAGGACATTCTGAAGCACCCCATCATCATGCCCGACGTAGGCGAACGTGCCATTGAAACCTTTCAGCAAAACATACAGCGTGACCTATATAAACTCAACATTAAGTGCATCATCAGTGACCCCGACGAAGCCCTTGCTTCGGTGGAAGAAACCAAGTATATAACCTTCATGCCTAAGCTCTACCTGCGCAACCACCCTACCCTTGTAGCGCGTCCAATCGTAGGACTCGAACAGCAGTTGATGAGCAACGCCCACTGTATGCAGGACGTTCCCAAGAAGCGTGCCGCACAACTATTTCTCGACATCATCCGCGAAGAAGTAGTGCCATATATTTCCGTAGCCGAAGATTCACAAGGAAAGTTCAAACCGCCACCCCGATAGTCATTAGAAAATCTTATACCGAACCGAGTCTCACGTTAGCAGCGTGAGGCTTTTTTATTTAAGTATTAGTCGAAATTATACGTTATATCACCTCAAGAACACTTAATAAGAAACACTTCGCTTCCACCACTTTCTCCCATACCTTTGCAATAAGTTCAATAATGAACGAAACCAACCAAACACAAACAACTATGCAGATTAAAACTAATGACGGCAACTATGATGTTGCCAGCAAAGGCCTTGGCAACACAGCCTTGGGTCTCGGCATCGCAGGATTGGCCACCAGCTTGCTTGGAGGTGGCGTGTCGCTCATGGGCATGGGAAGAAACAACGGCATGACCGCTAACCCGTCCGACCCTGACGCGCGTTTCGTAACTAAGAGTGAGACTAACCTTATTCAGGAGAACAGCACTCTGAAGACCGAGCTCGCAATTCAGAAGAGCGAGAACTACACTGACAAGAAGCTCGTTGAAGTGACACAGTATCTCGACACGAAGTTGCGCCGTGTGGAAGACAAGGTAGACG